>Ga0123353_10009804_pt1 | contig 13272 bp, 9 predicted proteins | sample TergutLab28metaG_3_FD_92763 | JGI IMG/M metagenome (GOLD analysis project Ga0123353, IMG submission 92763) | Labiotermes labralis P3 segment gut microbial communities from Petit-Saut dam, French Guiana - Lab288 P3 | ecosystem: Host-associated > Arthropoda: Insects > Digestive system > Gut ...
GTATGACACAAGGGAACACTAACCCAGTGACATAGCAAGTGCAGTCTGTATGACACAAGGGAACACTAACCCAGTGACATAGCAAATGCAGTCTGTATGACACAAGGGAACACTAACCCAGTGACATAGCAAGTGCAGTCTGTATGACACAAGGGAACACTAACCCAGTGACATAGCAAATGCAGTCTGTATGACACAAGGGAACACTAATCCAGTGACATGGCAAGTGCAGTCCGTATGACACAAGAGAACACTAACCCAGTGGCATAGCAAGTGCAGTCTGTACGACATTAGGGAACACTAACCCAGTGACATAGCAAGTGCTCCGTACGACACAAGGGAACACTAGCCCAGTAGTACAACCCAAGGGAACACTAACCCAGTGACACAGCATCAGATCCCAGAAGACCTGAATCCTCCAGAGTATAGATCATGTATTATAAACTGTGTTAGGTTTCCACGTAAAAGCAATTCCAATGTACAAAGTAAACTCTTGATTGCAGTGTCATCGGCCTATCATCACAACATAGTGTTGCTGTTGTAACATGAAATGAATTGAAAGCAACGTCATACGTTTGTAAGGAAAAAAATGAAGATTGAAAGACATTTTCTGACAGTGTATCAGGGTGTCAGTATTCAATTATAAGATGCAGCTTTGCTTATCTCAATATCATGAAGTGTGTCTGAAGGCACCGAGTGCAATTACAAATACAAAGGTTAGCATTTTTAATATCATATGATCATGATGGTGACTTCTGTTTTGTGCCATGTTCACAGAATTGGCAGAAGTGTAGTTTGTTACCTGTGTGAAGGAAGGGTACTGTTGGGGTTAACTTGAAACTTGCAGTGTAAGGTTGGGCAAGGACAGAAAAGGATGGTGGGGGACTGTACAGTCGGTACTGTATTCTGTGACCCTTGAACAGTGACTTTTTTTATTTCTGGCAATCTGATTTGTTGTCTGAAATTAAAAGGAGGATATTGTGCATTTTATGATATCCTGGGTCTTCTACAGATACTGTGTAGGAAATAAGGAACAAAAATTAAAAAAAAAAAAAAGGGAAAAATAACTTCTGTTACTGATGTATTTTCATGTGATGAAAGGAGTTCCACGGCCTCACAAAAGATGCTATAACACAGTGGGACAAAACTAAAAAGGTCACTTTGTTTCAAAATTTTATGTATATCAGGAATTATGCCCCTACAATAAGGCAATAGATGGCCATCATCGTGCTACATTTCTGTGACAAGATGCAGGGAGGCATTAGTGCTACTTGGGTGCAAAACTTAATACAGTGTACCTTTGACAGGACTCCCATGGGCCCCAGCCTACTGCCATAGTATTACTGCTCAAAAGGTTAAATACCTTCCAAGCCTCAAGTTATCAAATCCCAAACAGTACCACAACTGTCAAATTACAGTTTGGAAACCCAAAAAATAAGTGATTATATATATATATATAAATTTACATGTTTTGCTTGATTTAGTACATTACACAAGCAAGACACGGGTCAGTTTCAGTAAATTCATATGGTAAATGTACAGAGTGTATGTAGCAAATGTGTTTGTTTGTTTGTACAGCATTTTTTTCCCCCCTTCAGTTTATTCAAAGTTAAACCCTTCTTTTAAGAGTATGAAGGAAATAAAAACCATCGAGCTGTAAATGTTTGCTTTATTTCATTTCTCTGCAAAGAAAGGTAAAGTTGCTTCTCTCCATACAATGTCCATTTTTTCTGAGATCACAAATTCACACCATTATTTGAGCACCTGTTCAGTTACAGAACATAAGCCTCTTTCCAGGAAGACAATACAATAGCCAACACTGTGCACCACAGCCATCATTTCTTTGTATATGGTGAGTAAAGGCCTAATGTTAACTGAAGCAAAGCACATGGGCTGTGATTCATGGCAATCTGGAACAGTGATGACTGCTGTCCTACCTGCGGAGTAAACAGGATTGGTTCCTGTTTACTCTGCACCACACATACACACCTAACCAGGAATTACATATGCAGCCACATTTACCAAGATTTTATCATACCAACACACTACTGTCTTGTATTTTATCATTTTAATAATTTGCAACTGTAATACAACTTGTAAACTCCCTGAAGATGGTGTATTACCACCGAAACATGTCGGAGTAATTTTAACGTAAATTTACACCACTTATTTCTACATGTGTTGGTATATAATAAACATTTATTATTCAATATGCATGGTATAAACATAAAAGAAGCAAATGTAATGCTTGCCCATCCGAATAATGCATTTCCTGTCTCTTTCACTGAAACAAAACTTCCAAGCCTTGGGTTGTTGCTAATATGAAAGGCCAGCCTTGCTACAGGTGTGTATTGTTATCTGTTCAGTGCCCATCACTATAATCATGTTTGTTCTTGGGATATGTTTCTGTATATTTGTGTACTACTGTAATTGATGTATTTTGCCTTGCTAACCTAAAATGCCGGTTAGCTCTGCATTAAGGCAAAATGAAGGTAACTTGCTGTCAAATCTTGAAAGTAAGAATGTGATGTACCTCTTGTAACATGCATCATCTAAAGGAACCAAGTTACTTAAAGGGTAGCTACACCACAGATATTTACTGTCTATTATTTCAGTAGTGGAGATGGTACTTTTTGGTTAACATAGCAAAATTGTACTCTGATATCTTCCACATGTCTCTAGTATCTATGGGATGCATCTACCTATATACCAAATTTCTGTCACAAGGTAGGATACAATTATCCATACAAGTGCAGGTGGTGACACAAGTTGGTCATCTGCATTTCTGCCTCTTAAAATACATGTAAGAAGTATCCCACAAAAAAGAAGACTTTATTCATAATCCACAGATCCTTCTTTGGACTTAGCAGAAGAATGAAGAACATGTCATAACAGAAGCAGGACTCATAAAAGAGAAAAAATTATCAGAGTCCGGTCTTATTTAAGAACAAATTCATTATAATGCACATACAGCATATTAGAATTACCAATACCCTGAGTGCTGCAGCTGTTACAGGTGTCCTCATGCATGCAACCTTTCTAAGTGGTAAGGCTGTTGTGTCCAGGGAGACAAACTAAGGGTAAAGTGATCCTGTTACAGGCCCAGTGTGGCCCAGAGCGTGGGTAGAGGTATAGCTCTACTCTTCCATGACCATGGCACTAGAAGGGGGTGAGTGGTCAGTAGCATGCCCCAGCCACACTTTACCCCCAGGAAAGACCCAGTACCCATTTTACAGGAGGCTGGGTGGGCCCCAGGGCCGGTCTGGAGGGGCGAAAAATCTCGTCCCCACTGGGATTCGATTCCAGACTGTCCAGCCCATAGTCAGTCACTATACTGACTGAGCTACCTGGCCCACCCAGGGAGACAAACTCCCTGTACTAAATATACCTATCTTTGGAAACTTTAATGGTGCTTGGGATGGACAATGACCTTGTATTTAAACTCAAAATATATTCTACCATTCTATCCAGAATCTTTAGTCTTCTGTTTGCTATATGAGAATACACCTGACACAAATAAGAACTATAATTTTGTCATCTTATATGGATCTGAAACTTGGTCTGTCACATTAGAGGAAGAACAAAGGATGAGGGTGTTCGAGAATAGAACCTAAGAGGGAGGAAGTAACAGAAGACTGGAGAAAATTGCACAAGAACCTCAAAAGATTTTATTCTGAACAAAATATAATTCGTCATGAGTTGGGCCTTAATAGCCCTAATTCGGCCTTGTCCAGTGGCCTTCCAAGTTCCCCCATCCCGTCCCTTTCGTCTATATTTCCACATTAGTTTTGGCATCCTGTTGTTCACTCTTCTTACATGTTGTACCCAATTGGATTTGTATTGTATGTACTTGTCAACTGGTTTTACTTTCAACTCTTCCAAAATTTCTTCATTACTTTTGTGGGAAGGATGTATACTGCTGTTCTTCTGAAAAATTCCCATCTCGATTGATATCGTTTTTATCCTTTTTACTGAGGATCCAAAATTCGCTGCCATATAGAAGAATGGGGACAGCCACTGCACTATATACTTTAATTCTTGAAGATTTCTGGACCAAAGTTGATTTAATTTTATATTTAGAATTCCCAGTACTTGAAAAAAATTTTGCTACTTGTTGGATATCTTATTACATCTTCATAGAAAATGTCACAACAAAGATATTTCAAGTGTTTTTTAATTGTAACAATTTGTTATACAGTGATTTTGCATCTTACTGGGTCTTGTCCTGAAAATGCCATCGTCTCAGATTGTTCAGGTGATATTTCCATTTCAAAATTATTTGCCACGTTTTGCAATGTAAAAACTTCTGTCTGTAAATTATCCTCTGAATCATGACTTGAATATTTGTAAAAAGAACAGTGTTTATTTTTGTACTGGTTGATAAAGTAACACCATTTGTGTAGATCATCTGGTTCCATTTTACTATTCTTACATTCATGTAAATGTTGAATAATGTGGGTGGTAAAGGGTCTGACTCCATGTTTAATTGTATGTTCTTCTGATGATTGTTTATCTTTACTTTCATTTTGTTTCCACAGTAAATTTACATTATACTTTTTAAGAATAAATTGGGAATATTTTTGCTGTGTAACATTTCAAACAATTTGTGTATTTTAACTTTGCCAAAACTTTCACACAATCAACGAATGCTAAATGGGTTTCTAAATTTAAACTCTTGTTTTTTCTATAAGTAATTTCATACTAAACAATAGCTCGATGCAAGATCTGTCTTTTCGGAATCCATTCTGGCATTCCAAACAGAACTCCTGTACTTGTACTTTCAATTTTCATTTAAAACTGTACTATACAGTTTATACCATGCATTAAATATGCTAATTTCTCTGTAGTTTACCACCTCTTGCTTGTCACCTTTCATGTGTGTGTGTGTATATATATATATATAGGTATGACACTTCTATTTTTCCATTCTTTCAGCACTTCTACCATCATGCATGGGGGAGAAGAGAAATGCATACAGGTTTTTGGTGGGGAAACCTGAAGTTATGAGACCAGTTGGAAGAACTAGGCATAAATTGGAAAAAAAATATTAAAATGAATCTTAGAGAATGATGATGGGAGAGCATGGACTGGATTCATCTGGATCAAAATCAGGGCATGTGGTGAGGTCTTGTAATGAACCTCTTTTGGGTTTCACAAAGGGTGGGGAATTTCTTGACTAGCTGAGGTGCTGTTTGCTTCTCAAGGACTCTTGCTGTATGGCGTTGGTTGGAGCTCATTAAGTAAGCTGTGATGCACACTTCAAGGTGTTGCCAGGGGACAGAACAATTCAAACTTTTTGTGTGGGAAAAGTCTTAAAAATTTTTTAGCTCCAGTACAAATGCTGTCTGTACTTCTAATTAAGAACCATGCCATGAAGGCGTACGGGGAACAGAGGCACCAAACGGAAATGATTGGTCAACTTCATGCCCTGGCTGCTATATCCCCAGGGGAAGATGCCTTAGTCTTGGGCCCTGATGATGGGAGCAGCAAACACCTCCACAGTATCAGAAACTATTTATCAATATGTGGATATCATATATAAGAGAAGGATCCACAAAATTTTGTTGTTTAGTTTACGCAACCTAAAGGTTCGTTACTGTGTTCACAAGAGCTCACCGTTTGTCCCTAGTGCAAACAAGATTAATCCAGTCTGTGCCCTCCTATCTTACTTGTGTAAGATCTATTCTAGGGCTTCCAAGTTGTCTCTTTCGTTCAGGCCTCTCCACTAAGACCCAGTATGCATTCAGTATCTCTGCTTGCCATACATGCCACATGCCCTGCCCATCCAACCAATACCCTGTCGACTAATAAAAATACAAACTCATGTAATGCAGAAAACTCCCGAACAGCAGGAACAGGTACAGAACATAATTTGATATGCTCCTTTCAGTAATTTTGTAAGTATTATGAACAATTTCACAGGTTCATGTTACAACCTGTACTAATATCAACTATGCAGTTTACTCAAGGTCTCACACACACACAAAGGTTAATTTGCATCATCACAAAGTCCCATGGACCAGACCAAAGTACCACTAGTTTCGACTGTTACAACTGGATCACCACTGTATGTATTTGATGTGCTGACCTGTCTGCCAAACTCCAACACCTGATTATCTGCAAAAGTAATAAAACTTTAAAAATGTTTTCCACAGTTTCTGTCAGTTAGTTAAAAACTCCAAAAATTATACCTATCATACATGCCACACTTAAAATTTGCCAAAACAAGGCCTTGGGAAAGAATTGTCATTATCATCGCTGCCACCACACTTGTCATAACAGCTGTCATCAGCATTATTATAAGCATCGGTGACCACTGTGACTGCAGTAATTATATCATACACAGTGTTACTGTTATTGTTATGCCTGAAGTGGAGTGTTGTAACAGTACAGCTGTTGCTGATTATTAGGTTAGACATTCAGTTACAATAACAGTACATAAAATGTTAAAATGATTCAATATGTATGTTGTTGTTCATGTCAACTGGGCCGTAAGTCATATCAACAGAATGTTCCTGGACATTTCACAGTGTGGCACAGAATAACATACATGAGACTGTTGGCAGTACATTAATGTACAATTGTAGTTAGCTACAGGTCAGCTGGTTTATGCAGCAGTTGTCAATGCTTGCCGTGATACACAGACAGGCCACTGGTTGGTTACACATCAGGCAGTCATGAAGGAAATGACAAGTTTTGCATGAAAACAGACCATCATCAGGTCAGTCCTTCATACAGCCATGCACCAGGATACACAAGCCCAGATTTACAAACACACAACATTATGCCTACTCTTCCATAACACACTTCTGTTTAATCTCTATGTTTAGGACTTATTTACTGTACCATAATTATTTGCAAGTTTTAACACAATTACACTTTGCTTAGTGTCTCAGCAGAGAGTTATATACACAGGATTAACATGCATGTGCACACATGCACACACACACACACACCACAGTATATAAATAATAAGTTACATATACATTTTTGTTGGTGGTGGGTCAGGATCCTTCGCATGTAAAAGTTCAGTTACATGTAGGTTTGTGGACTGAAACCCCTATGTAAGTCAGAAAATATGAGTATCTGTGTATAAAGATCCAGTAACTACAATTTCATATTTGCAAGAAATTAGATCTAACTGCTTATACTTATCCAAGTACAGTAACATTTATGTGCACACATCTACCTCTGTAAAGCTGTTACCCACATTCTTGTACAGGCAGTAATATTTTTTAGTCAGTATTCTGCTTATGTATGTGCCTAGCATAAAATACTTGTATACTGATATGTAGTTGAGTGTAAAACACATGTAAATTATCACTCTCCTTTAGCAATATGATTACGAATAGTTTGCTGTTCAACCGGGACAGGTACCCATTAATTTATTACTGTCTTGTGGTCAGTGGACACTATATGCTAATCCAGCAACAAAGGTCCTGCTGTCTGGCACTGACATCCCAGCTGAGTCATGTATTTGTTCTCTGTAACATACTGTACACTGCACTGGTCTTCTCTGAAAAACTACAGTCTTACTTACTCCATGGTGCAGAGTCCTTCTTGAGAAGCTGACTGGTTTGCAGCTAGTCAAGAAATTCCTCGCATTTCGCGGAACCCGAAGGTTCATTACCGCACTCACAAGTGTCCGCCACCTGTCTCTATCCTGGGCCAGCCCAATCCAGTCCATATACCCACATCCCACCTCCTGGAGATCCCTATCCTCCCGCAATGTCAGTGACCAAGTTTCACACCAATACAAAACAACAGGCAAAATTATAGTTCTATATATTTTGATCTTTAAATGTGAAGAACTACATACTGCAGTCTATCATGCAAAATTATTAGTGGCTATAAGGATTAAAGGGGCAAAATGTTGAGGACCAACATTTGTGAGACACAAATACCAATACACTTACTGAGATTCCACTTCAGGCCTGTAGTGGTAACATGTTCCACTTGTGCACCAAGAGGCACCAAACTGCACCACCCACCACCTGTCCTCACAAGCACATCTCCAACATTTATCTGATGTGAGCCCGGTAGCAGCAGCCATGTAAGAGAGTCTTTAGCCAACTGATATACTGGAATATTTCCCAAAATGTCTTTTGCCTTGTACAAAGTATTTAAATTTGCTAGAATTTGGTCTAGCCGACCAGATGTCTCACACACTGCAATTACACCATCGAGCTGCTGAGAATCAATGAGAAAAAACTGCATTAATTACAGCATGCTATGGTTCACATCCGTTCCTATTTCCACTTTAAGAATTCAATGTCTTAAGCAGTTCTTGGGTGCTGATCTCAACACAGTGACAGTCGGTGTACATTATATTGTGAATGGAAATTGGAACAGCACATGACCGCTGTGTAATGCAAATCATAAGAGAGTGTACTAAGAGTGGCATATATACAAACTTAAGTTTTGTCAGTGAAGCAAATAATAATACTTGCCAATTCAGTAGGCACTACTTTGCTGATATAAATTCCTTGATTTTTTATTAATACAAGAAAGTCTGAAATCGAGAAGATACATTCATGAAAGGCAAATACAATACAGACTCATTGTTCAACACTTCAGACTTTCATGAGAACACATTTAAGTGCAGTTGTTTAGGCCTATCATGAGTGGTTCTGAAGAATATGAATCAGAAGACATGGCTTAAGAAGTTTGCTTCCCCCACTCTTCTGCTATAACACAGATCACTCTCAGCCCAGTCAAAATCTGTGTTTAAGTGACCGGTTGCTTTTGTGCTCCGTAACTCCAGTGCAGAGTATGTTTATCGTCATAATCATTATTAAAACAAACTTCTAAGATTTTTATGCTTTTTCAGGTTATTTTATATTTTCATTATCTGTATGTAATATTATATGTTTGTACAACCAAACTTGCAATTTATGCTGAAAATGGATTTTAATGTTCGTGGCAGTTTCATTGGTCCAAATTAGTCACTACTGGTTTAGGCTCGATTTTGTACTAAAATGAACAACACAAAGTAAGAATACAATGCAATACTCAATTACCCGTAATACACCTGTTTCCTTGGTACTTCCTACGCAATGCCAACAGAGGGGACTATACAGTAGTAAACAGATTTTGCAGCTCTTGTATACGTTTACATAAGCAGTAATACATACAATCTCAGAAACACCAGTTCTTCACACACACACAATTTTATTGCAGTCAATCCCACTCACATTGTATTTCTATTTACAGTTATACAGTTTCATGCAGAACAAACGGCTGTCACAATATAAAGAACACCAGCACACGACAATGCTATATTTTTAAACTTCTTATTGTATCACATCCACTGGATATAACATAATTTTTTTTTAGACTAACTGGTTTTGGCTTATCACATATGCTTTTATGATATTTGTGAAAGCTGAGATCTGAATCATATGCATGGATGATGTAGAGTAATATTATGCAACTTACATAATAATATATTTAGTGTTTTATTTGCCTGTTTCTCTGGTCCCCCTTTATATTTATTTCACTTACTCCTGTATCAGATAATAAAGAAACATATTGCAATACCTGCAAGTTTTTGCTTGTAATGTACCTCTGGATATGTCTCAGGGCTTTTGTAAAATCAGTTTCATTCTGATCTGGAGTGGGAATTACTTCAGCTCCTTTGCTTGTAAAATATGTGAGGACACTTTGCTGTACTGAATCCATATCGCCTGTGATAAGTTCTGGTGCAATACAGTCTGTACCCTTTAGAAAGTGAAACCAACGGTTTGCACCTCCATCCACTGTTACCCTCACAGATGCTGAAGAGAAATTGAAAGTATCTTCTTACCAACAGTACCAATGTACATAATCAAGTTTCATCTATTATTATAACAACAAATACTGAAGTGTTTTTTAAGCAAATTAATTAATGATGCTGTCAACTGTTAAGATTTTATAGTGTTTCTGACAGGTGAATCAGGAGTACTGAGCATTGGTAGAATGTATTGACACAGGACAACTGAAGTACTCAAGAGGAAAACCTGTAACATTATCTTCACATGTTACAGTCAGTAATGATGCTAGCAACCCAGCTTCCTTAATGTTGTCCTTTACAGCAATGCTACCTTCAAGTCATCATATGAGGTATGTATATACCATTATATCAAGACACAAGCCATAAGTATCATGCTTCTCTTCCTGTAATAACACTTTCAGTTGCTGGTAAAAGTACATACAGTGCTAATCACATTCATATAACAAGGCACAAAAATTACCTACCCATTTTACACCAGATGAAGCATTCAAAATACCAGAAAACATATTTGAAAAGTATGTGTGATCCAAGGTTATGCATTTTTACACTCTTGTTACATATGTATTAGAATAACAGTAACTTTCATGGGAAGTGTCCAACACATCAGGTAAGGTTATTGGTTTAAACCACAGGAAGTTTTGTAAGTCAAAAACTGTAAACTTCTTAGCTTACAATTACTGTTCTTGTCATCTACTGTAATACATTATGAACTAGGGCGACAGCAATACTTAACTTGCATTTACCTTTGTTCCATAATGACAACATGAAATCCTCTGGAATATTTATGGGCTGATTAAGGATGAGAACACCAAAGCGAAACAGTACATTTCCAGCATCCAATATATGAAGGGGATTCCAATGATTCACTGCAGCTGAAATGTTCATTCCAGTCCTTTATCCAAAAACAGAACTACTATCGAAAGGAGTGCAAATGTGACGGCCGATGCAGTAAGTCATCCGGGCCCCAGGCAAATCCTTGGTGTTTGGTAGTTGCAGAAAACACATGGAAATGGCACTGAACATGGAATGACTTACTGCTGTGTGAAAACACCTTTACCTGTGGTTTGATACACCGTGAAAGAGGGTGGCAGACCAGCTGTATGTCACGTGGCACACGATTGTGAAGGGCGGGGGAGGTGGGACATATCCTCTAGTTACTTGTGGCGACGAGGTGAAGGAACTTTGGAGAATTGGTCGACTTTCTCTGCCCTGCACCTCACAGCGAACATGTAATGAGCGAGATGGTAAATGTAGTCCCCCTTCCTGTTGTAAAGGCTTAGAAAAGCCTTCACATGATGCCATGTGCTCTCGATGGTGTTTGTGTCGGTGCCTGAACGCTGGTCAACGAAGCCAATGCTGTTGTTAACGGTGCGGTGCGTGTAACTCTGCGCGTCGAGATCCTGGTACGCTCCCCAGCAATCAATGATGACCATAGTGCCGGGTTCGATCCATGCATCTATAACGGCCATCAACGCGTCAGCGATCCTGTTCGGAACGGGAACGAGAAAAGTTTTACCGGACTCGCACTCAACACCGCCAGACACCCACTGCCCCTTAACAGGGTGGCCCCTATGATATTTGCGCCGACCGAACTTGCTTTCGTCGATCTCTACAGTCTTGTTAGGACCGCCGATCTTCTCAGAGCAGCCCTCCATGCACACCAGCATCGTCTCTCTGCAGAATTGGCCCCAGTCCGCTATTGTATTGGGACCGAAGTGATGCTCTTGGTGGATCAGGTGGGCAGGCACGCGGCGCAAGTTGTCGTATGTAAGGTACATTACCTCTTGTAAAGTGAGTTTACTCTGCTGAAACCATGAAACATGCCTGATAGACTTCGTCTCAGAGCATATGACAGCAGCTCTTCGAAACTACCATCTGAAACTGTCCTTCGGTTTAGGTTCAGCGCACCAGGTCAAATCGCGACCGCAAGTGTTACACGGCACCTTGCTGCCAAACAGTACCATCCCACGTCCTTCAGAAACTGGATGCCAAGATCCATGTCACTGAAGAGAAACGTGAGAAATAGCTCGCTCGCCTCACCAAAAGTCATCTCCAAGCGAGGCACGTCCGTAGAATGTTTTGGGCGCATACAGAATGTTCTTTAGGCGCCGCTGGTAGGTTGAGATGACCGACTTAATTTAGTCAACAATTTCGAAACCAAAGCCAGACAATCCAGCACAACACAATGAACAAAACGCAACAAGGCACGCACGCACACCAAAGAAGTCCACAATGACCGTTAAACGTTTACACCGTCGAGGGTGAAGGGGGAAGGGAAGCGGGTAAACATGGGGCCTGTATTACACGATCAAAGACCTTTTACAATGATCTGGTCAAAGAAGCTTCATACAATACTGTACAGCGTAATGAGATACTTCTATTAAACCTCTGTATAAATAAATTTTTTTCGATGAAATGAAACCGAATGTTTGTGTTTGATAAAATGTATTCCTACTAGGGAAGTAAGTTGCGGAAAGTGTTTATGTAGCCGACGGCAAGAAAGAAATTGTTAATTTAGCAATATTAATTGCATGACACATTGTACAGTACCAAACATAAGTAGCACAAAAATAGACACAAAAAAATAATAAGTCTAAAATATAGCGAAGCTGTTTGTATAATTCAAGAGGGCTGTACTGCAAATGGTATAGAAAAGAAATTGGATGAGTTAAAAAACAAATATTTTATGTTCTGTTGACTGTGCATCCCTGTACAATCTTGTACATAATGTCAACTTGGTGCACAGTTTATTCTTAGTATATTTAACAATCTCAACATGTTTCAGGTGACTGTGTGCCTGTCATCGGGAGAAACAACTGTGTTTATGTGACACCTTTATACTTGTTATTATGAAACAAGTGGATAGTTGAAAATTATAAGGGTGTTACTTACAGGCAAGTATGTTAGCATCATCCAAAAAGCCAAAAAACTGATATGAACCATTTAATTTCAAGTCATCCTGGTTTAAATGAACCCTCGTAATGGAATACTATAAAACAAAGTTGAAAAGCAGTGGTAATAAACTATCTCATTATTTCAAACCATTCTTAATATGAAATATGTCAGACAAGTGCTGGCCTACCCTGACCCTGCTATAAGTCTCAGTAAGACACACATTTTTATTAGCCTTACCAGTTTCATAGCACACCAAACTCATTGAGAAAATTATACAAGACCTCCCTCCTAACTGAATCATAAGTTTTCTTGAAGTCTATACAGAGTTAATGCACTGCTTTGTTGTATTCTCAGTTTTCCTCAAATACTTGACAAATGCAGAATGTGTGATCAGTAGTTGGCCTGTTGCGTCAAAATCCACATTGATGATCCCCAACAATTTCCTCTGCATATGGAGTTAAACTTAGCATGTTGGATAAAATTTTGTGTACAATTGGCAAAAGTGATATGCCACTATAATTACCACAATTTGTTTTATCTTTTCTTATAGATAGGTACAATGATTTACTCCTTCCACTCCTCAAGCAATTTCTCTTTATTCCAAA
>Ga0123353_10009805_pt1 | contig 13271 bp, 9 predicted proteins | sample TergutLab28metaG_3_FD_92763 | JGI IMG/M metagenome (GOLD analysis project Ga0123353, IMG submission 92763) | Labiotermes labralis P3 segment gut microbial communities from Petit-Saut dam, French Guiana - Lab288 P3 | ecosystem: Host-associated > Arthropoda: Insects > Digestive system > Gut ...
CCCTCGAGGAATTCCGCCACGCTGTCCAGGTTTTTCGTGCGCAGGTCGGCAAAGTCGCCAATCAGGGCGATCATGTCCGGCTGGAACGCCTTCACAACCCGCGCCAGCCGCGCCTGGTTCTTCCCGAAGCGCTTGTTGTGCAGGTCGCTCAGCAGGGCGATGCGGTAGCCGTCGAAGCCCCGCGGCACCCGGGGGGATTCCCAGGTATAGCGCGCAAGCTTCAGGCTGTTGGTCTGCTGGATGAGGAAAATCACGCAGAGCACCAACAGGGAACCCAGGATAATGGCGGCGATTTTCATGCGTCCTCCTGAAAAAACGGCGTGAGAATGCCGCAAAGCTTCGCATTGTGGAGCACGTAGCTGCCGTGGCTCTCGCCAGGCAAAATGCGCAGCCGCGCGCCCGGGATCGCCCCGGCGATAGTACGCGTGTGCTGCTCTTTGACTATATCGCGTTCGCCCGCCAGCACGAATGTGGGCACATCGATGCGCGAAAGCTGATCCGCCGTGATGTCCGGCTCCTCCAGCATGAGCCGCCACCGGCGCCCGCGCGTGAGCTCATACATCGCCCGCATGAGGCGCAGGTCGCCCGCCCGCAGGCCTGCCGGGTGGATGTTCGCGCCGCTGACCGCCAGGCGGGACAGCAGCCCCGGGTGATCGATTGCCAGCAGCAGCCCGACGATCCCGCCGTCGCTGAAGCCGTATAGCATGGGCCGCTCCAGCCCCAGCGCGGTAACGAAGGCCGCCACGTCCTCGGCCATGTCGGCGTAGTGCAGCGCTTTTACGCGGCTGCTGCGCCCATGGCCCCGGCTGTCGATGGCGTAGACCGTGAAGCTCGCCGCGAACTGCCGCATGACCCGGCGAAAAATCCTGTGGGATTCCCCGTTGCCGTGCAGCAGAAGCAGCGGCGGGCCCGCGCCCGCCTGCTCGTAGTACAGGTCAATGCCGTTGACGCGGATGGTCATACCCTGCCCACCAGCGAGTCCTCCCGCGCGTCGAAGATTTCCACCTCGGCGACATCCCCCGCCTGCAAATTTTCCGCGCAGGTGAACACCACCGTGCCGTCGATCTCCGGGGCGTCGGCCTCCCCGCGGCCAATGAAGCTGTCGGTATAGGTATCGTATTCGTCTACCATCACCGCCAGGGTACGCCCCACGGCCTCTTGCTGCAATTGCAGCGCGATCTCCGCCTGCTGCTGCGTGAGAATTTGCGCGCGGGACTGGGCGATTTCCGGCTCCACCTGGCCCGGCAGCCCGCAGGCCCGGGTGCCCTCCTGGGGCGAGAACGCGAACACCCCCATGTGTGCGAAGCGCTGCTCCGCGATGAAGGCCGAAAGCGCCTCGAAGGCCGCCCCGTCCTCCCCGGGGAAGCCCGTCATGAACGTGGTGCGTATGGCGATGCCCGGGATTTTCGATCGCAGCGCCTCTAACAGCGCGCGAATCTGGGAACTGCTTCCCCGCCGCCCCATGGCCCGCAGCACGCGGTCGTCGATGTGCTGCAGCGGCAGGTCGATATACTTGGCGATCTTCGGCTCGTTCGCCATCACCTCGATGAGCTCGTCGCCCATCTCGTCCGGGTAGCAGTAGAGCAGCCGTACCCGGCGCAGCTCTTCGATTTTGCACAGCTCCCGCAGCAGCTCGGGCAAGCGTAACTCGCCGTAAAGGTCGAGCCCATAGCGCGTGGTATCCTGGGCGATAAGCACCAGCTCCCGCGCGCCCTGCTCCACCAGCAGGTTCGCTTCTTCTAAGATGCCCTCCATCGCGCGGCTGCGGAACGGCCCGCGCAGCTCGGGGATTTTGCAGTAGGCGCAGCGGTTGTCGCAGCCGTCGGCGATCTGCAGCCAGGCCCAATGCCCGGGGGAGGTCAGCTTCCGCGGGCCATGGAGGGGCAGGCAACTGAGATCGGGGAATTCCCCGACGGCCTCCCCCGCCAGGACGGCCTCCACGTGCCGTACGATGTCCCCGTTGGCCCCCAGGCCCAGCACGGCGTCGGCCTCGGGGATCTCCCGCGCGATCTCCTCCCGGTAGCCCTGCGCCAGGCAGCCCGTGACGAGCACTTTCTGTACCACGCCGTCCTTTTTCAGCTCGGCCATCTCGAGAATGTGCTCCACGGCCTCCTTCTTCGCGTCGTCGATGAAGGCGCAGGTGTTGACAATCACGGCGTCCGCGCCGTGGTAGACGTTCTCCGCCAGCGCGAAGCCCGCCGCCTGCAGCTCGGCCATCATGCGCTCGGCGTTGACCTGGTTTTTCGGGCAGCCCAGGCACACGAACGCCACCGAACGCCGCTCCTCGGGAATGCTCTCTTTTTCTTTTCGCTTAAAGATCGCCATAGACTTCGTCCTCCATGTAGCCTTTCATAGCCTCGGCCATGTCGCGCATGGCCGTACGTATATCGGCATGGCCGAACCCCTTGCGCAGCAGGGCATTGTATGCCGCTTGCCGGCCCTTTTCGTCGCCGAGCCTCGCGGCGTATTTTGTGCTCAGCAATTCAGTAAGGCGCTCGCTGTCCTCCTTTGGGAGCTCAATCTCCTCCTCCAGGCCACGCCGCTTGAGTTCATACGCGATGCCCCTGGCCCCGTAGCCCTTGCGCGACAGCGCCTCCGCCAGCCTTTGCGCGTAGCGTTCGTCATTGAGCAAATCCAGCTCGATCAACCGCGCGACGGCCCGGTCCACATCCTCTTCCGAGGGCAGGGGCTTGTTCGGGCGGGGCTTCAGCAGCTTTTGCCGCAGCTCCTTTGACCCGTAATCCCGCCGGCCCAGGTACCACAGGGCGCGGTTCCACAGGGCCTCGTAGGGCTCACAGCTCGTCATCGTCGTCCACCAGGATATCCAAACTGGCGTTGCCCGCGGGCGCCTTTGGCGCCTTGCCCTTGCCCTTCGGGGCCAGGGAAGCGGCCTCTTTCTTCGCGCCGCCCTCCTTCACCAGCGCGGCGATCTCCTCCATCACCTCCGGGTTGTTGATCAAAAAGTCCCGCACGTTGTCGCGGCCCTGCCAGCGCAGGTCGCCGTAGCTGAACCACGCGCCGCTCTTCTTGATGATCTCCAGCTTCACCGCCATGTCCATCAGCTCGCCGTCGCGGGAGATCCCCTTGCCGTAGAGGATGTCGAACTCGGCCTCCTTGAAGGGCGGGGCCACTTTGTTTTTCACGATCTTCACCCGCGTGTGGGAGCCGATGAACTCGCCGCCCGGGCCCTTGAGCTGCTCGGTCTTGCGCACGTCCATACGCATGGAGGCGTAGAATTTCAGCGCCCGCCCGCCGGTGGTGACCTCCGGGTTGCCGTACATCACGCCGACCTTTTCGCGCAGCTGGTTGATGAAAATCAGGATCGTGTTCGATTTGGCTATAGCCCCCGCCAGCTTGCGCAGCGCCTGGGACATCAAACGCGCGTGCAGGCCCACGTGGCTGTCGCCCATTTCGCCCTCGATCTCAGCGCGGGGCACCAGGGCGGCCACGCTGTCCACCACCACCACGTCAATCGCGGCGGAGCGCACCAGGGCCTCGGCGATCTCCAATGCCTGCTCGCCGTTGTCGGGCTGGGCCACCAACAGGGAGTCGATGTCCACGCCCAGGTGCCCGGCGTACACCGGGTCCAGGGCGTGCTCCGCGTCGATGAACGCGGCCTCGCCGCCGTTTTTCTGCGCCTGGGCGATCACGTGCAGGGCCAGGGTGGTCTTGCCGGAGGATTCCGGCCCGTAGATCTCCACGATTCTGCCCCGGGGCATGCCGCCAATGCCCGTTGCCGCGTCCAGCCCCAGCGAGCCTGTGGAGATAGCCCCCACCTGCATACCCGCGTTCTCGCCCAGCCGCATGATGGAGCCCTTGCCGTAGGCCTTTTCGATCTGCGCCATCGCGGTGTCGAGGGCTTTTTTTCTGCTCAGTTCGTCCGCTGCCATAGTGCCACCCCTTATGTAAGAAATATTTATCATAAGTATACATGATTTGGAGGGGAAATGCAAACATTTTTTGGGGGAAACGTAACCCGCCGGGCGAATGACGCCGGCGGGCCTGTTTTGCGGCGCATCCGTCAAAACGTGACGTATTTCGGGGGGAAGTACGTCACGACCAACGCCACATTGGGGGTGCCGTCGAAGCCCATCCACACGACATCCCCTTTATTCACCGGTACCATTTCCTTCATAACGACATATGTGCCGCGCCCCCTGAGAATGATTTGATCGCCGCCGATGTTGATCGAAATGGCCGCAAGGCCGTTGGCGGCGTAACTGCCCGTGCTGACATGGAACCAGCCCGGCCCCGGGGCCGGCACGCAGGTGTAAAATGGATCTGCGCCTGTCCAACTAATGTTGGTCGGGTTGGCGTAGTCCGGTATGGCCATGGAGTGTTCCACGACCTGCTTAAGCGTATTCATCGTGGTGAGGTTGGCGCTGCCGGTGATGGGCGCGGTAATGGCGCTGGCCAGGTTCGTGATCCCCCGCTCTTCCCACTCGTCCGCGCCGACGCTCACCAGCACATAGTTGGTAGTGGCGGAGGCGGCGTTGGTGGTCTTCAGCGTGACCTCGCCGCTGCTGTTGATATACAGCGGGGCATTTACTTTTAGGTCGGCTATCAGCAGGTAATCGTCCAGATCGTCATATTTTACGTAGGTGCCGGGTTCACAGCCGCAGCTGCCGCTTGCGCCGCCGCCCCCGCCGCAGGTGCAGCAGTACGGGCAGGTGGGCGCATCGGGGCACACAAAGGGCACGGGGTTGGCGTCCGTGCGTTTCCACATGTAGCAGGCGACATAGGGCTGCACGTTGTTGTGGGCCTGGGTGACGCCGGCCGAACCGCCGGTGCTGTTCGTGGTTCCGCTATACGCCGAACTCGTGCCTGAGCGGTAGGAATAAATATAGCCGTTATTCGCGTTTTCGACGCTAAACCAAGACGGCCTTTCAAACGTGTGGGTATGTGGGGGCATCTCCGGGACGGTCAGCGCGTGGCTGTAAGTGCCGCCGGTTGCGTTGAAAGCGAAGGTTTTGGCTTCACCCCTGATGTCGGTGTGTTGACCCACGCCCACGGGCACGCGCCCCTCACCCCAGGCCTCCCACGCGCCGCCGAACTTTGCCGCCATGGCCGTATCCGTGCTCAGCGCGGGGTCCGTGGCCATGTAGACGCTGCCATAGGGGTGGGCCAGTAGGAACGCGCACTTTACGCAGGAGCATAGGCAATCGCATGCGTCGCCGCCACCCCCGCACTCGCAGCCCCCACCGCCCGTGCATTTGCAGGCCACCAGGTCCAGCATTTCCTCCAGGGCGTCCCTTGATACCCCGCCCAGGCCGCCCAGCACGGTGATGCTGTCGGTATATTGCGCGCTGGCAAAGGGCGCGGAAACAAAGCACACCAGCAGCAGCACGATGAGGATCCGGTTGAGCTTCTTCTTCATGGGGGCTCCTCCTTCAAAATAGCATATCTCATCATCATCATAGCACTTTTTCAGGGGGGAAGCAATAGCAATTGCAAAAAAGACAGAAAAATATGCCCCTTGACACCCATGCTACAATATCCATGAAAGGGGGCGCCCGCCCATGCCGAGCCAGTCCCATTATTTCACCGACGACCCCAGCCTGCCCGACGACCCGCGCGCGTTCATCTATTACTATGGCGGGCATGCCCTGCGCCTGACTAGCAACAGCGGCGTGTTCTCCCACGGGCACGTGGACGAAGCCACCGACCTGCTGCTGAAGAACATTCCCCCCCTGCAAGGGGGTCCTCTGCGCGGCGCCCTGCTGGATCTGGGCTGCGGCTGCGGGGTGATCGGCGTCGCGCTGGCGAAGGCCTATGGCCTGCAGACGACCCTGGCGGACGTCAACCCCCGGGCCCTGGCCTGCGCGGAGATCAACTGCCGCGAAAACGGCGTGCAGGCCCAGCTCGTGCAGAGCGACTGCTTCGACGCCCTCCCGGGCCGGTTCGACACCATCGCGCTCAACCCGCCCATCCACGCGGGGAAAGAGATCGTGTACCGCATGTTCGAAGGGGCGGCGCAGCACCTGAACCCCGGCGGCGGCTTCTATGTGGTGATGCTGGACAAGCACGGGGCCAAAAGCGCCGCCGCGCGCCTGGCGGAGATTTTCGGCGCCTGCGAAACCCTCTATAAAAAGAAGGGGGTCCGGGTGTTTGCCTGCCAAAGCAAACCCGATAGCAACGCTGTCTGTAGGGGACGGCCTCCGGACGTCCCTGGGCCATTAAAATGAACTTTCTGCTGGGGCGTTGAGGGCACCGACCCCTACAAGCGGGTTTAGCCGCCGCCTACAACCCCCTGTCCTTTAAGTCGCTCACAAGCCCCACATAGAATTCGCAGACATCGAAACCAGGGATGTTTTTCCTCGTCAGGTCGATCATGTCGCCGTGGGAGATACCCCTTTTATGCGGCGGTTCCAGTATCGCCAGGCAGTGCCCCCAGGCCATAGAGTCGGTGCGGACAAGGCCGTCGTTGTCGCCGCCCAGGGGCTTGATGAAGGCGTACCCGGCGTTCAGCGGCGGGCCCGCGCTGGACATGGCGCGCATCTTCGAGCCCGCGCTTTGGTACAGCACGCCCGCGCGGTCCGGCATAATCTGGTTGAGCTCCTCGCAGCGCTGCGCGGTCAGGCCGTTGACGCTCCCCAGGAAGTCGCAGTCGTTGTCGCCCAGCTTGGCGAACAGCCTGCCGTATTGTTTATCCACGGCCGACGCCACCTTTTCGGGCGTCAGCGCAAGGAGCTTCCCGGCCAGCGGGGTGCCCCTGTGGGGCGTGCTGACGGCGGTCAGGGAGGCCACATGGGCGTCCATGCCCAGGCAGCTGATTGCGTAGCGGGCGTCCAGCCCGCCCTTGGAATGGGCGATGATGTTGACCTTTTCGCTGCCGGTTTCCCGCATAATCTCCAGGATGCGCGCTTTCAGCTCCCCGGCGGCCTGCTCCACCGGCAGCGCCGAGTTGTGGTTGCCGTAGAAGATCCGCGCGCCGTTGTCGGCCAGCTCCTTCGGGATGCGGCCCCAATAGTTGAAATATTTCCAGTCCCGGAAGAACACGCCGTGCACCATCAAAAGCGGGTATCTGGTATTACAGATCGCCCTGCCCCTCCTGGCTTCGTTCAGGAGGCTTTTTTCACGCAGGAACCGGAGCTCCGCCCGCACGGTTTTGCAGGCCGTGCCCAGCACTATAACATTGACCACAGGCGCCCACCACAGCAGGAACATCAACAGGCGCTGCGCGGCCCCCAGCTGTTTGGAGGCGACCGCCATGCGGGTCATCCCGTTGAGCAGCAGCACGGCAATAAACGCTACGCTGAAAATAGCGTTACCGGTCAATGCGGGGCCGCTGGGTTCCATCAGGGAACCCATACGCATGTAGATATGCAGCGCGATCTGGGCCACAAGGAAAAAGCCGGCGGCCACGGTCAGCTCATAGCCGCCGAGGAGCGTCTTTTGCCCGCGCGGCGAAGCTTTCGAACTACCCGCCGCGGGCTTTATGTTGTAATAGAGAAAGGCCCCGGAAAGGAGCACCAGCGCCAGTATCCTCCAAGGCGTGCCGAGCCACCCCGCGGCATTGTAGAAAAGCACCGCGTTCAGGAACAACAGCACAATCGGGTAAAAAAGCGCGCGTTTCAGGTATTGCAAGATCATTTCACCCCCATATCAAGATACATCCCGCAACAGTTTATCATAAATTTTTCCCATTTGCAACCCCAACTTTCGCAGCCGGCGCCCGGGCCTTTCCGCCTCCATGGCTGGGCAGGTGCGCGTGGCGCGCTCGCAGCTGGAGGGCAAGATAGGCCAGGCAAGGCGAGCTACCGCAACGCCGTCACCGGCGCCATTCCCACCGGCGGCTACACGCTGCTGGGCTACGCGTATTCGAACACCGCGGCCGAGGAGGATTTCGGCACGGGCGTGACGGCTGCTGTGGAGGCCATACGGGCCGGCACGGGCAACACCGCCGAAAATGAAGGCGCGGCCCCAGTCATCCTGAATGTGTATGCCGTATGGGTAGCCAACGGCGGCCAGCCCGGCACGCTGCCCCCTAAAAGTTCCCCTTTGGTTTGGATTTTCCGACAGCAACCGATTTTGGGACAAAGAAACAGGACAAACCCTTGACACTCAACGGCTTGTCCTGCTTTCCTCGCTTGGCTTTTATTTTTCTGGTACACCCTCAGGGGCTCGAACCCTGGACACCCTGATTAAGAGTCAGGTGCTCTACCAACTGAGCTAAGGGTGCGTACCATCCGTAATTATAATCGAAGTCCGCGCGTTTGTCAAGCGTTTTTTTCGCGGAAAAGCCCGCGGCCCGTTTTGCCGCAAGAATTGCTTGCATTCCCCACGATTTTGTGGTACAATCTTCTGGTGATATCAACCTGTAGGAGTTAGGAACATAATCCCATGCACCTGAAAGCCCTCGACATCCACGGCTTCAAATCCTTCCCCGATAAAACCCGGCTGGAGTTCGGCGCCGGCATCACCTGCGTTGTGGGTCCCAACGGCTCGGGCAAAAGCAACGTCAGCGACGCCGTGCGCTGGGTGCTCGGCGAGCAGTCCACCAAGCAATTACGCGGCGCGCGGATGGAAGATGTGATCTTCAGCGGCACGGATAAGCGCCGCGCGCTGGGCCTGGCGGAGGTCACCCTGCATCTCGACAACGCCGACCGCCGCCTCAACTGCGAGGAGGACGAGGTCGCCGTCACCCGGCGGCTCTACCGTTCGGGCGAAAGCGACTACCTCATCAACGGCAAAAGCGTGCGCCTGAAGGACGTCCACGAGCTGTTCATGGATACGGGCCTGGGCCGCGACGGCTACTCCCTGGTGGGGCAGGGCCGCGTGGCGGAGCTGGTGTCCTCCCGCTCCGAGCAGCGGCGCGACATGCTCGAGGAGGCCGCGGGCATCTCCCAGTCCCGCTACCGGCGCGAATCCGCCCAGCGCAAGCTCGCCCAGGCGGAGGACAACCTCGTACGCCTGCGGGACATCCTGCTCGAGCTCGAGGGCCGGGTGGGGCCTCTGCGCCAGCAGAAGGAAAAGGCCGAAAAGTTCCTCGACCTGGCCGGGCGCCGCAAGAAGCTCGAGATCGGGCTGGCGCTGCACACCATCGCCCAATCCACCGAAAGCCTGCGCGGCCAGGAGTACAAAATTTTACGCGCGCAGGAGGAATACCGCCTGTGCGAGGCGGAACTGGCGCGCTTCGAAAGCGAAATCGCCGGGCTGCAGGGCCAGTCGCAGGCGCTCACCCTGCGCATGGAGGAGCTGCGGCTGGGCCGCGCCGCCCAGGAGGAGCAGGCCCTGCGGCAGGAGGGCGAGATCCTCGTATTGGAAAACACCGCCGAACACAATAAAACCGCCATGGAGCGCATCGCCCGGGAGCGCAGCCATGCCGCCGACGACCGCCAGCAGCTGGAGGGGGAGATCGATTCCGTCCTCGCGCAGATCGCCTCCCTGCGGCAGGAGGCCGCCAACAAGCGCGACGCCCTGCTGGCCAGCGCCAGGCAGGCCGATAAACAAAAGGATGAGGAACAGGCCCTTGCCGCGCGGGGGACAGCGCTGTCCCAGGCCATACAGGATATCGCCGGGCAGCTCGAGCAGCGGCACATCGAGCAGTCGGCGGCGGATTCCTCCGTGGCCGAGCTGCGTTCCCGCATCGAAAGCATAGAGCAGTCCGGCGGCCTGCGTGCCCAGCAGGCCCTGGAGTTCGAGCGGCAGCTGGCCGAATCCAGCCAGCTCCTGGCCGAGCACCGCGAAACGGCGCAGAGCCTGCAAAACAGCCTACAGGGCTACCGCCTGCGGGCCGAAAACCGCGCCGCCAAGGCGGGCGAGGCCCGGCGGGAGCTGGAGCGCCTGCGCGGCGAGCACCGGCAGGCCCAATCCCGCGTTCGCCTGCTGGAGGACCTGGAGCAAAATATGGAGGGCTACAGCGGGGCGGTGCGCGCCCTGATGAAGGACAGCGCCCGGGGCGGGCTCAAAGGCCTGCGCGGCACGCTGTCGCAGCTCATCCGCGTGGAGCCCGACTACACCCTGGCGGTGGAAACCGCCCTCGGCCCCGCCCTGCAGCACATCGTCACCGACGACGAGGCTGCCGCCAAACGCGCCATCGAGCACCTCAAGCGCGGCAGCGCCGGCCGGGCCACCTTCCTGCCCCTTACCAGCGTCAAGGCCCTGGATTTCCGCGAAAAGGGCCTGGAGCAGTGCCTGGGCTTCATCGCCATGGCGCAGGAGCTCGTCACCTGCGACAGCCGCTACGACACCATCCTCAAGGCCCAGCTGGGCCGCACCGCCGTGGCGCAGGATATCGACAGCGCCATCGCCATCGCGAAGCAATACAGCTACCGGTTCAGAATCGTCACCCTGGACGGCCAGGTGGTCAACGCCGGGGGGAGCATCACCGGCGGCTCGCGCTCCCAGGGCACGGGCATCCTCAGCCGGGGCAGCGAGATCGCCCGCCTGGGGCAGGAGATCCGACAGCTCGAGCAGCAGCTGGACGCCCAAACCGCCCGCGTCAAGCGGCTGGACGAGGAGGCCGCGGCCGCGCAGGCGGCGTCCTCCGGCACCCAGGGGGACCTGGCCCGCGCCCAGGAGGACGTCATCCGCCAGGAAAGCCACACCGCCGCTCTGGGATCCCGCCTGCAGGACGCCAAGGCCGCCCAGTCGGAGCTCGCCGCGGAGCTGGCCGCCGCCGCCCAGCGCGTCACCCAGCTGGAGGAGGCCCGCCGCATGGGCGACACCCGTGCCGAAGAGCTGGAGCGGGAGCAACAGGCCCTCGAGCAGCAGGCGCAGGCCCTCAAAGTCCAGCAAATTGAGCTTTCGCGCCGGCGCGAGCAGGCCTCCCGGGAGGAGTCCGCCGGGCGCATGGAGCTGCTGTCCATCGAAAAGGACGTGGAATCCCGGGAGGAGCTGGCCGCCAGCCTGCGCCAGCGCAAGCTCGGCCACGCCGGGCGCGACCAGGAGCTCCAGGCCGAGGAGGAATCCCTGCGGCAGAGCGACATCGACATCGGGCAGCGGATCGCGGCCCTGCGCGAAAGCATCGCCGCCCTGCGGGAGGGCGCGGCCCAGGGCGCGGCGGAGGGCGAATCCCTGGCCGCCCAGCGGGAGGATTTGCAGGCCCAGGCCGAGACCCTGCGCCGGGAGGAGCGCCTGCAGCTGGGCCGCAAGGAGTCCCTCAGCGGGGACCTCGCCCGGCAGGAGGAGCGGCGCTCCCTGGCCCGGCAGGCCCTGGATAGCGCCGCCGCCCGGCTCTACGACGACTACCAGATCACCCCGCGCGAGGCGGAATCCCAGGGCTACGGCCTGGAGGAGCCCGCCCGCGCCGCCATCGAGCTCAGCGAGGTCAACCAGAAAATCCGCGCCCTGGGCAACATCAACGTGGACGCCATCGAGGAATACCGCGAGGTGTCCGAGCGCTACGAGTTCCTGCGCGTCCAGGTGGAGGACGTGGAGCGCAGCAAGGCGGAGCTCACGCGCCTCATCGAGGAGCTCACCGGCAAGATGTCCGAGCGCTTCCGGGCGCAGTTCGCGAAGATTAACCGCTACTTCGGCGAAACCTTCGCGGAGCTGTTCAGCGGCGGGCAGGCCGCCCTGGAGCTGGAAAACCCCCTCGACGTCCTGGAAAGCGCCATCGAGATCCGCGTGCAGCCCCCGGGCAAAAACGTGCAGAACATCGACCTGCTTTCCGGCGGCGAAAAGGGCCTTTCGGCCATCGCGCTGCTGTTCGCCATCCTCAAGGCCACCCCCGCGCCCTTCTGCATCTTTGACGAGGTGGAGGCCGCCCTGGACGACGTCAACGTCACCCGTTACGCCCGCTACGTGCGCCGCATGACCAGGAACACCCAGTTCATCCTGATCTCTCACCGCCGCGGCACCATGGAGGAGGCCGACGCGCTCTACGGCGTCACCATGCAGGAGGAGGGCGTGTCCAAGCTGCTGGAGATGAAGACCAAAGAGATGGCGGGCAAGCTGGGGATAGAATAAGCGGAGTCCGGCATTGAAAATACTAATGGAGGCCCTTCATGAAACCCTTTACCATCGCTGGCCTATGCCTCTGCCTGCTTACGCTGTGCGCCTATAGCACAACCCACACATCACTACAATTGTCTAAAAGAGCCTAGAACAATATTAGCATATTAAAAACGACCCGAAGGGGGGCTTTCATCATGCCCGTCAAACTCGACGTCCGCGCCGTGGGCTACCTCGACCACCTGAAGGGCGACCCGCGTACGCCCGAAAGCTTCGCCCTGCCCGCCTGCCTGACCTCGCTCATGGAATACCTCGGCGAGGACCCGGGCTGGATCACCACCCAGGCCCATGGCCGCGACTGGCAGAAACGCACGCTCTACGATGCCATTCTCGCCGCCACGGGCATGAGCTTCGGCCTGCTCTGGTGGCATCCGCCCGGGGTCCCCGCACAGCCCGCAGGCTCTGTGGGGTGGGTTGGCGAGGTCTGCCCCAGCAGCTTCGACCTGACCCAGGTGAACGCCGAACACAACACGACAATCCAGCGCGCCTTCGCCTACGTGGGCTATGCCTGCGAAATCGTGGACCGCACCGACGGCAATTACGAGGAGATCAAGCGCCGCATCGTCCAGAGCCTTGACGCGGGCAAGCCCGTGCTCTCCTTTGGCCCCGTGGAGCCCCACGAGGAATGCTCCATCATCTGCGGTTACGGCGGCGGCGACACCTTGCTCGGCTGGAGCCATTGGCAGTCCCGCAAGCCTGATGATTGCGAGCCGGACGGCATGTTCCGCGTATCGGACTGGCAGCACAGAAACATGTGGAAGATCGTCCTGTGCGGCGAAAAAACCCAGCCGCAGACCGGCCTGCGGGGGATCATCCAGCACGGCCTCGCCATCGCCACGGCGGACGACATCGACGGCCTTTACGCCGGCAGGGCGGCCTACAATGCCTGGGCGGACTACGTGTCCAATCCGGCCTATAGCAAAATGAAGAGGAAAGAGCTACAGGGCAAATACTGGTTCCACAGCGTTCTCACCGGCAACCACGCGGAGGCCCGGGCCTATCTCGGCGGCTTCCTGCGCGCCGCGGCCGGGGACGACGCGCATCTTACCAAGGCCGCGGATTGCTACAACGAAATCCACGACGCCTGCTGGAAAATCTGGGGCGCGGCGGGCGGCGGCCCGGGCAAGGGCGACAAGAAGGCCTGCAAGGCCCTGCGGGGGCCCAAGAAGCGCGCCGCCATCGCCGAACTCATCCGCAAGATCGAGGCCCTCGACTTCGCCGCGGCCGCGGAGCTGCAAGCCTGGCTGGGGGGTAAAAAAACCGCTTGAAATTTCTGCCAAAGCGGGTATATAATACAAACGAGGGTTGGTACC
>Ga0123353_10009806_pt1 | contig 13269 bp, 4 predicted proteins | sample TergutLab28metaG_3_FD_92763 | JGI IMG/M metagenome (GOLD analysis project Ga0123353, IMG submission 92763) | Labiotermes labralis P3 segment gut microbial communities from Petit-Saut dam, French Guiana - Lab288 P3 | ecosystem: Host-associated > Arthropoda: Insects > Digestive system > Gut ...
CAGGCTTAACAGACTCATGGGATAAGACAGTAGCAGATAAAAGTTTCATTCACTGTTGCCTGTTTGGAAGTGACAAGGCAGTTTTTTTTAAACCTTCAGTTAAATAATGAACATGGAAATAGGGATATGTAACTAAGTAATCCAGAAATTTGAATAAGTCAGATAATGTATTTATAGCTATAGAGATAATGAAAAATACTATCACTGGTAAAAGGTAAAGCAGTCCCGTTACAGGCCTGTAGTGGCCCAGAGGGTTCCAGTAAGTTAAGGTTCCCAGATTTCGTGACAACGGCACAGGATGGTGGTAGGTTGTCAGCCTTACGCACCAGCCGCCTTTACCCCCAGGAAATATGCCTGGTACTCATTTCTGTTAGAGGCTGAGATGACCCCAGGGCCATAGTGCAATCGGAAGGATTTTATGTCAGTGAAAAATCCACTGACACCAGCTGGGATCGAACAAGCGACCTTCTGATTTGTAGCACAGCACCTTAACCACTGTGTTACCGCGGTCCCCTAATACTATCACTGGTATTTATGCAAAATCATAACTGAACTTCATACACTAGTGCTGCTGTTGTAAAATTCCCCAGATTTCATGTCTTGAAATAATTTCGCTATCTTACATAAAACTTATTTCCTTACATTTCACATCAGTATTTTTTAGAAAACAAGAGTATGTGATACTGAAGGTAATTTAAAAAATTGTATGTTTGCCTGAGCTATTTTAGTTTGTTAATTTTCAATGTATTTGCTGGGTGGTGTGTATTTTGTGTAACGTTGTGAATATATTATGCTGCTTGTGTCTCAGGTACCTATAGTAGTGCATGGGGTAAATGTTGCATACTTACACAATGTATTTGTAATGAAATTTTATGTTAGCTCAGTTCTTAACATAAGTACAGTGAAACATCTTTTGTATGATTGTAAGTACACTGTAGTAAGACATCTTTGTGAACTACTTCAATATTCCCAACATTCTGAGTAACAAAATGTTGACAGGTATCCTTATCATGCATTGGTAACCTGAAAATTCTTCAGCATCTAATACTGACCAGTACAGTCTAAGATATCTGAAAAAAGAAAACAAGAGTATAGACTGGAATTAAAAAGCTACTTGAATTTGTAACAATCATGTCACTGTGGACTGTAAGATTTCTGTTCATCACAGTAAATATTTTTCACACTGCCATAAAAATGAATATTGAAAAACAATTTATGTAGATATTTTGGCCCTGTGAAAAGTGCAGCCAAGAAAATATGCTTACAAAGTGAAATTTTTTCTTAACTCAGTAGTAATGGACTGTTAAATACATTAACAAAATTTCACTTTGTGCATGTGAGTCTACATAATCACTGCCCCAACAAGACCATAAACAGAAAATTTATTGCATACATAATTATTTAACGTTACCAGTAATAATATTATTATGAATGAAATAGAATCTTGAGCTGAAAAACAAATTTAGTAACAAAATAAGATCAACAGATATTATAATGTATAACAAATTTTATTGCTAATATATTTATTCACATGATAAAAAATAAACTATGCACATTTTTCCTTTTGTAGTTAGCATACTCAGTAAAATTTGAACTGTTAAGTATGAAGATTGTTACAAGACCTGTAAATTTAATTTTAATTATGAAGTTTCAGAACTTAAAGATGACGTTACTTTAAAAAAGCTCTTTTGTGACCATGTAATCATGCAACATAGGTACTGTCATAAAAGATTATTTTACAGGAAAAAAACTTACATGACAAAAACCCGACCACGCAATAGTTTTCTCGTATGTACAAAAAAATTATCTCAAAATACGATATAACATCTCAAAAAGACAAGTCACAAAAAATTGCCTCAATTTTGTAAATTAATAAGTAATATGAACACAATTACTATATAGTGGTCCGAAAATTGATTGTGTTGTCACTTATGGAACAAGGTTAGCTGCCTAGTACCTAAAAATAAAATCAACACTCTTGTCAAAAGTACAGTAGGTTAAGTATTAAGAACAGAAGATAAAAATATGATTCATAAAGTAAGAATTCCAAGGAAGTATGCATAGATTACAAACATATTTCACACATCTGTAAATTATTTGAATCACTTTTTCCCACATACAAGCAGCAGAACACACACACACACACACACACATGCACGCACATAAACACTCGCACACATATTCCTCGGTGCCAAATCTCTCTTTTTATCTCTCCGTAATGCGGCAGGCAGGAGACTGACTTGACAATACATCAGTACGTATTTTGTTCACGAATGGAACAAGAGGGTGAGGATAAAGAGTGAAATATTTATTATGGCTTGAATTTCACTAGTGGTATGTTTTTGGAAGATAAACACTTGTCACACACCCACTCCGCGTACACTTCCGCCGTGAGCAATTGATAGGCTGCTTCTGTCAAGCCAGTACACACTCTGAAAGGGAAGGGAAAAAAAAAAACTTAATTTTAAACTGACAAAGTGCCACAAAACTGAACTGAACAAATGTATCTTGTGATTAACACCCTACACAGACTGCAACTATTACTGTCATTAATAATATTAAGTATTTTTGCTGTATTTATCAGTAAGCAGGGCCCTTAACACAAACAGAGAAATTCTATGCCAATTCCAATCTCCAGGACCACTACTTCTACAGTCAATAATTGCTTATTTAGCTACATTAGCAGCTATAATTACAAATTTTAAAAATGCAAAGAAATGAATATATTTCTTAGATGAAGTCAGTACTCAAAACAGATATGTTGCAGAACCATATGTACAGAACTGTTAGTAATTCAGATTAGGTATTAAGAACTGAGATGGTACACTGATTCACACTGAAAAAGGGTGCCATATAAATCTAAATTTAAGACTTATAATGTTAATATGTTCATCACATTTGTTTCTTACATTAACAAAGTTAACCAGTCTTACCGATGGAACCAGAAATTACAGCCTGACTCGCAGAGAATGGCCTGGTCATTGTCATGAACTTCCTTATGGCAGGTACCACAAGGATAAATGGGAGGAGCATTGGGATTCTGTGGGTTGAAAACCATTGGCTGGTCCGGGGGATATACCTGAGATTAAAAAATAAGCCATTAATCAGAGCCTGTATAAAAAAGATCTCATCACTTCTATTCTCATTGAAATTATAGCTGCAACAGTCTTTACCTTGCCTGCAGAAACTGGCATGGGTTTGGGTCCCATTCCTGGACCAGGGAAGCCATGTGGAGGGCCATGCATGCCCATGTGATGCATTCCTGGTGCCATGTTGCCTCCCATACCACCCATTGGGCCCATATTGCTCATTGGATGCTGGTGAGGTGAGTGGTGGTGATGATTCATTGGACTCATACTGCCCATATTATTCATCTGTCCCATATTCATTCCCCCTCCCATGTGACCACTGTTCATTGATGGGCCCCCCATTGAGGGCCCACACATATTGTTCATTGAAGGGCCTCCCATAGGACCATTATTCATTGATGGGCCACCCATAGGACCGTTATTGATAGGTGGGCCACCCATAGGACTGCTGTTCAGGGGAGGACCAGCCATTGGGCCTCCCATACTGTTCATTGGCGGCCCACCCATGGGGCCACTCATGTGACCACTGTTCATGGGGCCACCCATTGGCCCATTATTCATATGACCACTGTTCATAGGACCACCACCCATATTGTTCATTGGGCTCCCCAGAGGGCCCATTGGACTTCCCATAGGACCACTGTTCATCATAGGGCCACCCATACTATTCATAGGGCTGCCCATAGGACCACCTGAATTCATAGGGGCGCTCATAGGTCCACTGCTCATCGGACTTCCCATTGGTGCGCAACTGTTCATTGGACTGCCCATAGGAGGACCACTGTTCATTGGAGGACCACCCATTGGGCCACTGTTCATAGAAGGACCACTCATGGGATGACTTCCCATACTATTCATAGGTGGTCCACCCATACTTGACATAGGAGGGCCACTCATGTTGTTCATAGGGCTCATACCACCCATAGGTGGGCCACCCATATGATGATGGTGGTGGTGATGATTCATGTGGACATGATGCCCATGACCCATGCCCATCGAGGGAGGAAGCTGAGGAGGCGTGTCATCAAAAGGGTTTGATGCAACAATTGTATCTCCATATCCTGTTTGAAATGGATCAGAATAATATGTTAGTGACAGATTACTAAAATAATCTTGACAGTATACTGGTACATCAGATTGAAATTTTAAGCCCACTTTTGTAAAGTGTCAGATGGGCCATGACACTGAAAAGAATTGTAACATACTGTAAACAGCAAGGCCAGCTGTAAAATGTTATCTAGTACATCATCTAGCAGTCAACTGTACCATGACAACTCTCAGAATGGGGATTCATCTTTAACAACATATAGGTAGGCTTGAAAAACCAAGAAAGTGGAATCCAGCTGATAGTCATAGTGGTTAGCAAGAGATGAGCTCATTTTATCTTGATCACCACAGTTTCAGTGAATATTACTTGTGGGTTATGTTGATTTTAAGAAGTGAAAGAACTGGTACTTTTAAATTACCAGTTATGTCTACAACCCAACAAGATGGGGAACAGGTATGACAGGAAGAACTGCCTACTGTATTATTCAAAGAAAACATAAAAAATTGCTGCTTGATGTTTGGGATGTTAATGTATTTATTTATGCTGGTATATAATTTTCATAATATATTTATAATATTTAAGTATGGCAAGCGTAGATTTATGGGCTAAGATGTTCATCAACAAGTCACAAAGACATATAAAGTACATTATGTAAAAATTAAAACAAATTTGGCACTCACTACTGAATTAGTACAACACAATTTGTTGGATGTGAAAGCAGCAGATACGTGTGCTGCAATACACATGGTTTGTAGTTAAAAGTATGAAACGTAATGAAGGTACAAGAAACAAAACAAAAAGTGATGTCAGTATTCCCATTAATATTCAAATATGCAAAAAGACAGCATGAGAGAACAGAGAACTGAACAAACAGGAGAACACCTTGGATTCCACTGATGATCTGTCAGTTAACTGCAGCAATTTAGATCATGCCAGTGCCCTACTGGTTAATCACTGTTGTTAATATGTTGCTTACCTCTTGCAGTTACCTAATGAAGTGCCATATTTTCAGAGGAAGAGTAACATTAAAATAAATCTCTCTGGGTAAGAAGAAATAAAAGCAAAAGATTAATTGTTGCAGAATCCAAGTGTACTGCAGGTGATAAAAGAATACATCCAACTATTGCACCACATTCAAGAATTTTTTTATAACAACACAGATGAAATTAGTGTAGGACAGTAGATGTATGGAACTGCATGGTTTGGGAAGAAACTCTGGACCATCAATTTAAAAAAATCTAAAATGAGACTGAAATTTTGGAAGCGATCAAAATTAAACACAGCTGTGTGATTCCAGGTGATAAATATGTTCCACTCCATTCTGCCAACTAAAATTATATTGCTGTATGATAAAGTGAAGAACAAGAGTTGGAAGCAGCAATTATAAAACTAACAGATGCTATAATGTGCAGCTCTGGTGGAAGAAACACTGAATATGCAGGAATAGATATGAGTATTTAACAGCAGGAATATTACGGTGCTCGAAGATCTTCCTAAAAATGTTGCATTTTATTTTGTGTATAATGAGAACACCACAGTACTGTATGACAATTAGGCCATCAAGAACTGCAGATGACAACAGGCAACTGACTATGGGGATAAACTTCTTGCACCAAATGACTTAAAATATATTTGCACCTTGGAAGTGTACAGAGAAGAAAAGTATGCCCATGGGACATCTCATCAAAATTGCAGAACAATTCTACAATAACAAGGTATGAACCACAAGAATGTCACTGTTACAGCTGAAACCATCAAGACACCACCATATGGTGTCACTCATATGTCTCATCAGCTCACTCAAAACAACATACTCTGAAGCAGATATAAATACAGAAGAGGAAGATGCAATTAGGAGCAAAGGAAGGAGAAATTAAGGACTAAGTCCTGTGAAATTACTTCAAATTTCTTTAACATTAGTACAGTTTGTGCAGGAAAATGGGAGAAAAAAGCCACTGATGTAGCTTCTTCCTGTTAACTGTGTGTAACATCAAACACATTTTAGACAGAGTATCTCACATATAGTCTGACCTCCTGAAACAAATTGTGACTGACAATTCTGTAACAAAGAAATGAGTTTTATCATCACTTTTGAGGCTTGTTACATGCACCTTTCTCACCCTCAGTGAAGAAAGTTAACTCCCAGTGGCAACCCTGATGTTTCTTCATGGCTGGATTAAGCTTACATGGAGAAAAGGTGCAGAACATTAATGCATGTACAACTACTACTGCACACACATTATTCTCATATCATTATTCTTAATCATCACATAATTTGTCATTTCTAACCTGTGCAGCTGACATTAAATAAGATGAAACAGTAGGGAAATCTGTCCATACACTCCATTAACTGAGAAGGTGTCACACCATAGTCACAAGACATCAACTGAACACTGCCTGTCACAGTTATACACTGTGTGTGAAGTATCTCCCAGGTTTTGATCAACACTGTTGGTTAACAAGCACTTGTGGTTTGTGGTAATTTGAAGAAAAACGCTGAAAGTTTTACTACCAAGATATAAGCCTGCGAGGCAGGCACAGTTTGTGGGCAAATATGTGCGTGAGAATAAGACATAAGTTACCACTTGTGTTAGCAAGCTTTTTTGAAATGAAAATGATAGAGGTGCAAAAGAACTATCTAGAAATTATAGGAAAGTACTGTTAAATAACAAGAAGATAAAGGATTCACAGTGTATGACTTTGAAAATTGGCAGTGTCCTCAACCGGCATAGAAGTTGACATTCAAGTGTCAGTGAAGTGAAAGGTAATGACACTTGCACGAGTTTGTAAACAGTCACAAGTTGTCACACTGCATTATATGTACTGGTGACACCACAAGCAACCATGCATAAAGTGCTGCACTGAAGATTAAAGCTGTTCTCATGATAGTTACAGTTGTACAGTATCTGAGTTCTGGTGACATTTCCATGTTGCAGTGGACATGCTGAACTGCTTCAGACATCAGTGCTGCCTAAGCTGTATGTTTCTGAATGAAACCACCTTTTACACTGGATGAAATGAAACAACACAGTGTGCATTTCTGAGGCCGTGAAAATCCACATGCTTTCAGTGAGTGTATGTATGGTGTGGATTAATGTACAACTACTTAAGTGGGGCATTTTTCTTCAATGATGAGACAGGCATGCATGAACTTTATTTACTGCAGCAGATTCAGTATCTGCACCTGTATGTTATTCTGGAACTAGATGGCAATTCCCCTCAATGCAAACTGGTTTTTATGAGTATCTAAACAAATAACTTCCTGGTTGGTGGACATGTCACCTCACTCCACACACAGTCCCCTCAACGTCTTCATACATGTGTATGTTAAGGATGATGTGCACAACCCAGCAGTCACAGGGACTGGTGACTTGCATCAACAATGCCACTTCAACAGTTGATCCTCCTATGCTACAATGCATATCACAAGAAATGCAGCATTGGCTCAATATGCTCTATGGTACAATTCCCCACATGCAGGTATGTAAAAAATCTCATGAGTTTCACTTCAAATTGGATCACACCACAAGCCTATAGCTTTGTCTGTCCTTCTGTTTTTCTTTAAATTGTATATTAGTCCTGACACAGATCCCATATATTATATTACACGAGTTAGAGGCACAGTCTTGATAATTCTATTTCTGTAATTGTAATGTACTCAATCAAAAGGGTTTATTTTCATGCATATGCATGTATCTGAAATTCTTGTATCACATTTAAATGTTGGTACAAAACTATTTTAGACACTTCAGCTGATACCTATTACAGCATTTGATAATCTCAATCTACTATATTCATATTGCAGCAATGAAATATATGAACACAAATAGCAAGTATTATGTAACAAAGTGATATGTGAAGGGAACCCAAACAAGACACTACATCCAGTGCAGCCTTGTCAATCATAACCCTCAGGCACAATGACTATGCTGTACTCTGAATACAGTTTGTGATTTGTGCAGCCATTCTGCAAGTGTGCACTCACACAGTCAACACACACTTCCCAACTGGTCATGATGAACCATAATATATAAATTTGATTCACAATCTACAGCCACTAAAAACCTCTACATCAGTCTCCTGCATTAGGCTCCTTCTTTGCTACAATCTATTTCTCATGACCCTCATTATCTGACTGCTTATACATAGCTTCATACTGTAAACCATACATATGCAGTCTTACCACATTTCATACAAACTTTTTTGATATACTGTAACTAAACCATTTATGTAATACAAAACTTACGTGTGTATAATCCGAGTAGTACTGAAGTTAAATAAACATAACTAGCAACTGCACTCAGTTTATTAAAAATAAGCCCATGAGAAATGAAAATAACTATAAATTTATGAACATGTGAAATGTAAAGGTTACCTGAAAGTGGTGGTGGAAGAAGATCCTGCAATGCTGGTGTTGGTTGAGCTGGAGCTGTAGTTGCATTGGAGGTCCGCCGCTTCTTCTTCGTAGGGGGTGGATCAGGGACTGCACCTGCAGGGGGTTTGAATTCCCCCAGTCCTCCCAGTGGCATTCTGATCAAAGAGTTAACAACTGATGTAAGCTAATGCCAAGACCCACTACTTTGTTTATACACCTTTCTGCAGTAGGTTAACATCATTAGTACCAGGAAGTTTAGCATTACCCGCACGAGTTTCCCAGATGTTTCTCATTACGCTCATCATGGAAACAAGGGCCTCGTTGCATGTGCTGTGTATCCCCTCCAGGACTTTGGAAGTACATGTGGTTCCTCCCCCTTGGCATGCTGTATAGAGAGTACAACCAATCAGTGTTAAAAAAAATTAATGATATTTCTCATAACATACCTTAGCACCACACTCAGCCAATGAAGAACACAATGAACAAACTACACTTGAATTAGGTACACCATTTTCAGACTAAACATAATTCTGCTACCTACTCATACCTGACAAAGGGCGCCATCCCTGCAATGTTATGGCTCATGTCCTTCACTTTACCATCCCTTCGTTATTCATTAACCTCCTCTGTTTATCCTCAAGTCAAAAGTCTCTGGAATTCTTCTGAAATTAAGATTCCATGGTAATAATGACTGAACTATTTCAAAACATCAGTATGCTGTACTCTTAACATTGATCTGGGTGAACATATCATTTATGTATTTCAATCTTTGACCTAACCTTACAATTTATTACACCCTTCAGGGTACACAATCAAAATTTAACGACTTCTCAGCATGATTATAAATTAACAATGCACCAATTCCATGCTCTCTCTGAACTTACTTCAACATTTTAATCCCAGTACTCTGACCGAGTCGGTTTCATTTGTCAACTTTTTCGGTTCTGGACCACTGAAGTACCGAGATTTGTGTAGTGTAAATAATAACTACAACTCGACAATGTTAACACTTACAAACATTCCAACACATTGCAATATATTTGTTAATAAGTCACACCCAATCCAGTTCTGTTCTGGAAATAGTAACAAATTCCAACACTTAGTTATACACTTTCGTTTCCAAACACACGCTACATTCATGTCGCCATTGTCTGTTTTCTCAATACATGGGCTACAGATAGCGCGTTCATCGTTCTTTCATCTGTGGATCATCCAGTGCGATCAAGTATACTGAAAACAAGGCCTACTCAGATTAACGTGAATTCATCTCCATACGTATATATATGTATGTATACTGTATTCTTCGCATACGATCCGTGTTTGGCTATGTAAAACGTGGGTGCCATGCAAAAGAAACAAAAGGGAATTTTCTCCGTTTCATGTTGACAGCTGATCAGGCATAAGTATGACAACGAATGGTGGTTGGCTAGTCGAGTTTGAAATGTTGCTGTAGGGCTTTAACCTTAGTGGTCTCAGTGGATAGGTTGGTGATCGATTATGCTAATTTATTGAATGGAAACGTGAAAAAAAGAAAAAACAACGTAGTTTGTTTCGTACAGTTTCTTTGCACGAAGGAGTTTTACATGACGAATGTTATTGCTGTGTGTGAAAATGTAACTATATTGAGCCAGTACATATCTCCGAATTGGAAAATGCTCCGGTTTTCACAATAGAAGCGGATCGATTCCCAGGTTTGTTTGTATGTATAACAAAATCTCGACTTGTACTGTGACTGCCTTGGTGTAGCAAGAAAATGTAATTCACAAGAAAAAGTTTAATGCAATTACTCAAAGGATTCTTGTCATGTGCAGTTGTGCAAGGAACTGCGTTCAGGTCAGGAAGAGAAAGAATGTGGTCTGGGTTCATATTGGTCACTTTTTCACCCCACATACGGTGTTCGTCATTGCAATCACCATTGGAAAAGAGCAACTGTAGAAAGGGGTGGATATTATGATAGCCAGAATAGAGGTTACAGCTGTTTTCTGTACTGGTATTCATTCTTTTCTGTACTGACTGTAATTGTAGTGTTGCCACACATTCAGTTGGTATAGAATATTTGTTGGGCAGATGAATAATTGAGTAGTCAGCGGTGGATTAGAACTCAGATAATTGTGAATCCTGAAAATGAATGTTTCCCTATGCTGGTAATCACAGAGTATATACGAAGTCACCTCTGGGAAAGTTTGTGATATACCATAATATCACAACAGACTGGTGCAGTTAGTAAAATAATTATTTATCGTATTTTAATTCATCATCTTTAACAAGATACATGCTACACATAATTATGAAATTTGCTGTTGTACAATTTCTAGATGTGTTTGTATAACACATGATACACACACAGCATGTAGAATATGAAAGATATGCCATGAATTTATGTAATTCAGTTTGCTTCAGCTACAATTTGTTAACCCATTTCAGCACTGGATTAGAGCATTATTTTCCTAACACTGCATGAAGTTCAATAGAATATCCCTCTTTTGGGTTCGTTCTCTGAAAATATATCAGACCATTGAGCCCTATATAAATAATTTTGCTTCAGTTGGCACGTCAACTTGGTATGATATGTTTTCAGGATGTGGATTAAGGAGATGACCTCCAGATGTGGAATATAGCTGCAAGTGAGAAGTCAGGGTCATCTACTGTGGCAGCTAATAACTCCTCACGGTTAAATGTCATCCTGTTAACTCATATGGGGTCCAGTGGCAGGATCTTGTAACTACAGCAATGAATTTTTGCATTCCATAAGATGTGTCAAATTACTTGAGTAGCTGAATGGCTAGCAACTTCTCAACAAAATAATTGTGAAGTAAGGTAGGTAGTATGATATTGAATATGAATGTGATTTCTTGCATATTCAGTTGAGTGCAGCAAAGGAATAAAAGTGGTATATGAGGTTTGTCTTAAGGGTAACTTGTCATTAATATCCATTCAAGGATAAACCTAAACTGCATACAGAGAGAGAGAAATTGAAGGGTTAAGACTCTCTGAAAGGGGAAAATGAAACAGACTCACTGATCAGCCCATTGCTGTTTCAGAGTAACCATGATGCTTGCCTGCCCTTAGTACAAAAGTGTTCAAGAAAATGTAAGATAAATAAACAGTTGTTGGTACTGTAATGTAAAATAGCTCAGTCACATTTATTCAGGAGTGCTGAAGAGTGAATGTTACACTCTCATATCGATTGAGTCAAACATGGACTGCTTGTAAGATAGTTGAGAAGAGTAAGAAAACAGTTTTTTAAGCAGGTCAATCTGAGTTTAGTGTAGGACACTATTATGTTTCGGCAAGCATGATATGATTGCTGGCAGGTAGAATCTACAAATATAATTTGTAGACTATTTGTACTCTGGTTCTGGATTGTAATGTCCATAGACATTTACACTGAAAACGTGATGTTTGTTGTGTGATTGGTTCAGCCTGTCTTTGCTGTAATAGATAGGTCTGTTACATTATACTGTCAACAGTTTGTTTCAGAGAATTGTTGTCACCAGAACATTAATGTAAATAAATTTAGGAGTTGAATTTACTCATGTTCTCAGGCTTGTCATTTGAACAGATTTTTTATTACTTTTGTCATTTGTTACATTGACTTGGATGACACCTTAACTACTGGATTCATGTGACTCAGTGAAGATTTTTTACAGACATGATGAGAACCATCAGGTTTCATGAATGGTAGAGAATTTCTGGACGAGTTACATGATTTTATCTTTTCAAGTAAGTCTGTACTCCATAGAATGTCAGATTCTTGAATAGTGTAAGTAGCATTACTTTAGTGCAAATGGCTAGGAATTTCAGTGTGTCCATTCCTTTACAGGTTGACTTAACTAGTAGTCTACGGTGCTGTTGTTCGTCCACTAATTTTTTAAGACCTGTGGTACCTTCGAGATTGCACCGGAGTGGTGGATAAGTTTAAATCGTTTTTAATGTGCACATGCCATACCAACCCCTTAGTGCTGTGATGTAACAAATGCTACAGGGATCATTGGTAACATTTCTGCAGTTGCAGTGATGGTGCGCACTGCTGGGCATTGTAGCAGAGCGGAGTACGGTAAGTGAGTTGTACATGATCTTCAAATTTGTAGTATGTTATCTTATTGAAGATGGGAAATTTGCATGTTGGTGAGTTAGAAATGGGAAATGTGCCCATCGGTGATACAAGATTTGACAGTATGGAAGGATTTCTTTCCAAGTTCAGCCCTTTAGGGAGCGTGACGAGCTGTAGAATGAGTATTTACGTGTTACTGTAGGCTTTAACCCTTTAAAGCCTAGTGGTTACTTTACTTACCGCCAGGTTTAACATTAGAAAGAACAGACATGTTTTGTCTGTAAAGGGTTAATGTAAGCCACATGTCATTTAAGTGCTCAGTCCTGTGATTGAGTTTTCTGCTGAATGCCGTATTTCACAATAGATATACAGTGGGGCTATGGATTAAGTTGCTGTATTTACTGGTCATATTACAATGCTGTTATATCAAAATTATTAGCCAAACATTTATTTGCTTCTGAACTCAACAGCCTGTGAAAGAAGAATTTTGAATATGCGAGTTTTGACATTTTCACAACGGTGTAATCAAAGATTCTGGTCCTGTGGCATATAACTCTGTGTCAATGGGTAAGTGGTCCCTGCTGTTTCAAAGGAACTTGTCACCTTCGTCTTCAAGGGTTCGGATAGTCCCTTCAACCTCTGAAGATAAAGCAGCACATTGAATCAAAATGTCTGGAACTGCTTACCCAGCATCATCCTGAAA
>Ga0123353_10009807_pt1 | contig 13269 bp, 16 predicted proteins | sample TergutLab28metaG_3_FD_92763 | JGI IMG/M metagenome (GOLD analysis project Ga0123353, IMG submission 92763) | Labiotermes labralis P3 segment gut microbial communities from Petit-Saut dam, French Guiana - Lab288 P3 | ecosystem: Host-associated > Arthropoda: Insects > Digestive system > Gut ...
GCTTCTATATAGGCAAGGATGAATTCCATTACATGCGTTTCAAGTTGTCCTATGTACGCGTTTATTTCCGTCTGTTTTGCAAGTTCTTTCTCTGCTTTCTTGAACGCTATTATGTCGCGAATCCACTTCATTTTTGCCCCCTTTGTTGGCTTAATATTCGCATTTTATGCCTCTTTTAGAATTTGTCAAATATTATTGCCCCTGCTTTGTCTATACATTATGTCTATACAAATCGTTTTTGATGGCGCGACGGGCACGATTCTTAATATTGTCGTCGGCAACATAAAACTTGACAAAACATGTTTCCGGGATATACTGTGCGGATAAATACACATAAAGATTCAAGGGGTGTGTAAATGACAAAGAAAGATATACTTCAAAAGGCCGGCTCCCGGATTGCGGACGCCGATACGCAAACAGCCGACATAAAAATCGCCCCGGCGGGCACCACGCCGCCGCCCGCGGCGGATGCGCCGAAAAAAGACGGACCAAAAAAGCATCGCACATCGTTTTGCAAACGCTGCATTTCCGGCACAAGATGCGGCGTGCGGTATGTTTTTGTGAAACTTCCGTCTGGCTTTTGGAACTGGATTCGCAGCGTAAATATTATCGGGCTTGCCAATTCTGCCCTGCTTTTGGCGATTATTATAATGTTTTCCCTGCTTATAAGCCGCGTCTTGGACGCCGGATGCGATACGGGCGGCAACAATGATACAACGCCACAGACGCACGTAGTGACCCAACCAATCCCCCGCGCACCGGCGCCCACGGTCGCACAGCGCACTCCCATTTCTGTAAGCGTTCCGGCGCGCGTCACGGTCGATGCGACGAACGACAGGCTTGTCGTCGCGATGCCATTGCAACGGGTGGTTCGCCCGGCGACCGCAAAAGCCGTGCCACAACCGACGGCACGACCGGTCCGGCCGGCGCGCGTGACGCCGACAGATAAACCGGCAAAGCCGCGCCCCAAGCACCTTACCCCGCGCGCGCACGGCGTCGCGCCTGAACCCCTTGTCGCGCAGACCTGGTCGCACGGCGACACGATTGTCGACGGAGAATATCCGGGCACCGTGACACTTGCGCCCGGCGCGGGCATTCGCGGCAATTTGATTTTGCAGAATCACCGCCGGTACACCCTTCCCTGTGGCATTCATGTCAAAGGCAATTTGTTACTGCGCAATGTCGGACAGCTTCGGTTTTGCGACGATTTTACAATCACGGGAAATATTTATGTAAGCCGTGATTCAAGCTTTGGCCCAATTCCGCGCTCTGCGCGTCTTGGCGGCAATGTGATATTCTAAACAGGAGGACAAAATGGCAACAGTAACAGATTTTTCAGACACCCGGCGCCAGCTTCAACAGGATTGGAGAGGAAAAACCGTGGCGACGATGGACAAGTTTTTTCCAGAGGACCAGCCAATAGGGGATTCTTTCCGGAACTATATTGAAACGTACAGCCCTTATATGAGTGCAAGAGAAATCGACAACGGCGATACGGGCATGACGATACATCTTGATTATCCAATTCGCGACAGATATGTCGAGGCGGACTTTATTTTGCCAAGCTTTGTATTAAGCAAATGCAAAAACAAATATGCCGTCACGGCGAAATTCATATACAAAGACCTTCAAAGCGAAATGGCGCTTTCGGACAAATATTGCAAGTCCGTGTTCAATATCGCGCACAATTACCTTAATCCTTCCAAGCCCGCAAATCCGTTTCAGCGCGCCGGACACAAAATACGCTCCGCTTATGATATTTCCAAATCCAAAATCAAAACGGCATGCGACAAAATAACGGACGCGCGGACCATTATCAAAGCCGAAGCGTTTCTTGGCCACTGTTTGAACTTTGCGGGCATCGCCATATCGGTTAACGGGCTTGCAAAAATACCGGACGCTTCTTGGGCGATTCCGCAATTGGTCTTTGGGGCGATTGCTCTTGCCACTGGGCACAAAGCGGTCGCGGACGCGCGCAAGGAATGGGTAAATCTTGAACACATCATGCGCAAAAACAAAAAAGAGTTGACCGGCGTAAAATACAGCCGCGAAAAGAAAGAGGTCGTCGCGTACAGCCTTGTCGCGGGCGGACTTTGCGCGCTGCTTTTGTCTTTTTGTGCGCGCACGGGTTCCGCGGCGCATATACTTTCTTCGTCGGCCGGGCTGTACGCGTTTTACACGGCGCTTAAAACCGGATGGATGTCAAAGGTATTGGACGACAAAACGTCCAAAAAAGGATAACCGACATGAATATTTTCAAAGCCGCCTTCATGCATTTCACGGATTACAGAAAAGCCCGGCTGCAAAAACAGATAGATTGTCATACCAATGCGGCGGACAGAATCAGCAGCGCTTATTCCGAACTGTCCGTGCGCGACCAGTTGCAACAGATGAAGCACCGCGAACTTGCGGAAATCTTTTCAAAAAAATTAAAGAGAATGAAATGACAGAAAAATACATACCGATGAAAAAACGGAAAATAAAAATTACATTGCCGAAAACGACCGCAAATTTTGCAAAAGTGCGGGCGACGGTATCTTATGTTATCAACCCGGCAAAGACTGCAAAAAACTTCTTGTCGCCGCCGCCGTCCAAAAAGCCCAATGTTAAAATATCAAGACAGTTTGTTTGGATTCCCTTACCGAAGAAGATAAAATACGTCTTTGTGGAGTCGCAAGCGGACAAGCCGGAAAACGCGCCCGTCACGATTATAAGACTGATTGCGCACGCGCCGAAATCAAAATAACAAACACAATCAAAAGCCAAAAAGGAACAGCATGAAGTCCAAAAAACAAAAAACAGCGGCGGTCCATTCGGATTACGTCATTATTAACGGGAATTTTTTCGGTTCAAGACAGACTCTTAACGGCCATGACGTGTGCACGGGCTCTCTGGACTGGTTCGCGCTTGCCAAATTGAAAATCGAATCCACGCCAAAATTTACGACGAAATACGGCGCGGAATACGAACTGGTTGAATTGCATGTTGCGACCACAAATGAAAGTTGCGGATATTATAGGGAAATCAAAGGCCCGAAATATGATGCCAATGGCAAAAACGTTATGTTCCGCGCCGTTATTCGGAAAGGGACAAAGGGCAAGAAACTGTCCTCTGCCTGGGTTTTCTTTCGTGATTATCAATCAACCAAAGAAGCGTCGCAAAGCGGTCCGGTTAGCGTTGCGGGCAACCTGTATCACAGCCTAAACGTGCGCCGCGGTCTTGTCGCGGCAATGCCAAATATCGAACAGACGAAACAGAAAGCTTAAAAAATCGTTTTTATATAAAACTGAAACCCGCATTGGTATTGCCTTTGCGGGTTTTTATTTTGAATTTCTGACTTCTATGTCCGACATATACGATTAGCCACGCGATTTCAAACCGCAAAAATTTGAATGATTCAATGTTGACATTGGCAAACTATACTATATAATCCGGTCCATTCTGCGGCCGTTCGGGTCGCCATCGGGTTTTTAATATATAAAAATTGAAAATTCTGGTGCTGTGTCTGTTGCCGGATAGGCAAGTAAAGTAGACAGGCAGATTAACACCAATAAACAACAGGAGTTAATCATGTCATTGGTATCTATTGATAACGCATTCTTTTCTTTTGGGGACAAGGTCATACTTGGCGGAGTTTCTTTCAATATAAATCCGGGCGACAAAATCGGACTTGTCGGCGATAACGGCACGGGCAAATCGACTTTGCTGAAAATCCTTATGGGCGGCCTTGAATTAGACAAAGGCACGGTTGCGCGCGGCAAAGCATTGCGTAAAATCGGATATATCGAACAAGATATTCCAAAAGATTTGGAAGACAGGACTTTGCGCGAAGTGCTGGCCGACGCGATTCCGGCGGAAGAGCGGAATTACAACGCGTGGAAGGCCGACGTCGCGCTTGAAAACATCGGCGCGCCTGCGGACCACTGGGATAAAAAGATTTCGGAATTGTCCGGCGGATGGCGCCGCCTTGCGTTGATTGCGCGCACGAATCTTGACGACCCGGATTTAATCATTTTCGACGAACCGACGAATTATTTGGATTTGGAAAAAATCCTGCATCTGGAAAATTGGTTTCGCACTAATTTGAACTGTCCTTATTTAATGGTCAGCCATGACAGGCAATTTTTAGACAACGTTACCAACCGCACTTTGACTTTGCGGGCGGGCGATATTATCGACCACAAATTGCCGTATTCAAAATCGCGCGAAATTATCCTGAAGCAAGATATATTGGACGCCGAAAAGCGACAGGAACAAGCCAATGAAATCAAACGGCTGGAACGCACGGCGAAACAGATGCTTGTGTGGGACAAGTTCACAAGCAGGCACAAGCCGATTCTGACGCGCGTGGAAAGAATCAAAGACAATCTGACCGATGCGTACAAAGGGAAAACGCGCGACATAAATCTGCGACAGGAACAGATAAGGCCGAACGTCGTTCTGCGAATTCATAATTGCGATATAAAAACGCCGGATGGAAAGCATCTGTTCCGGATTGACGACCTTTATGTTTCAAAAGGCGACAAAATCGTGATTTTGGGAAAAAACGGTTCCGGAAAAACGCAGTGCCTGAAAGCGCTGGTCGCGGCCTTTGGCGCCAAGGATGGCAATTCGACGAAATTCAATCCGCAAGTCAACCTTGGGTATTTCGACCAGAATATGGATTCGCTGGACGCCGGCATGACAATATCGGACCATTTGCAAATGACGACCGACCTGTCCAACCAGGGTGTCGCCACCGCATTAATCAAAGCCGGATTTCCATACAAGGAACTGGACAAGAAAATCGGCGCGCTGTCTTTCGGCGAACGCGCGCGGTATTTCTTTTTGCTGTTGCATCATCTGAATAAAAACTTTTTTATCCTTGACGAACCGACGAACCATTTGGACATCGACGGCCAGGAAAAGTTAGAAGACGAATTGTTGGACAACGACGGCACCTGCATATTCGTTTCGCACGATCGCCATTTTGTGCAAAGCGTCGCGACACGGATAATGATGATTGCCCGGGGCAAACTTGTCGAAATAGATTCGCCGGAAGTCTTTTACAAGACTTTGGAGAATTATATTGCGCTGCTTGACAAGTAAAAAACCGCCTTTCGGCGGTTTTTTTATCTTATCTCCAGGACCTTCACTTGGAACACTACATCCTGTCCCGCAAGTTCCGGAACATGATATTCCGTCGGGAATGCAAGGGTGACTTCGCGTTCTTCGCCGCGCTTTGCGCCGACCAATTGGCCTTCGAACCCTGGGATGAATTGGCCGCTGCCAAGCATTAACGGAAAGCCTTCGGCCGTGCCGCCCGGGAATTGCACGCCGTCCATAAATCCGGCAAAATTAATAACAACGGTGTCGCCAAGCTGTGCAGTCCTGTCCGACGAGGAATCACACGCCGACAGAAAAAACGCCAGTGGAAGTACAAGCATCAAAAGTTTTTTCATTTTCTTTCCTTTTTGTGTTTTGGTTTTTTGTTTGTTAATTAATTGCACAAGCAAGCATCCATAGAATTAATTAATAGATGCAGCGAAAGCCGTATTCGCGCATGGTGCTTCCTTCGTTCCTTGCCATAAAGTCAAAGTACGGTGTCGGACGCAGGACTTCGAACGACGGGCGGTCATATATGATGACAAAATGCCGCGCCCTTCGGCCGCAAACACGCCTCATTTCAAAATCCGCGACTTTGCCAAGAACGGTGGCGGCATCGCCGTCGATACCCATGCCATTCGCGTTTTGGACAAGTTTCAGACGCATTTCGCGCATATCCGTGCTGCCAAGCATTACCTGGACGCGAATCATCGTGCCCCTGTATTCCTGCCAGCGCGTATGAACGCGCGTAGATTCCCACCGGTCGTGCATTTCAGCTTTTTCGGCCGGGGTTTTCGGGCGGAACATTTCGATTCCAAAGTGCGGATTGTTTGGGTCCATGAATCCGCCCGTTCGTTCGTTCATAAACGGCGCGTCCGGCCCGCCGTGCGCAAAGTCGTGCTGGTTATACGGTACCGGCTCACTCCTTGGCGCGCAGGCGGCCAAAACAAGGCACAAGGCACAAGGCATAAGGCATGATAGTTTTCTCATATCATCTCTCTTTTTTATCTATGATTAAATTATAAACACTTTTGCAGATTGCCGCAAGGGCTAAATTATGATAAAATAAGGGCATGTCTGACATTGTCCTGTCCACTTTGATAAAGCCTTTGGAAGAATTCTTTATGCCGGAATTCGTCGAAGAAATTGCGATTAACCGCGCGGGCGAGGTTTGGATGCGCCTTCACGGCGCGCGCGTTCCGTGGGCGGCGTACAAATCCGAAAAGCTTTCAAAGCAATATCTTGTCGACCTTATCCACACTGTCGCGAATGTTTACGAACGGCCGTTCGACCCTGTGCGCGGTCTGCCGGTGGTTTATGCGACATTGCCGGGACAGCATCGGTTCACCGGAATCGCCGGCCCCAACGTCATGTATGACGACAAAGACGTCACCGGCGGCGTCGCGCTTAACATCCGCGGGCACTTTGTGGGCAAGGATGCTTTTGACAAATATCATTTCAAACAGGGACAGCCGCTGCTTAAAATCAAAGGCCGCTCGAAAAAGAAATCCAACGACCCGTACGAAAGATTGATGCAGGCGATTAACGAAGGAAGCCCTATCCTCATCTCCGGCGCGACAAGTACCGGAAAAACAACTTTCCTTAATCATATCCTTACGCTTATAGACCAAAACAGCCGCGTGATTACGGTCGAAGATGCGCGCGAACTTCACGTGCCGCAAAAGAACCGGGTGCATTTCGTGCTGTCGCGAACGGAACAAACGAACCAGATGAATTATTCGCGCCTTCTTGACCTTGTCGTGCGCATGACGCCGGACGTCATCATCGGCGGCGAGATTTCGACGGACAACGCGTCGGTGATGTGGGAGATGATGGGCACGGGGCACGACCATTTTTACACAACGATTCATGCGGAATCGGCCGAAGCGGCGTACGGCGCGTTCGCGGACAGAATTCTTCACACGCAACCGGCATACAAACGCGCGGAATTAATTGCTGAAATGAAAAACAAGCTGCACGTGGTGCAGCTGTCGCGCGACGGAACACTGCGCGCAGTTACAGAGGTTATATGACCAAATTAATCAGAACGGGTCAGATACTGCGGATTGCGAAGTTTTTGGCGAGGGAGTGTATTCAAGTATGCATGACCAAGCCAAAAACAAAGCAAACGCAAGGCGGATGACCCGTTATAATTAATTTGCCTTTGGATGCGCTTTATTATATTCCTTCATCACCATCGACATGTCGACTTTTGTATAAAGCTGTGTCGTCGACAATGACGCATGGCCAAGCAATTCCTGCAAATGCCGCAAATCCACGCCGCCGGAAAGCAGCGACGTCGCGTACGCATGCCGCAACGCGTGCGGCGTCACGTATTCGGGAAGCTGCAACATGTTGCGGAGATTCTCCACAACCTTTTGCGCCATGCGCGACGACATGGGCAACCCGGTCGCGGAACGGAATAACGTGTTGCCGCCAAGCCGCCGAAGGCGGATATATTTTTCAATCGCGTCGTATACCGCGGGAAGTACCGGCACAAGCCGCTCTTTGTTCCCTTTGCCGCGAATGCGAAGAACCTCTGGCCGTGCGGCGATGTCTTTGTCGGTCAGTGACAGCGCTTCGGAAATTCGAAGACCGCACCCGAATATAAGCAAAACAAGCGCGTTGTCCCGCGCAACAATCCACGGGTCCGCGCCGGTGTCTTTTGCGGCGTCCGACATGTTTCTTACATCCTTTGCGTCGACCGCCTTTGATAAAGTTTTTGGAATCTTCGGACTTCCGACAAGCGAAATCGATTCGTTTTTTATATCGTGCTTTTTGTCGATAAATTTGAAAAATCCGCGAAGCGATGAAAGCGCGCGCGCCGTCGATTTGAACGACAGTTTCCGGCCGCGCCGGTCGGCAAGCCATGCGCGAAATTGCAAAGTATCAATGCGCGAAAAATCGCGAAGATGCAAATCCGCGCCGCTGTATTTTTCGCAAAAACTTATGAAATCCCGAATATCCGATTCGTACGCCGCCGCCGTATGCGCGGAATACCGCTTGGTATTCGTAAGATAGTTTATGAAATCTTGTATTGTTTCATTAATCATTGGCGGCTGACGGCTGGCGGCTGGTACAGGCGGCTGACTGCCAAGCCACCGGCACGAACCACCGACCACTATTTACTGTCTTTCAAATACTCCGTTATCAAATCTTCCGGATACGAAAATATCCGTATGTCGTATTCGGCCAAAGGCGATATGAACCCGGCGCGGTGCATGTGCGCCATAACGCGGCCGAATATGTTCCAATATCCTTCGGTGTTAAGGTAGTATACGGGCTTTTTGGTTTCCTTTACCTGTTGCATGGTAAGTATGTCGGTCACTTCGTTAAGCGTCCCAAGACCGCCCGGCAAAATACAAAAAGCGTCCGACAATTCGTACATCCTTTGCTTTCGTTCGTTTATTCCGTCGACGATTTCGGATTCCGTTATGCCTTCCAGAATTGGCTCTTGCAACGCGATGACATGATGGGTTGAAATTCCTATGACCTTGCCGCCATGGTCAAGGACCGATTGCCCGACCGCACCCATAAGGCCTTTCTTCCCCCCGCCGAAGACAAGGCGGATATTGTTCTTTGCCATCAATTCGCCGATGCGGATGGCGGCCTTTTCGTATTCGGGATTGGTTCCAAATTGATGCCCGCAATACACGGCAAGCGATTTTTGTTTCGTCATACCTTTTCCTTTTCTTTACTTTTCAGAATAATACCATAAAATAGACCGAATATGAAATACAAACGTGATGATTTTTTCGAAAAACGAATCGCAGTGGCGGTAAGCGGCGGTGCCGATTCGATGGCGCTTTTGCACATGTGCCGCGATTTGGACGCGACCGTGCTGCATGTCGACCACGGTTTGCGGGCGGCGGCAAAAAAAGATTCCGCATTTGTGGCGGCGGCGGCAAAGGAATTAAACCTGTCCTGTGTGATTTTGCAATGGACCGGAAAAAAGCCGAAAACGGGGGTAGAGGCCGCGGCGCGGGACGCCCGGTACGATTTGCTGTTAAAATGGTGCCGCGATAATGATGTCGGACACCTGTTTGTCGCGCACAATGCGGACGACCAGATCGAGACCTTTTTGATGAACCTGGGGCGCGGGTCCGGGGTGTACGGCCTTGCCGCGATGCCGGATTCGCAATCACGGCGCGGTGTCACGGTCGTCCGGCCGCTGCTTGACACGCCGCGCCGGGACCTTGAAAAATATTGCGCCGATAACGGGATTAAATTCATCCACGACGAAATGAACGACGACGAGAATTTCACCCGTGTGAAAATCCGCAAGAACCGCCATGTCCTCTGCGACCGGCTTGGCATTTCCGACGAACGGATTCTGACCGCGATTGAAAATCTTGGCCGCGTGCGCGATATGCTTGAAGATAATGTGGGCGGGCTTGTAAAAGACGTCTTGGCGGGCGGGCGGGCGAAATTTTCCGAATCACGCCTTTCCGGCATGCCGGACGAATTGCGTTTGAAATTCTTGTCGCGCCTGTTCCAGATTCTCGGAAATACCGCCTATGGCCCGCGGCTTGAAAAAATCGCGCGCGCGGACTATATGTTGCAAAGCGATTGCAAATTCACAATCAACAATTGCATAGTGCGACGCTTAAAGGATAAAATTCTAATCGCGCCGGAAGGCTCATCAAGTTCATTCAGGAAATAAAACATGACAAACCAAAAACCGCAAAAAGACAAATCTTACCTGTTTCTTATCATCTTCGCGCTGTTGTTCGCCGGCATAATCACGCGAAGCGTCCTTGTGCCTTCGAACGATTCGATAAAACTGCCGAATATCGCGGCAAAGGAATTCGCCGCAAAATCGGTCGAGGTTCAAAGTCTTAATTTCTCCGAACTGCTTGCGGCGGCGCGGGACGGGCAGATTGCGACGTTAAGTCTTCGCGGCGATACGGCGACGGGCGAGATGGCGGACGGCGCGCGGTACAAGGCGGTCGTGTCGCACGACCCGGCGCTTCTTGCCAAATTATCGGACATGGGCGCGATGGTTACGATTGATAATTCCAAAGGATGGATGGATATGATTGGAACCTGGTTTCCGATTCTTTTCACCGTGCTTATTATAATGTGGATTTGGCGCGCAATGCGCGGAGGCGGAATGGGCGGCGGCATCGGCCGAATTGCCCAACAGATGAATCCGACAAAAATCATCGCCGGCACGAAAAAGAAAACGACTTTCGCGGATGTCGCGGGGATCAAAGTCGCAAAACAAGAAGTGACCGAAGTCGTGGACTTTCTTAAAAACCCGGACAAATTCCGAAAAATCGGCGCGCGGATTCCGCGCGGCATATTGCTTTCGGGCGAACCGGGCACGGGGAAAACATTGCTTGCCCGCGCGATTGCGGGCGAGGCAAACGTACCGTTCTTCGCGACAAGCGGTTCTGATTTTTCCGGAATCATAGTCGGGCTTGGCGTTGCGAAAATAAAAGAAATTTTTGAAATGGCGAAACGCAATTCGCCGTGTATTTTGTTCATCGACGAAATCGATGCCATTGGGATGTCGCGCGGCCGGTCTACGTTCAACGACAATGACCGCGAACAGACTCTGAACCAATTGCTTATTGAAATGGACGGCTTTACGGGCGATTCGGGCATCATCGTTATCGGCGCGACGAACAGGCCGGACATGCTTGACGGCGCGCTTCTTCGCCCCGGAAGATTCGACAGACAGGTTTATATAGAACTTCCGGATATGGCCGGACGTCGCGAAATCCTTGACCTTTATGCCAAAAAGTTCAAATTTGCCAAAGGTACGGATATGGGTGAGGCCGCACGCGGCACAACCGGATTTTCCGGCGCGGATTTGGAAAATCTTCTTAACGAAGCGGCGCTTCTTGCCGCGCGCGCGGGCCGTAAGGAAATCGACGCGAAAGACATAGACGAAGCGCGCGACAAAATCCTTATGGGGCCGAAAAAAGATAAAAAAGTTTCGGCAAAGGATTTGAAGCTTACCGCATATCACGAAGCCGGCCATGCTTTTATAAGCGTGCATTACCGCGATATAACCGACCCGATTCACAAAGCGACGATTATCCCGCGCGGCCGCGCGCTTGGCATGGTGCAAAAGCTTCCGATTGACGACAAGGTGTCCGTTACTCTTGCCGAAATCCGCGCGGACCTTGTCATTGCGATGGCGGGCCGCGTCGCAGAGGAAGTATTTTTCGGGCGCGACAATATAACGACGGGCGCGGAAATGGATATTGCCCAAGCGACGTATCTTGCGCGCCGGTCGATTACCATGGCGGGCCTGTCGCAAAAAATAGGCCCGGTCGCGGTCAACCAAGTCGATACTTTCGGTCATCGGCACGCACTTGAAAGCGCATCTGAAAAAACCGCCGAATCGGTGGATGCGGAAGTCCGCGCATGGATTGATGCCGCGTATAAAAACGCGACCGCTTTGATTTCCAAAAATCGTGCGGTTGTCAAAAAACTTGCCGAAGAATTGTTAAGGCGCGAAACATTAACCCGCGAAGAGATTGAAAAAATCATCGGCGTTAAAAAGAAAAAGTAATGTCGTTCAATCTTGAAATTATTCGCATGTCGCCGTCGAATACCAATTCGGTGCTTGTCGCGGCCGGCGCGGACGCGGTGATTTTCGACCCGTGGGGTTCGGCGGCGGATTGGAAAAAGCTTTTTGCCGAACGCGGTCTTAACCTTGCCGCGATATATCTTACCCACGGGCATTACGACCATATGTCCGCGATTCCGAAATTGAACGCGGAATGGTTTATGCACCACGCCGACATGCCTATTATAAAATGGCAGAATCCGGTTTTGTTTGTTCACGGATACGGCACGCTTGATGCCAAGAAAAACCCGCCGCGCGATATTGCCCCCGGCGAAATCGAAATCCTTCCCGGTTTGAAATGCGAAGTCATCCACACGCCCGGGCACAGCGCGGGCAGCGTATGCTTTTATATTAAAACTCCGCTGCAATCCACACCTCACGCTTCGCGCCTTATGCCTTACGTATTAATATCCGGCGATACTTTGTTCTTTAACACCATCGGGCGGACGGATTTGCCGGGAAGCAGCGACGCGGCGATGGACGCATCGCTTGCCGCGCTTGCCGCGCGGGGTTTTCCGGATGACACTTTTGTAATTCCGGGGCACGGTCCCGCGGGCGCATTTTCCGACGTTAAAATCGAGAACAAATTCCTTTTTCGCAAGATGAAAATATGATATAATTCATGCGTAGCCAGATAAGATGCCCTGTCCTGGATATTTTTTCAATCCATAAACCTTAAAGGAGGGAGTTATGATGAAAATCGTAAGCCTGGGCGCTCTGTTCTGTATTGTGTTCATCGCCGGGGCATCCGCAAGTCAACAGTTAAAATGGTCCGAAATGACTGACGAGCAAAAGATAGAAGCCCAAAAACTGCAACAGACAAGAATCCAAAGATGTATCGACCGGGGGCGAACTTTTGAAGAATGTACAAGGGTTATCTTAAGAACAAGAGATCGGGAAGCCATGAACGGCAACAAGGAAGCGGCCGAACAAAAAGCAAAGCCAAGGCCGGAGATAAAGGAAGCAAAAGATACAGCGGAAGAAGCGCCGAAAAAAACCTGGTGGAGATTTTGGTAATTAAAAAATCCGGCGATGCCGGATTTTTTAATGTCCAGATTCGCCTATGGATTCGCAAACGCATCGAGTAATGCGGAACGGATATCGGAACGGACCGCCGCGTGATTGGCGCAGTTACCTGGGCAATCGATTGCGCACAAGGCGGCAGACGAGATTGTCCAGTGGAATATCCAGCCGCCGTTCGCGCCGTCACTGCGCCTTTTCAAACGACACCAGCATTGCATCTGATTGCTTGCAAAGGCTGAATTGCCATTTGCGGGATTGGGTAAAACCGGGTTGCCCTTGGTGGCCCAAGAGCCTGTTGTAGCGCTGCACGTAGCCTGGACCCAATACGTAGGATAGATGGCAGGATAGCCGCTTAAGGGGGCGCTCAGTTGGGGCATATTCGCATTGTTGTACCAGTTCAAATCCCACCAGACAGCTTGGTTGCCCCATCTTGGATTAGCGTCCCTGAACGCGTGGTCCCATGTCCAAATTCGCGGAAAATCCGCCTGAATTGTGCTGAAAGTATAATCGGGTGCTGTCCTTAGACTTAAAATCTGATTATCCGGCATGCGCACGGTAAGCCGCCCGGGCGCGGTTCC
>Ga0123353_10009809_pt1 | contig 13268 bp, 10 predicted proteins | sample TergutLab28metaG_3_FD_92763 | JGI IMG/M metagenome (GOLD analysis project Ga0123353, IMG submission 92763) | Labiotermes labralis P3 segment gut microbial communities from Petit-Saut dam, French Guiana - Lab288 P3 | ecosystem: Host-associated > Arthropoda: Insects > Digestive system > Gut ...
GTGTGTGTGTGTGTGTGTGTGTGTGTGTGTGTGTGTGTGTGTGTGTGTGTGTATATATATATACATATAAAACAACATTTTTAAAGGAACTTAAAAAATAATTCAGGTCAATTTTCATCTTTAAATAATTAACAGCAGAGTACAAAAAATATTAAATATTCTTGTTACAATATTGCTCATTTCTTCTGGAAATTCATTTAAAATCTTCAATAGTGTAGTAGGCAAGTTTGTGAGGAAAAATTTATTCAACTTACATGCAAAATATCAAATTACTTTCAGTTACAGCAGGTGCTACACAGTTACCACTGCATTGCCAATGTGTCATTTTGGGTGAAAGAAGTGAACAAAACACATTTCCGTATCATTAGTTCATTTACCTGGACAAAATATGGAGTACGCAGATGGGAAGAAGCTTTTTGTAGGAAGCGCAGAATCAAGTCGCCATGGTCATCAATTACGGAATCAGTTTTGTTCTGACCAGATATTCGTCGCAGAATGCATATCAGATACTGAGCAAATGCCCGTCGAGCCTGGTATTGGCTGCATTGAAATAATATTGACAGTGAATACCCTTAGTTTTTCAGACAACTTACAAGAGAAGGCACTACTTTCTCTTGGTTACTGTAATCACTTAAAGTGTGATGCCTGATGTGGTCACTAAAACTATTGTTTGTTTATTTATTTAGTGATGTTGTACCAAATACACATTTTATGCAGTATCAAATGATTGTATAACTGATGAATACATAATAATAGGAGAGAAAGGGGCAGTGAATTATTTTAACTTATTAGTCCAACACCTACCTGGAGGAAATAAGAACCACAAGCAACGTAAATTAAAACTATCATTTCTCCTGGCCAAGATTCAAATGTGTTATCTACAAATTATGAAGTGCATATGACAACCACCACAACACAAATTTAATAATAAATACTGTCACAAGCTGCAATGGGAGGGAGAGAGGAAGGGGAAAAGAGAAAAAGGAAAGAGAGGAACAAGAAGAAAGAAACAAGAAAGAAAGAAAGAAAAGGAATTATGGGTACACAACAGACAGCTCTGTAATCAGCAGAAAAAACTAATGTGGAATTTTAAAGTGACATTCATTTCCTTTGAAATAACAAACTTTAAAAACAATGTGATCTAAATTTCAATTCACACATAAAATACAGTTGATTTACTACAAAATGTTAGTGATTTTAAACTGAAAAATTTTAAGAAAAAACGCATTTCAATTTACTAAAAGACATAAAAAATCAGACACACTTCTGTAACCACACTCCTGAGCACAAAATGGGTATGCTAACCACTCCTGCCAATTACATTAAATATAAATACAAAAAGCATGTGAACTAACTCAAGATTTCATGGTGTGGGAAAGAAGAGATCACATGGTCAATCAGTGTTTGGTGTACTGGCAGTGATAAACACATTCCACCTATTCTATGTATCCAATCTATGACCAGTCAGAACTGTCAGCAGACTTTGCCTCTCCATTAAACAGCATAAAATAAATAATTACATGCAATACTCATTTACACATCAGAAAACTCCCAAATTTAAAATAACAAAGTATCACCTGAGTCGACTGCCATTCTCCATGCTTTGTACTACTTCATTTTTGAGTTCCGTTCTCTCATTCCCCTCCTCAATATGTAAAGACTCCTCAGTTTCTGCAAAGTGTCACACAGATACAGTTCACTAGATTTTACACAACTACAAAGGTGCAAAATATCAGAACTACAATGTCCTAACTGGCATACAACTGAAGCAAAAATGAAATATTTTTCAACAAAACAAAATACCATTTACCAGGCATATGTCACTCTGAATGACATACCATATTATACTTAAAATTATTTTTAAAAAATTTTAATGGTCTGGTATAGTTCAAGGATAATAAAACTAAAAACACCATACTGCTAAGTAGGTGTGTTGCATGTTTCACTGCTGAATACAATTTTTAAGTAACACACTGTAAGACAGTGAATATTTAAAACTTACTTTCACTTCAACAACTTGTACTTAAGCACACTAACCTTGGAAGATACAAGTCTTCTTGGATATGATGCAATGTTAATTTTTAAATGGTCACCAACATTCTGGATGAGCTTGCTGTTTCTATCTTCAGGTCTCCACAGTTCAAAATTACAGTGAAGATAGAGGCAGCAAGTTCCTCTGAAACATTGGTAACGATTTACCTGGTGAAAGTGTGTAGTATCCCACAAGACTTGAACCTTCATCAACATTGGTGTGAAAACCTCAAATCTCATAAATGAACCTTCATGTTCACAATAATTCACAGCAACATGTTCAGATTTGCAAAGCAATTACAACCCTCCCACATTCACCGTACAATCTTCTGGGTACAGCAGCCTCTTGAAGTGGAAAAAATTAGCAATATTGCAGAGAACATGATGCTTCCACCTTCAATTTCAAATACAGAAAAAGTCATGTCAGGAGGTTCACACAGAAATACAAGACTGTCATAAAATGTGACTGATCACACTGGGTATAGATAACTGTGACCCATGCTGAATTCCTATGACCACCAAAACAAGTGCAACCACTACTAATGTTGCTGCCAATGGCATGCAGAGGCAGCAAGTTCCTCTGAAACATCAGTAATTTTTTACCACTTCTACATGTTGCAGTAAACAAACAGTTATGAATGACAACAAACCACCATAAACAAGAGTAGTCTCACTAATATATAGCTAGATCCTAATTTATACCCTAATTTTCTTCCAGGAAAAGTGGACACATATCAAAAGAGAATAGATCCAGCATGATATTCCACTAAGAAATAATGGAATAGGTAGTGGTTAGAAGAATTCATATCAATGACAGCCTTTTTTTCACAATATACATACAAACCAGATCACACTATTACTGTGTTAGTGACAATAATAAAGAAATAAGCAATTCATATTCATTATTAGCCTATGTAAATAAGGAACAAACTGTAAACACCTTCAGTACACTTCCACTAAGAGTTGAATAAGATTACGTTTTGAGCACTGTCATGAATTTTACATACAGTACTCTTGGCCAAGCCAAGAGCACAGCAGATACTAGCAATGTGTTACCTTTTGTAGATTCATTACATCCTCTCACTTTTCAATACTGATTGTGTGTCACATTTTTTTATTGGGGTTGCACAAGAGAATACATATTCATGTTTTTCACTCATTTTGATACAAAAAAAGAGTCTGTTAAACAAAGGCAAATAAACACACTACAAAGGATCACTGTGAATAAAACAAAAAGCACACCTGGCTGAGAGAATTTAGTCAGCACAGTTCCTCACAGCCTTGTTCTACATTATTTCATACACTGTCGGCAGTGTCCTAACACGCAGGCAGACAAAGGTAGAAAAAATTTAAAAAAAAAAAATCATGAATTAAAAGTATTGTACAATTTCAAGTGGCATTGAAGCAATGATCATCAATCCCAGGGGCCGCGCAGTCTAAGGCATTGGTCTGCGGCCGCTCGCCTTCTGAGATTGTGGGTTCGAATCCTACTTGGGGGCATGGATGTTTGTTTGCGGTGAGTGCTGTGTGTTGTTACGTAGAGGTCTGTGATGAGCTGATCACTCATCCAGAGGAGTCCTACAGACTGTGATGCATTGATGTGTGTGATCTGGAAACCTCAAGAATGTGGAGGCCACGGCCCATGTTGCGACAGAGCACCATAGGAAAGAAATTAAAGCAATTATCACAAATTAAGGTCTAGGTGCTTCAAATATTAGCATTAAAACTACTGGTATAAATTTTAATTTGTCCGACTGGCACATTCCAACCACATTCCAATAATTCCCCCACATCTACATCATGTTTCACACCTTACCAGTTCTGTCTAGTTGCTTTTCATCTAAACTGGCCTTATGTCCTTGTAGAAGAGCTCTCTCATAACGAGTGAGGCGATCAGGAATTGATGAACTAGCCACTGCTTTACAAACTGCCTGTAGCTCAGGAAACAGCTGCTGATGAATAAGGAGATTGTAGTTGTGGGGTACCACCATAGGTGGGACACACACCTGACCTCCAGGCACCACTGAAGTACAAGTAATTCCAGTCACTGGATCTAGTTCAAATGAATGCAACACAATTTAATGAATAAAGGTTTGGTCCTTTGTATATAGAAGTTTGATTCTGAACACAACAGTAGCAAGCATTGCCCATATTTAATCTGCTCTTTAAATAGTTCTAATTACCAATTATGATTTGTTAGTGCTATTCCACACATGTTTTTAATACTGCCATCATTTTTGAAGGATTTATTAGCTGTCTTTATGTTATGATTTCTTCATACATTCTGGTGATAAAATACAAACATGCCAGATTTCTCTGCCCTTACATCTATTCCAACCTATCTTTCTCTTCCATTTCTGGTCATATGTGACAGGAAATACTGTTCTGTGTCTCCAAGTACATTATAAGTATTTTAAATGACAACATGTAAATGGTAATACAGGCAACTTAGAGTATCAGTCTCATATATTATGAAAGGGCTTAGTTAGTAAAAGTACATTACATAAACACAGCCACTATTAAATATTAATGAATCTGAGTGGGTAGCCATCATATTGCATCAAGCAAGTTATGTGTCTACTTTCTGAATTGATGAGAAGTGTGATGTGTGGTGTCTGAATTGCATACTTCTGAATTTTCTGTCAATGTTTTACTTGTTTCTTTAAATATGTATGATGTATTACAAGGTTTCTTGCATTATTTTGCGTCATGAAATGGAAAAACAGTAAAGAACCCACAAAAAGTAGCTGATTTTCTCAATAGTTTTTTTTCCGACCACGTAATTAAAATTTAAATATACATGAAGTGGGGAAGAAGACACAATCACATTTTTAAATGTGTCAATTCCTGGACTTCTTGGACTTTCCTAATGACATATGCTACAGCAAACTCACAATAAAGTTAGAATAAAAAAAAATAAATCACAGAGAATCTACTCATTTCAGACCATTCTAAACACAAACAGAACACACGCACTTATTTCATACACCACTTAGCTGTTAATCCTTTACAATCCAACAAGCAGACAGAGAAATGCATGGGCAAAGAAATGCCAGTAAATAACATCACAAGGAAATCCTCACCACTCTAATGTAAATGACTAATGAAATCTTCTATTATGTTTACCTAAAAAACATCCATAACGTTTCCAGCTTTCAGCTGATGGAAACAGTCGGACAAATCCACCCCTCCGTTCAAATTCTGCGCGAACTGACTTGATGATGCGGTTTTCTTCAGAAGACAGTGAAAGTGAACTAGCACTCAACCTTGAAGGTGAAACTATTGAAGGCGGCTTTAAGATAGTACTGCTGCTACCAGACAGAGCATCAGCAGACTGTACACGTCGACACTGCACAAAACAATATCAGTGTCATCACATTTTGTAATTCTGAAGTTGTGTTAGAACAGCAAATATTTCTTCACTAACTAGCTGATAAAGTAAGTGTAGTAGTCAGTCTTCCTCAAAAAAATGATAATTCATCAGCCAGTCAACATATTCACTGTTTTCATGGGTCCCAAGAGTGCATTTGTGAATCCCATCCGAAGCCAGTTGATCCACCGCATCCATCTCAAAATTATTCTTCCATCTAAGGCTAGATCTATCAGGTGGTCTTTTCCTTGGGGGTTTCCTGATCACAAATCTGTACACATTTCTCATCTGTTACTAGAAAGCAACATGTCCTGCCAATCTACATTTCTAGCAAATATAGGGCAATTCAAAAAGAAGTAAACAAAACACTGCCATACGTTAACAAACAATAAGCATGCATGTGAAATATTTTTAAGTACCAACTGAAATAAAATTTCTGGGTAATCCATTAAATCCCCAATGGTAATTATTTCCCATCCAGTCAGCTAAGGGTATGAGAGTTGTGAAAATGGCTTCTGCAGAGGAAAAGGCATTTTCTATTACACACTTCACTCAGGTACATTCAGTAGCAAGAGTGCAATGTGACTTTTGCAGTTGCCATAGAAAGGACCCACAACAATGTAAAGTGAATTTCAAAATGACATAAGCAGCTTGAAGACAAAGACAGTATCTGAAAGCAGAAATGTCCAGATCACCTTTGCTTCAAACAAGCTGAATTTACCTAAAAGAACAATGTAGTAGCATGTCCTCTGGAAACACCTAATTTCAAAAGCTTACAACTTGTGGTATGTGGTACAACTCAACCAAAAACACAAGTAAACACTGTCCTGATGACTTGCATGGAAATTTGTGCTGTGTGAGCAGTTGCTCCATCTTGTTTGAACCACAGCAAATCTTGCTGACAAGGATACAACTCAATGCGCTGAAATGTTTCCAGCATGACTTTGTACTGCTCTGTGTCAGTTCCTGTACACCCCTCTGCATTCTCAAAGAAATAAGGACCAAAAATTCCATGAGAATAAACTGAACACCACACTGTCACTTTTTACAAACAGAAGACATTGGTGAAGTTCATGTGGGTTGTTTGGAGCCCAGTAGCTACAATTCTGTTTATTCACATAACCAGACATATGGAAGTGAGCCTTGTCTGACATTAGTAATGTGTTCACTACGTTGATATTGTTTTTCACCAAGTCCAAGAATTCATTGGAAACTGTAGTCGGCTCACCTTGTCCTGTTCACTAAGTTCCTGAGCAACTTGGATTTTGTATGGATGATAACACAAATTCTTGTGAAAAATTTGGTGAACGCTGCGTTTGTTAAAGTGAAGTGTGAGAGCTTGCTGCTGAGCTGAACTGCATGGACTTTGCAATGTTTTGTCTCCTACCCACTTCAATTTGTCAGGCGTAGGTGCCGAAAATGGATGTCCTTGTGGTTTACTTTCCTTCACTGATCCTTCTTGATGCCATTTTGATACCCACAATAGCAGACTAATGCAGCAAGGAGAATCACATCTTTGAAACTACTGACAGAAATCATGCTCTGTAGCTGTAACTGACTCTGTTTTGATAAACATTTCCACTGCCGCAATTCAGTGTTGCACTAACCAGCACTCCATCTCAACTAAACTCCAAACATCACTGTACAATTTAAACTCATGGTTCCGTGCATCACAATTCAATGTTAATAAAAATCCAACCAGTTGCAACAGTATGCAGATATTTATTCACTGCAAAGTAACCGCAACCTCCGGTACAGGTCATAATACTGGTACAGCTACTTCCCTCCAACGTGGCCTGATCGGGACTGGTTTGTTGCAGTCGTGGCCACATGACTCGCACAAACCAGTCCCAATCAGGCCAAGGAGGGAAGTAGCTGTACCACTATTATGACCTGTACCGGAGGTTGTGGTTACAGTTTTTAGTACTCCTGATAATGGGTGCTGTGACACCCGAAACAAGTAGAGTGACTTTGCAGTGAATAAATATCTGCATACTGTTGCGTCTGGTTGGATTTTTATTAACATCACTGTACATGATGACAGACAGTACAAAAGAGGCACGAAGCTTGCATGCTGGTCTTCAAATTTAAAAAACCAACAAGTGTTTCTGATGCACACTGTGTATTTATTGTGTTATGTGATAAGACATATATTTCATTATAGAAGGGGTCCTCTCAAGATCTCTACACCATTACAGACCCAAACACACCTGGATGCAGTGAACATACATACTGCCAACATACTCAATAAAAAGCAGGAGCCAGCAGTGCTACAATTAAGTATTTTAACTAACATTTTTCAGATTTTTAAAATACAAACATTAATGATCTACAATTAAGGATTTTAACTAACATTTTAAAGATTTTTTAGATACAGAAGGACAAAATATATATTGTTTTAAACATTGTAATAGCATTGTAAATTTAAAAGACAGGGTATATTTTACATTTTATAGGGCTACCTGTGTAACAACATTGTAAAAATCATATAGTTGTTGAGCAAGTAATGAAATGGTCTCCCTGCAGATGGTGTAACAAACACCAAAATATGTTAAGTGGTAACTAATGATAAATATATGTATTTAACATACAACATGCATTTAGTTGGAATAAAAGAAGTGTTGACTGCCTTACGTCACCATGTGTAAAAAGAATAACTGTAAATACAAGGCTAACTTAAAGCACTCTATACAGGGAAACATTTTAAGCCAACTTACACTAATTTTCTTCAAAATATCTAGTTGATTTTGAGGCCGGCGAATTTCTTTGGCACGACGAAGCATTGGGTCTATAGTAGGCAACCCAGCTAGTGTCAAAAGGTCAACCAGCATTGCTGATTTGACTCTGACATCTAGAGGTGAGTCACAGCCAAGAGATGGAGAAAGATTTATTTCAAGCAGCCAAGGTTTCAGGGATGAGTCGATCAAAATGTCGAAACCATATAGTTCTGCATTACAAAGACAAGAAGATCAATTTGACAGGCAAGAGAATGACATTTAATATACATATACAGCATACAAAGCAGCCGAGATCTCAAGAAAATAACCCAATGAGGAGTTCAAAAAAAGGAAAAGGTAAAGGTAAAGTATTCCTGTTACAGGCCTGGTGTGGCCCAGAGGGTGGGTAGAGGTATAGCTCTACTCTTCCATGCCTGCGGCACTAGAAGGGGGTGAGTGGTCAGCAGCACGCCCCTGTCGCACTTTACCCCCGGGAAAGACCCGGTACCCATTGTACAGGAGGCTGGATGGGTCCTAGGGCCAGTCTAGACGGGAGGAAAATCTCATTCCCACCAGGATTTGATCCCGGACCATTCAGCCCGTAGTCAGTCACTATACTGAGCTACCCGGCCCACAATGAGGATTTTAATACTATATACTATTCCCCTTATGCTTCAATAAATGAAGTTTAAATTTAGAGATACAAAACAGAGATTATAATCAATATACTGACAGATGACATTTTCACTCACCAAAACAGTTGCGGGTATGAGGTAAAAACATTCGACAAGCTGATATGATAGGTGGAGCAGATGCTAGGATAGCCTTCACCACTACCTCTTCTATCCTCTGCATCAAGATGGCAGTGTCTATTCCCTGTGCACGCAAGTGCCGCAACAGTGCGCTCAAAGTCCACTTGTGTCCCACATCCTCTGCATCTGGGTCCTCACTCCTATAACACAAATAACACAACTTTCATCAGGACTCAGAATATAGTTTCATTAATGAATCAAAGGTACGAAGGAAAGTCACTTACTGCATTCTTGAGAGTTTTGAGAAAAATTAAATTTAACTTTTATGAAAAATTACATTTGATAGGAATAAATAAATACCCCTATGCCAGTAAATATAAAATGTTTGAACTCACAGACTTTTTGGACTTTTTCCATTGTACATACAGTAGAAAAAGGGTAAAAAAGTCTGTCAGTTCAAATGTCATACACCATCATCACAACCTATGGAAAAGTAGTAATAAAATTCCTCAATGATCGGGCTTTAAAAGTTCTGATGGACCTTGTGGGTTACACGGAAGTCAAAGCTGTGACCATAGCCAAAAGAACTTTATGTGGAAAAATATAATGAATAGAAAATCTAATTCTTTCTGCTTTTTTATATGGGGCATAGTGACGTTTCACCCAACCTGGCTTTGTTTTTCACAGAATCATCTAATTCAATGAGTACAGTCATGAATACAGGATTCACCTGAATTATGATACATTTACTCTATTACGGTAGGTGTGTGCCTGCATTCAGAAATTTTGACTATCTCATCCACTCCTGAGCCATGGCTCCCTATTTGCATGGTTCAACTAAATGAATGACAGGGACCTTATTCTGAAGTGAAATGATGATATGATGCAGTGATTGAATTCTCTGTACCACCTCGAGTATAATCAGCCAAGGAATTCATTTTGCACATCTCTGAAAGGGAACAAGGTAATACTAAATGACAAAAAAGGAAGCATGTTATGTTAACAGACTTCTAAGGCTGCTGGTGTGTTAGCAATCTTATACTTGTGAATCAAACTCACTTGATATAATCTGAGTGGTACTTATTGATGCTGTAATTACACAGATGCATACATGGATTCCACAGGTGTTTGCCACTTGAGTCGTATTTCACAGTTGCAAACCGTACTAATCCTTCCTCATACATGTACACAACAAGAGGGTCATACGAAGTTACAGCTACATATAAACGCAAATCACATTTGTGTCCATCCACCAGAAGAGGACTGTCGATGTATTTTGCAACAATTAAAGTCTCATCAAGAGGTATTTGGTCGGGCTAGAACATACCAGAACAAACTAATCTTAAAATATGCCAATTAACAATGAAAATTAGGTCAAGTTTAACAAGTATAGTAAGTGCACAGGTGCCACTTAAAAAACATGCTCAAATTTCAGACTTCTAAAAGTATCAAGTCAAGAGTCAAGAGAGCTACCTGAAAGGATGTGGGTGGAAAGAGGCTAACTGCACATACTACTTAGATGTTTACCTGAAAGCCTAGAGAAAAAACATAGAAAAATGACATTAAGTGCTCACTAGATATTAAACCATTAAAGGATTTGTCTATGCTGTGGAATCTCAAGTTATATTACTGAGAGACCATTCTACCTCACTTCAACCAAATTTATATGCAGACAACGTATGACTGAAAATTTTTTTTCATACTAACCTCCTACAAAAATGTTGTTGTGGGACATATTTCTTAGTTTCTATGTTTAGTAGAAGTCAGGATCGCACAGTCAGTATAGCGACTAGATAAGGGTTACACAATCCTGGATTCAATTCCCCACAGCAGCAGCAAGAAATTTTTCTCCTCTACAAAGCCTCAAGACCAGCTCCAGGACCCACCTAGCTTCCTACGCAATAGGTACCAGAGACTTGAAACTGGGGGTAAAGCAGCCAGGTTGTGTAACTGACCACTCACCTACACCTAGTGCCATGGTTAAGTGGTAGACCAATACCTCTGGTCCCTCTATGTACTGTCATGGCATGCAGAGGGCCTACTTTACCATCACCTTAGTTTATTAAGGAGTAAGTACATAAACATTACGGAAACAGTATGAACTCTTTACCCATCTACCTTTCCTGTGTATGCTGAATATCTTGCCATAACATCCATGAATGAATCAACCCAGCAATTCTACATAAGAAAAGCAGTAATTATAAAGTTTCACATTATACATTTTTCTCCATTTCCTGTTATTTCGGTACTCTTGGGAACAGACATTCCCATCTGAGAATTAAAACTTGGCAATTTATTTTAGACTAACATGAAATACGTGCAGACTCTGAAGATTTATTCTTTTTCAAATGAAGCCAACTAGGTGCACACTACTTCTTAGTATATCTATTTCAACTTCTCTACATGTTTCGGGCAACTATGTGCCCGTCATTGGGAGAACTTACTGTATCTATGCGCCACTGGTGTTTTTCAACAATAGAGTGAAAAATACCAGGGGTGCATAGATACAGTAAGTTCTCCTGATGACGGGCACATAGTTGCCCAAAAGATGTAGAGAAGTTGAAATAGATATATTAAGAAGTAGTGTGCACCTAGTTGGCTTCATTTGAAAAAGATTATACAGGGATGCACAGACAACAAAACATAAAATTCAGAAGATTTACTTACACTATTAACAATGTAAATACCCCTCCCCCTTGATGAAGCAACCGGCTTTACAATCCATGGACCACGATGTCTGTAATGTGATGAACACAATTCTCGGAAATCTACTGGCATCATAAATGTCTGAGGTATGAAGTCAAAGTGTTTTACTCCTTTTATATGTTGCATCTTCTCAATATTCTTGTACAAACGATCTTTACGTGTAAGTTCATATGACCTGAAAATTTTAATGCAGATAGACATTGAACTATGTTAGTCCTGAACTCATGTACTATGAACATATCAAACATAGATGTGACAACAGTGGACAAGAACTGTAATATTCATTAATTTGAAGAGTAGTGAGAAGTATTTTAAATATATCAGTTATGATACACTGTATTAGTTAAAGAATGAATAACAATGTCTTCTGGCATGAGATGCACCGCAGCCAGACATTACTTTATCAACATTTCAGAACCTGTTCCCTTCATCTTCAAGGTAAAAGATAACCTGAAATACCACATGCTTGCATGGAGAAATTTTCAGCTACACAGGAAAAATTACACAATTAGAAGAAACTTCTGAAATGAGCAAAGAAAAGCACAGTTCACATATCCTTCTACTGTTGAATCAATTTTATATTTAAAAGATGAAACATCTACTCAAAAAAAAATCATGATTAAAAACAGTAAGGATAACGTTCCTGCAATGATGACTTGAGTGATGTTAGGATAACATTTGCAAATGCAGAAGTAACAGGCAATGTAAATAATCATGTTACTACCAAAACGGATGAACAGAACAGAATGCAGAATAAACAAAGAACCATCAAACACAACTTTGTACAGTATTCATACAGCTACATGTTTCAACCCCATGCAGTCATCATCAGGCTGACTTTCCGAACATACTAATAGAAGTATACATATTGCATTGTGAAAGTAAGATCTCACTTCTTACAAATATATTTACAATTTCATTCTCTCTTTCACACCTTCAATTGTTCATAGTTAAAATAAGGTGACAGTTAAAGAGTTAAAATCATTCAGAAAGTGGCAAATGTCGGTGAAGGCCATACGTGGTTGATTTTTGTATGGTGTCTTATTCAATAACAGGTACCATGTGGTGTTTTTTCATATTTGGTGATGTATTATGGTGACAATGTCTTAGGTCACTTAAGCAGTGTATGTCCCATTCACATCGTGGCATACGGTGACAAAGAATAAGGCATCATACAAAAATCAATTACCCATAGCCTTCAACAACATCTGCCACTTTCTAAAAGATTTTAACAGCTTAACTACCACCATATTTTAATTATGAAGAACTGACTGTATCAAAGAAAGACTGGAATTGTAAATATATTTGTAAAAAGTGACATATTACTTCCACATTGCGATATGTATACTTCTTTTAATATACTCTAAAAGTCAGCCTGATAATTGTCCCATGGAGTCAAAACATGTAGCTGTATGAATACTTTATAAAGTTGTGTTCGATGGTTATTTGTTATTTCCTTATTTTATAGTTCAACACAACGGGATGCATAATTTTAAAATTATAACAGAACAGAATTAATATGCTATCTAGAAACATATATTTGTATCAGCCAATACATGACTATTACAATATACAAACACCCATTATGATGTTCATTTGAGAATGTAATCATCGGAAATGGCATTCAAATGCAAGGTGGGAGAAAAATGAATGAAGGAAGGGGGGGGGGGGGGGGGGGGGAGGGAGGGAAAA
>Ga0123353_10009810_pt1 | contig 13267 bp, 11 predicted proteins | sample TergutLab28metaG_3_FD_92763 | JGI IMG/M metagenome (GOLD analysis project Ga0123353, IMG submission 92763) | Labiotermes labralis P3 segment gut microbial communities from Petit-Saut dam, French Guiana - Lab288 P3 | ecosystem: Host-associated > Arthropoda: Insects > Digestive system > Gut ...
ACGGACTGTTCGCGAGCAGGGGTAGGCGGAAAACGCGGCGGCAGTCAGTGCTATCTATTTGTTCGGTACTTGCGCCGCCGCGTTTTCCGCCCCCGTGTAACGCAAGGTGCCCCGTCATTCCGCAGCGAAGCAAGGAATCTCGAACATAACGCAACTCTCCTTCGTCTTCAAACATCTTATTATAAACGCTTTATGCTTCTTCCGAACACGACTGGCCAACGCCCGAAAAATCTATACTTCAGGTGCAAAAAGAGCAGATAAAAACAGTAAAGGTAAAATATAAAACAAAGAACATGAACATCATCTCCGAAAATACATTTGAAACCCCTACGGGGTTGGTCTTATTATTACCCTATTATCCATTACCCCTTCAATTTCAATATTCTGCGCTGTTTTATTCCGTACCCCTTCAATAAAAACATCACGAAGCAGCACATCAAGATAGCTTACGGATTCAAAGCTAACCTGATTCAAAAACTCATCGCCGCCTAATGCTAAGAAGTTGATAGTAACGATAGTATAAACTCTGTCATCTTCTAATGGAGTACCTCCGATAGTATAAGATATTAGCCGCCCATTTTGGTAAATAGTTTGCACATTTGCCATGGGCGCATTTCTTTTTTCGGTAAAACCGGCAAACATTTTCCTCAATTCGCTTCCTTTCACATAAACAAATGCTACCGTGTTGTCGAAGGGAGAGATTTGGAAAATATCGCCTATGGTTATATTACCTTGCGGTAGTGCAGCTCTGACTCCCCCGAAGTTCAGCAATGCCAAGTCTGCTTTTTCTAACTTTTTTTGTGATAAATGATTATTACCCCATTCAAAAAGCATATCTACCAAGAAATTAGACAAGGGACTTATGGGAGAAAGAGATTTCAGTACTTCTTTTGAAGTTCCAATAATTTGTCCCATTTTCTTATCTTTTTCTTGTTTTAAATAATACATGTAGGTTTCAATGGTCAAATCGGCATTTTTATCAAAAGTGGAGTCCATTTTAATAACTTCGTAATGATAATTGTGGTTGTTTTGTGCGTTTAAGGAATTGCAGAAAGTGCAAATTAAAGCTATTAGAAAAAGATTTTTTAACCACAAAGAGCGCGAAGAAGGCACAAAGGACACAATTGTTAACTTTTTTAGAATCATAAAAAAAACCTGTTATATTCGCGGCGAAATTAAAAATTGTTTTTATGATAAAGAAAACGTTCATTATTTTTTTAGGATTATTTGTCTTTCAACAAGTTTATCCCCAAAATGCAGTTTACCAACTACCGCTAACTTCGGAAACAACCATCACAAATCCTACCTTTTTTTACACTTTACCCAAAACAGCACTTAAAGTAGATGCTGTGGTTACAAAAACCTCTAATATTAAAGGATTATATGCAGAATTTGCAGAGCAAATGTTGGGCATTACCAATTATTGCAAAGAAAACACCGTTTCTTTCAATTTAAAAAACATAACTGTAACTCCTTTTGCTGTGCCTGATGAAACATTTCAATTTGTGGTTGAACTCTCTTCCATGCAAATAAAAAACAACTTTTTGAAATCCATACACACCCATAACGATGCTACCGGTTTTCATGCTTTTTCAGCATTAGAGCAAAATAATGCGGATATTTTGCCCGATTTTTTCAAGAATTATGCAGATGTCATTATGCAACAAACCCAAGAAACTTATACCGAAACCAAAATTATTGATGGTATGGTTACGCAAGTTCCTGTAACACAAACTAAAACTACTACAAAAACTTTAGCGCAGCAAGCGAGAGAAGCCGCAAATTTTATTGAAAAAATACGCGATGACCGATACGCCATTCTCTCTTTTGCACAAGAAACGACATTGGAAAAAGAAGCATTTGAATATCTTATAAATCAATTAAATGAATTAGAGATGCAATATTTGCAGCTATTTATGGGAATCACTGTTTTGGAGGATATCCATGAAACATTTATCGTTTATCCAAATATGGAATATGCCTTATTGCCCTTGTGTTCGGTAACGCCAAGCACCGGTTTCAGTACCTCAATGAGCACAACCAATGCGTACAATTATTATCTAAAATGTACGCCTCAGGCTTCCACAAATTTACAAACCAATTTTTACGAAACACTTGCGGAAAAGCCCAAGCATAAAGCAAATACAGGCTATCGCATTCGGAGGGCGGTGCCCGTGTTGGTTACGCTTGTGCATGGCGATGTAGAGAAAAACATGTTGGGAGTATTGCCCATTTTTCAATATGGATTAACAAGAACCTTGCCTGCTAATTTGGATACGTTTGAGATTGGGCAGTGGGGGTTTATTTATTAATTTTCTACTTTTTGTCGCCCGTAAACAAATTTCAAAATTAATTTTGCAAGTCAACATTTGATAACTGCTAAATATTAAATTATTAAATCAATACATGGCAACCCTAAAAGAAATCAGAACACGGATAACATCCATAGGCTCAACAAAAAAGATTACTTCAGCGATGAAGATGGTCTCGGCTTCCAAACTACGCCATGCGCAACATACAATCTCAAACTTAAAACCTTATTCAGGTATACTTCGCTCCATTCTTCAAAACATATCTTCTTCCGTAGATACTTCCGTTGGCAATCCGCTTTTCGTTAGGCGCAAATCGGAAAATATAGTTTTGATTGCCATTACCTCTAACAAAGGGTTGTGTGGTGCATTTAACTCAAATGTAATCAAAGAGGTACATCGTGTAGTTAACGAAAAATACAAAACACAATTTAGCAAAGGGAGGTTAAAACTAATTTGTATTGGGAAAAAAGCCGTTGAACAACTACAAAAAAAATATGAGATTACGTATGCTAACGAAACTTTGACAGATGCTCCCAATTTTGAAGAGGTAGCCAAGATTACCTCCTCTTTAATAATTGACTTTACCGAAAAAAGAATAGATAAAGTTGTTATCATATATAATAGTTTTGTAAATCCTGCAACTCAAAAAATTATGTTTGAAAGCTATTTGCCTGTTATAAAGATGGAAGAAAACCCTTCAAAAAACACAAATTATGTAAATTATATTTTTGAACCTGATCTAAAGGAATTTGTTGATGAATTGATTGTCAAATCATTAAAAATACAATTATATGGAATACTACTAGACTCAATTACTTCAGAGCATGGCGCACGTATGACCACTATGGCAAAAGCCACCGACAGTGCTATTGAAATTTTAAAAGATCTGAAACTCAAATATAACAATGCGCGTCAGGCAAGCATAACCAATGAACTAAACGAGATTGTGGGTGGGACGGATACACTGAAGAATTAGATGCCTATTATGATAAAAGACAAACCTACATAAAACCCTATTGTTTAAGGTAAATTAATATCATATCTATTCCATTGCAAATACAAAATATCCGTTTTTTGGTTGTTTTTCCAAGTATTTACACCATTTTATTTGCCCACAACAGTATTCATTACCTTGTGAACGTATATGAACAGTTTCAAAGTCAGGAAAATGTTCAATTAATAAACGGGCTAAGTGTTCCTTCGGCATATCGCCCAAAAATTCATCCACAACAATTTTATTAAATTCAGTTTTGCAAGAAAAGATAGTGTCTTTATATTCACATAATTGTGTTTTTTCATTATTAATAAACCGGAAAAAATCTTCGTTCCAATTCACAAAGCAAGTACTTTCAAGCATTTTAACTCTTTTTTTGAGATATGTTTTAGGAGAGATAAAATTGATGACGTTCACCGGAGGGGTCTCTTCTGCAAGAAGTATGTCTTTATAATACCAAAAATGATTTCGGTAAAAAAAATCCTCAAATCCTAGTTTTCGATAATAATTTGCTAAATGTGGAGTAGCGGCACTTAAAAAAACACCTGCTACATTTTCGCGGTAAGCATCGTCGTAAATGGTAGCTAAAAGTATTTGCATTATGCCTTGTTTTCGATGTTTTGGGTGAGTGCCACAGGCGTATAGGTATTTAACAGGTAAATTTTTATAAAAATTCCCCCGCTCTACGAGCTCCTCATCAAAATTTGAAGGCAATATTAGGAGAGTGGGCAATGCAAATGCTATAGCTACGATTTTTGAGTTTATTTCGCAAACATAGCAAGTTTCAATACCAAAATGTGTAATGAAGTGGGTTACACAGTCTTCCGGATCGCCAAATAGTTCTTCCCAAAGTAATATAATTTTAGAAATATCAGCAGAAGTAGCTTTCCTATAATCCATTAAATAATAAAATTTTAAATCTTAATACTCTTCCAAAAACTCGATAGCCTTAAAATTCTTCGGCACATTTGCACTAACCTTAGGGACATTGTTAAAGGTTGTTTTTTTTATTTCTAATATTAATTTTATGGGGTAGTATTCGTGTGCACAGATTAGTATATTAAAAAATGAATCTTCGGCTTCTTCATAAAAAAGTAGTAGCTCTTCAGGAATATTAACCTGAGAACCGTTGAAAATAGCTTGAATCTGGTAGAAATTAATATCAACATCTATTAATTGTTCAAGAAAAGTGTAATTTCCATCGTAGTAGTTTTTTTGAAACTTGTTAATAAACAAGATGTTGTCTGGTGTTAGTAAAATCCTTCCGGCTTCAAGACCTGCAATGTTCAACTGCATATATAAAAAACTATCTATTATATTTACAAAATTTAATTGACCGCCAAAAACTTGTCCATCAATCTCAATCATTGCAGAAGCTCTATAATGAATTGAATTATAAGAAAATGTAGTGTCTGCTTCGGGTATAGAATCTGCGGTTTGTGCTAAAAGGAAGTTAAGAGCAAAAAAGGAAAGCAAAGTACAGATAGTGTGCTTTAAATATTTCATGATTATTTTCGTTTGCAATAAAACGATGATTTTGCATGGAAATTATAAAGTTTCAAACACTCTATATAATAATCCGTTAGTTGGTCCGCGTAGTTCAGAATCTCGTCGAATCGCTTCTTCTTCCAATGCCATTTTTCTAAAAAAGCGATCCATCAGTTGTTGCACGGCGGGAATGAATATATCTATGGAGATAAAAATTTCTTTCAGGTCAAAATAAGTTACTTGCAAATCATTCCATCTTGTAACTATTTGTTTTTCATTAAATTTTTCTAAGAGTATAGAAGACTCAAGCGCATTACTAAACTCCCTGTATTTAGCTTCTCTTACCAAATTGGTTGCGGCGTTATTCTCTCCACGTAAAATTAAATTAGGATTGGAAAATGTGATCTCTTTAAGTGCTTGATTCCAAAACCGTTTTATTTCATTTCCGCACTGTTCGGCCGCTCTGTTTATATCAAGGATCAATGTATCAACAGTTTCTCCATACCCATGTTGTTTAAGGGTATCCACCACATTTTTAGCCGCTGCGGGCAGATTTATTCGATAAGATGCTGAATCATAACGATAAAATCCATCCACAACACAAAGCGTGTTTAAAGTTCTCATTATAGCAGAATCCATGCATTGAATTAATGCATGGGAAATTTCATCATTCGTAAACAGTTGTTGTTCAAATTTTCCGGTATCATCTTTACATGAAAAAAAGATAGCGCTAAGGGCTAATAATGACAGGTAAATACGTTTTTTCATTGAAATTGAATTAAATTAGTTGGCAAATTAACATGATTTTTTTATAAAAAGCGAGGTGTAACAATCCATCTTTTCTGTTTATCACGCTTTCATCTTCTCTATAAATGGATTAAAATAATGCGTTGATTTTTCGGCTACGCCTTGAAGTCCTTTTCCACCGATTCTAGGACGTTTAACATTACCAAAATTTCCATTCTCCAATGTATTAAAAAGCCCTTCTTTTTCAATATTTTTCAACAATTTAATGGCTTCATCTAAAACAAATTGGGCTCTTTTTCGAATCATTCCGTTTTCTTTAAATTCCAGCTCATCACCAATGGACTGCATATTGTTGAAAATATATTTTGCATTTTCAATGGCTAAAAATCTATCAGACATAAATGGGGTATGAATAGCTTCGGTGGGCATACCCAGCAATTGAATACCCTGCTTCGTCCAAATGCCAATCATATTAAACAGTGCATCTTGTAAGTGTCCTTTAAAAATATTGCCGGTCATAAATTTCGTAGGCGGCATATATTTGAGCGGTGCATTGGGGAAAATTTCACGGGTCATTTGGGCTTGTGCAAGTTCGTAAAGAAAACCGTTTTCCAAATCAGGATCCATTTCAAAAGCATGTCCTAATCCCATTTGTTCTTCCGGAATACCCGCTAATAGCGCTAATTGTTCGTTAATTAAATCGGAGGCCAACACCGTGTGCGCTTCTTCAAAAGCATCGGCAGTAGTTAAATAGTTGTCTTCTCCTGTATTAATAATTACGCCTGCAAATCCGTTGATGATTCTTGAGAAATATTGGTCAACAAGTGTTCTTTGCGGATTAATATCACGGAACAAAATGCCGTAAAGCGCATCGTTGAGCATTACATCCAAACGTTCCAATGCACCCATGACGGCAATTTCCGGCATACACAATCCCGAACAATAGTTACACAAACGAATATACCGACCTACCCCCTCACCTACTTCATCAAGTGCTTTACGCATAATCCGAAAATTTTCCTGCGTGGCGAACGTGCCCCCGAATCCTTCGGTAGTTGCTCCAAAAGGCACATAATCCAACAAACTTTGACCGGTAGTTCTGATCACTGCAATAATATCAGCACCTTGATATGCCGCAGCTTGCGCCTGTACTACATCTTCATAAATATTTCCGGTGGCAACAATTACATAAATATACGGCTTTGCGCCTTCTCCCAATGTTTCCAGCATGCCCCTTCTTCGCGCCACATTTTCTGAAATTCTTTGCAGGGCAGCTTCAACATAGGGGGCTACAGCATTTTGAATCTCTTTATCCGAATGGATGGGAAGTTTGGTAATATCCAACACATTTTGCGCCATTTTTTCAGCAATTTGTTGGGGATTTAAATTCGTTTCCAACATGGCATTTCCCAAGAAGTAGAGCACACCTTGTTCCAATAATCCTACTTGATGCAATTGATCTACCACCACATTAGGGAGCGGTACCTCGTGTATATCCACTCCGTCAATATTCATTAATCGACAGAGTGTACGCTCTACTGCCACCGTGGTGTACCGGTTTACAAACTGTTGCACTTCATCCGCTATGGAAGCCGCTATCTTTTTTGCTTCGTTAACTTTATTGAAATCAATGCCTAATTTGCTGCTTTTCATAATTATTCCAAATTTGTTCTTGTAGATTTTAAAGTTTAAGGGCGCAAATTTACTATAATTGTTTTTGATTAAGAATTTCTTTATTTTTTTTTGTTTTTGTTGTTTATATACTTTTGCAATTTAAAAAAAAATTCATAAAACATGAAGACAGAAGAAACTATTTCACAGCACCCAAAAACCTTAATTCTCGCCAGCGGCGAAAATCCTACCCATGCCATCCCCATTAATATTCTAAAAAATGCAGAAAATCTCATCTGCTGCGACGGTGCCATCTCATTTTTAGAGCAACAAAATATCACCCCGCATATCATTATTGGAGATTGTGATTCAATCTCTTCCATGCAAAAAGAAAAATACAAATCAATTATTCTAAAGGATGATAATTGGGAATATAATGATTTGCAAAAAGCTTTAAAATATTGTATTGAAAATGGATGGAAAGATGTGACTATTTTGGGTGCCACCGGAAATCGAGACGATCACTTTTTAGCCAATATCGGTATTTTAATGCACTATGCCAACAGGCTTTCATTAACTATGGTTACCAATTTTGGCATCTTCACCCCAATAAATGCTACCTCCACTTTTGAAAGCTATCCGGGGCAACAAATCTCCATTTTCAGTTTTTCTCCGGAAACGAAAATCACTTTTCATGGGTTAAAGTACCCCGTTTACAAACAAAAATTTAAAGAATTGTGGGAAGGATCTTTAAATGAGGCTGTGGCACAGTGTTTTACTATTGAATTAGAAGAGAATAGTGCGATTTTAGTGTATGTGGTGTTTTAAAATTTAAAATTTAAGATTTAAGATTTAAGATTTAATGGGGGGGGGCTTGTTTTTTATTATTTTCGCAGCTGAAATTACACATAATGAAAAAAAACTTGATTTTTACGCTAATTATTTTAGTAAACCTTACCCTTTCCGGACAAAAAATTCCGGTGGAAAATTACCTCTATGCAGGATATAATATCGTGCAAATACCGGTAAAAATGGATTCTTTAAACGTGAAGGGGAAAAAGTTTGAAGAGAATAATTTGCTGCAAAATTTTGTCTCATTCGACAAAGTTTTTGAACAAACAAACACGCTGATTGCAGATTCGGCGGGGAGAATCACCTTTATTACCCCCAGAAACGAATACGCATTTCATTACCTTAAATTCTACATCTTTCCCGAACAATTTCTAAAAGGCAACTTAACCCTCAGTACCACAGACATGTTCGAGCTTTATATAGATGGCGAAAAGCAGAAAAAAGACAAAACCACCTTCGATTCTATTGCTAAGGCAACTAAGATTGAATTAACGTTAGAGCCGAAACGTTATGAGGTCATTATTAAATATTTGGCATCAAATAATGATAGGGATACGTGTTTTTTGGAAACGTTTTTTACGCCGAAAAATAATGCGGTAACGTTGCACGATGTAGAGACAAGGCATGCCTTGTCTCTACGGACAATTTCCATCGATCCCACCCAATTCTACGGCATCGAACTGATCCAAAACGGTATCACTTTCACCGGCGTATCTATTTCGCCCAATGGAAAATACATCATTGTGAGATACAGTGAGCGTAGGGATGAAACATCACCACGAACTTATTCAAAATTGTTTGATGCGGAAACCGGCAAATTAATGGTGCATAATTTGCAGCCGTATTTTACTCCAACTCCTGTTTCTGTAGAATGGACTCCCAACTCCTCTCAACTTTATTTTACACGAAAAGGATTGAGAGGAAATGAGTTGGTCTTCATTAACCCTGCTACAATGGAAGAAAAAGTGATAGCAACAGATATTCCTAAGGGGAAATTTATATTTACACCAAATGAAGAAAAACTCATTTACTTTCCTGAAGAAGAAGCACCGAAAGAGATGGAGTTTTTTAATCGCATTTTAGATAACAGCGATCGGTATAATGATTTCAGAAAGCGCTCTACTTTATCACTTTACGATTTAAAAACGGGAATGATGCAGCCGCTTACATACGGAACTCAAGATACTTGGTTTAATGATGTTAGCCCGGATAATAAATATTTTATTTTCGGCACCACAAACTTGGATTATACGAAACGACCTTTTACCACTACGAACCTCTTTCTGTTGAATTTAGAAACCTTGGTAACGGATACGCTCTTCTATGATGAAAAATATGTGTCTCGCGCCATTTATTCGCCCGATGGTAAACAATTGCTGATTTTCGGTGCACCCGAAGCATTTAACGGCATCGGGTTAAATATTGGAAATGAAGAAATTGCGAATGCTCGTGATACCCAACTATTTCTGTATGACTTTGCCTCAAAAGAGGTAAAGCCGGTAACCAAAAATTTCGATCCTTCCATAAAAAATGCTATTTGGAATGCCGCCGATCAGAAAATCTATCTTTTGGTAGATGAAAAAGATAGGGTAGCGATGTACACGTTAGAGCCTAAAACCGGCAAGTTTACTCCTTTGGCGGCTCCCGAAGAAGTAGTGAGAGGTTTTTCCGTAGCCAAATTTGCGCCCGCAGTGGCTTTTTACGGACAAAGCAACTCTAACGCCGACAGATTGTATGCGCTACAAGCAGGAAAGAAAAACAAACTCATTTGCTTAGATGACATTTCTAAAGACAAATTGGCAGATGTAAAATTGGGCGAGATGTATCCTTTCGATTTTACTTCGGAAGATGGTACTTTAATTACCGGTCGTTACTACTTGCCGCCTAATTTCGACCCGGAGAAAAAATACCCGATGTTGGTCTATTACTATGCAGGGACAACGCCTACTACAAGACATTTGGAGTTTAGCTATTCCATGCAAATGTATGCAGCACAGGGCTATATAGTTTATACGCTCAACCCGAGCGGCACCATAGGTTTTGGACAAGAGTTCAGTGCGCGGCACGTAAACGCTTGGGGCAAACGCACGGCAGATGAGATTATTGAGGGCACAAAAAAGTTCTATCGCGCCCACCCTGCCGTTGACTCTACAAAAATTGGCTGCTTCGGGGCAAGCTACGGCGGTTTTATGACCATGCACTTGCTAACCCTCACCGATATTTTTGCCGCTGCCATCAGCCACGCCGGCATTAGCGCACTCACCAGCTATTGGGGAGAAGGAAACTGGGGCATTGGCTACTCTTCTATCGCAAGCGCCGACAGTTACCCATGGAATAATCAGGAATTGTATGTAGGGCAAAGCCCTTTGTTCCACGCAGATAAAATTTATACGCCGTTGTTACTATTGCACGGTTCGTTAGACGATAATGTGCCTGTAGGAGAAAGCATCCAAATGTATAACGCTTTAAGAATTTTGGGCAGACCTGTAGAGTTTATCATGGTAGAAGGCGAAAAGCACGGCATTGTTGATTATAAAAGGCGCGCCAAGTGGGCAAAAACCATGCAGGCTTGGTTTGCTAAGCAGTTGAAAGGGCAGCCGGAGTGGTGGGAGGAGCTTTATCCGGAGAGGAAATTGTAGATAATTTACTCTTTCACAATCTTTTGAACAATAGTATCATTATCCGTATAAATATTTACCATATAAATCCCTTTCGGTAAAGCAGAGAGCGAAATTTTTTCATTAAAGTTCTTCTCCGAAATAAGTAAAGCACCTGTTATTGAGTAAATTTCAACTTTCCTTATCTGTAATTCGGATTTTATAAAAATCTCGTCATTCGTGGGATTAGGATAAATTTGGATTTTTTGAACAATGTTTTCATTAATTTCTGCCAATGGTTTAAATGTAACACCTATAGTTGTATTTTCCTGAACATTTGAAATAGTGAAACTATTTCCGCCTATTTGAACCACATTGTCGTTTAGTTTCCACTCGTCAATTTCATAACAATTATTAGGTGTTGCTATAAAAGTTTGGCTACCACCGTAGTTCACTGTTACTGCTCCTGAAGGGTTGATTGTGCCATTATTTCCTGCGGTTGCAGTGATTGTAAAAGGCGGTGGGTTGGTTGTTAAAGCAATCGTGTGTGTCCATGTGTGATTTCCATCATATACAACCCAGTTATAGGTACTTATGTGTAATCCTTCTCCAAACCATGGATCCATGTAATGCAAATAGTTACCATCAATTCCATGTCCAACTAAGAAATGCCCGCCTCCTGAAGGCCAACCCCATCTTATGACAAAAGGTCTCCCTGCCGAAAGCTCATCACTGATTTCGGCTTGCGATAAATATGACCATACCGGTTCATTTTGAATATTTCCAAAATGAATTAAAATATCTTGAAGGCTTCCGGGATATCCCCATGCATAATTCCAATAATTGCATCCAAGATTAGGGTTTACACAACAATTTGTGTTGCCAAAATCGTACCAATCAATTACTTGTCTTGCATACTCCGCTATTTCGCATTGTTCGACAGGATAACAATAATAATCAAGAATACATTTCGATGCTCCTGCCCAACACCATTGGTTTTGTTCTTGAGTAATTTCCGGAACATTCAGTATTTGAGAATAGGAGCTGTTAACTAAAAGTAAGCAAATAAAAAATTTTAAAACTCTCATAACTTTTAAATTTATTCATTATCAATATTGTGTAATTCTATTATTTCCGCCAAACTTATAGCATCTGTTGTTTTATAAAGATTTTCTGAGTCATGTCCGATTTTGTAAAAATTTTTGTCATTCAGTGATTGATATTCAAATGATATATAATCTGTGTTTTTTCTATAATCTCTTAACATGAATGAGATTTTTTCATCTTCATTACTGTAATTACCAATGAGTTCTGCTAATATTCTACCGCCCATATCAACAATCTCATAAGTCTGATCAACTTCAACAACCCTTAATAGTGTGATGTATTTGTTATTGATTAATAATGGAACCCGCCATTCGTTGGTTATTTCTATTTCCGAGCCATTTACTATTCTAAGTAGCCTTACAGGATTCCCTATTTCACACATATTAAACATATCCCTATTTTCAAAACCAAATAAGCTTTCTTTTCCTAAGGGTATTTGTTCTAAAATTTTAGCATAATTTTCTCCAACATAACTAATGAGATCATTCTTTATGTTTTGTGCAAAAAGAAAAGATCCGCCGAAAACGAATAACAAGGTGTAGAAAAGTTTTTTCATAATAATGATGGTTTAAAAATCTGAGTGCAAATAAAAAGATTTTATTCACACTTAAATTCTCTATTGTAATTTTCAGTAGTGTATTTATACAAAAAAAATCTATTTTTGCGAGCAATATTGAGTAAAAGCATTCAATATATTGAGTAAAATTTACATCTATGATTGAAAGATTTCATTTACAGCATCTTATTAAAAGAATAAATGAGCCGAGAAGGTTCATTCAGGTACTTTATGGTCCGCGGCAAGTAGGAAAAACGACGCTTATTCTGCAATTTTTATCAAAAATTGAAACCGAAAGCATGTATGAGACTGCCGATATGGTAACTGCTGCCGATGCAAAATGGCTGCAAACAATTTGGGAAACAGCGCGAATCAAGTTAAAGTTATCCGGCTCAAAAGATTTTATTTTAGTGATAGATGAGATTCAGAAGATAGATAATTGGAGCGAAACAGTAAAAAAACTTTGGGATGAAGACAGTAAAACAGCAGCCCCTATTAAAGTGATTTTGCTTGGTTCTTCAAGTTTACTCATTCAAAAAGGGTTGACCGAGTCTCTTGCCGGGCGTTTTGAAAAAACATACATTGGACACTGGTCTTTCACAGAAATGCAATCTGCATTTGATTGGAATATAAATCAATACATTTACTTTGGTGGCTATCCGGGAGCTGCCACGCTGATTGATGAGGAAAAGCGCTGGAAATCATATATCATTGATGCTTTAATAGAAACAAGCGTTTCAAAAGATATTTTAATGCTTACAAGGGTTGATAAGCCTGCGTTGTTGAAACGACTTTTTGAAATCGGAGCCAATTATTCGGGACAAATTCTTTCTTTTACAAAAATATTGGGACAACTATTTGATGCAGGCAACACCACTACACTTGCACACTATCTTTCACTATTGTCGAATTGCGGTTTGTTGGGTGGTTTGGATAAATTTTCAGGCAGTACGGTAAAGAAACGCGCCTCAAGTCCCAAGTTTCAAGTGTATAACAACGCACT
>Ga0123353_10009813_pt1 | contig 13263 bp, 14 predicted proteins | sample TergutLab28metaG_3_FD_92763 | JGI IMG/M metagenome (GOLD analysis project Ga0123353, IMG submission 92763) | Labiotermes labralis P3 segment gut microbial communities from Petit-Saut dam, French Guiana - Lab288 P3 | ecosystem: Host-associated > Arthropoda: Insects > Digestive system > Gut ...
CAAAATTATCAGTTCCACCGACATTCTTAGTTGACAACTTTATTCCATGCATTACGCCGTAGTTGGCTATAACGGCATCCATAGACTTTGATTTTGTATTATCGGCGGACTTTACCTCTACCGCTGTTGCGGTTTTGTTTTTACGAATAAAAAAGTCGATTTCCAGCTTTCCATTTTGCTCGAAATAATACAGCTTCTTTCCGGATTTGCTGAAGATATCCGCAATAATGTTCTCGTAAATGGCGCCCTTGTAGATGCCGAGATTGCCGTCGATAATGTCTTCCTGGGAGCCATCTTCCAGCATTGCCATCAGAAGACCCGTATCACGCATATATACTTTAAAAACATCGCTTTTTGCGTTCCCCTCCAAAGGCAGTTCGGGTATAGAGAGGTTGTAGCAGAAATTTATTATGCCTGCATCAAAGAGCCACATTAGGCTGCCGCCGAATTTACGAGCGGTTCCGCCGCGTTCCACAATGCTGTACTGAAACTTCTTGTAGTCTTTGGATAAATGCTTGGGGATAGACAAGAAACAAGCACGCGCTTTTGTCTTTTCTGCGCCCTCTGCATATTTTGCAATGTCGTCGGTATAATCGCTGATGATTGCTTTCTGGAGTTTTAATACGTTAGCGAAATTGTGCGTGGTTACAAATTCACCAACCACGCGGGGCATTCCGCCGACCACGATGTATTCTTTAAACAATTCTATCATGCGTTCGTGCATAGATGTAGGTACAGTTTTTCTTTGATCGAAATATTCCTTTATATCAGCGACAGAACTGGGAAGTACACCGTTGGCCCACAGAAATTCCTCGAAATCAAGGGAATGCATTTCCAAATGCTCCACATATCCCACCGGATACGAGGGAACATCCTTATAGTTGATCCCCAGCATAGAACCGGATGCTATAATGTCAAACCGTCCGTCTTGTGTTAAAAACTTCATCGCAGTGCGGGCGCGTGGGCAGTTTTGTATCTCGTCAAGAAAAAGCAGCGTTTCTCCGGGTACAAGTTCCGCGCCAGGGACACGCAGCGAAATCTGTTTGATAAGGGTTTCCGCATCTAAGTCCCCGTCAAAGATTGCTTTGTAGGCAGGATTTTTATCGAAATTTATTGATGTGTAATGCTTATAGTTTTCTTGTGCAAACAATTCAATGATAAAAGTTTTGCCGACCTGTCTTGCGCCTTTTACTAACAAGCATAGTTTATCCTCGCGGGCTTTCCAGCGCAACAGGTCGTCATATATTTTTCTTTTGAGCATTTATTACACCTCTAATTCCTTTATATAAGGCTTACTATACAACAGAAATTATGTAACGTCAACATGCAATGCATATTTTACCCACGAAAAACATACTCGAAATGCATATTTTACCCGCGAAATGATGTGGTATAATGCATATTTTTATCGAAAACTATTCCCATTTTTTGTAGCATCGAAAGATGAGCGGTTAAGTTCGCCAGGTAACAGAGGTAAAAGTCTTCAATAATCCATTTACGAATCAGACTTTTGCACATGGTTGGTATTACAATTAAAGGATGGGGCTGTGTCTAAACAAAAAGTTTAGGCGCAGCCTACTTTTTCGAGGCCGCGCAGAAGGAATCTCCGCGTCTCAAAGTTGCCCTTAATATTGCCAAAAACGCTTTCTACATCGACAGGCCGTTTACTTCTGAGCTCAAGCCCTTTTTCAGAGGCGAGGTTGTCTTTGACTTCTGCTTTTAGCGCGTTCAAACGCCGGTTTATATAAATTTGGCGGTTGTATCCGGATTTTTTTGATTTAACGCATATCTTATGTATTGACTTCTTCGCCCTGGAGGTATTCATAGTTTCCCTCTCCCGTACCCGGCATCGGCGCACAGGTTTTCCGGTAGTTTGCCCAAAACTTCTTTTGCCCTCTCAAGATGTTCTATCATACAGGAAGTGTCCCCGGGGCGCTGATGTATACTGTAATTCAAGATGAACTGGTCTTCCGTTCCGATCTGCACATTGTAGCCGGGTTTGAGTTGCCCGTTTCTCATATGGTCTTCTTTCATCCGCATGAACGCCGCGTCTTTGTCGGTCTTTGAGTAGCTCCGTCTTTCAGAAAGTATCTCTTCCTGTTTTTCGGTTCCTTTTCAAGCTTATCGTTGATTCTTTCGGATGCCGCTTTGATTGCCTCCGAATTGATCTTTCTGCCGGTTCCGAGTTCCTCAAGATTCCTGTCGCCGTATTCGGCGATATACGCGTAGATTATGATTTTCAGCATCATTACAGGGTTGTAGCTGCTTCTTCCCCCGCCGTCATATTTTGACATGAGCCCCGAAAGGTTTATGTTGTCGATTGCCCTGTTTACTACTCGTACGACATGGTTCTCAGGAATCAGACCTTCTAATGATGGTGGGAGAAATGTTATTTGATCCTGATTGTATGGGATAAATGATGGCCTCTTTTTCATGGCGGGTACCTCGCTATTGAAATTCTTGGGATTCCTTTATTTCCTTCTATTGTATCATTTTCCCACGAATATATCAAGTTCAATTACTTGAATTTCAACAAAACTTCAAGATTTTTCCCGACTTACTCCATTAAAAAAGCTGTGCCAAAAGTTCTTCACTTTTGACACAGCCGCTTTTTGTAGATAATCCCGATTATTTAGAATGGCGCTTTCAATGCTCAAACAGTAATTACTTGTTGTCACTTTTTTATTCAACAACTTTTATCGAATAAGTACCTGCGATGATTGCCGGGTCCGATGTTAAAAAAGACCCATTATGTGTTATGTCCACGATTGCACCCAGTTTTATTTCAGAAAACTTCATATGATTACCACTGGAATCAAGTACAACAAGATTGAAATGGTCAAAGACATAGAACCTATCGCCGGCTCTGGTTTCATTCCATACCGGCGTCAGACCACTTACAAGCAAGCCAATATTCCCAAATGAAACATGATGAAAATCAGAGTCGAGCAACTCCGTAACCTTTGCCCTAAGTGTTCCAGCACCGCTTAACGGATGCCCCCAACTGCTGCCATCTTCTTTCTTAACAGTATCGGGAACGGGGTTTCCGTCTAGATTGAATATGGCATAGAGGTCGCATTGTGTATCTTCTCCATCATCAGCGCAATGTAAGAAACTCTTTCCTATACGGTATTTGCCTGGCGGTAGTTCTCCATAAAGCCAGTCCCAATACACAGTAATCTTCAAGATTTGTCTTGCAGCCAATGAGTGCGTGTCATACAAGAAAGAATCTGAACCGATTGCTGGTACATCCTCCCAAGTGTCACCTGAGTATCGCTCAAGCCAAAAGGATTTGTCAAAGTATATGCGACCATCGTCAAACCCGTTTGTGACATCGAGCATCGCTCCGATTGGTGTTGCGAAATCTGCATCTACTTCCATCGTGGCGCCTCGCAGTTCCGGAGAGATTGACGTATTATCAATAGCGAACTCTGCGACCAGTTCATAATCCTTTGCGTTAACCGAGTTTTCTGGGTCTATGATGATGTTCTTTGTTAACCGGAACTCACCGAATCCAATTTCATAAACATTAGCATAAGATGTAATCTGTTCGCCGGACGGCAGGTCATAAAACATGGAATCAGCTTCACCAGCATACCCCCACTGGTTTCCAGTAAGTTCATAGCCATTTCCGTATCTTATGCTGTAATCGCTATTGTTTGAAATCAGTAAATAAAGCGTCCTGGTTGTGTGTCCGGTAATTTCTAAAGTGATGCCTGTTTCATCATATCCGACATCCGGAGAGGGGTTTCCATCAACCACTATTCGTCTTTGTTCTCGTGTTCCAGCACTGTCTGATTCGTTCGCCGGATCAGCATCATTTTGAATAACTTCGCCTGCACATCCAACCATAGAGATACCTATAGACAAGCACAGCACAGAAAACAATAATCTTAGTCTCGGCATACAATATCACCTCTATCAAATCAGACGGATTTTCTTTTATTATGTTCCATACTTAATAAAATTCGTTGCTTCCGCAACTTTCTTTCAACCATGCAAAAGAGAAAACTAGCCTAATTCAGTATACCAAATGCCATTTAGGAACTGGCTGCTACCCGAAATAGAACCTTTGGATTTATTGTGCAGGACTTTGCCTTAATAGAGAGATATACAGTATCCCAAAATATAAAGTTGCCTCTGCATTATGCTAATGTAAAAAAGGAAATACAGAGAGAAAAAGTAACTACTATGTTGAAACAATTAGGGATAGAGGACAAGAAGGACATGCTGCCAACAAATATTTCAGGCGGACAAAGGCAGAGAGTAGCAATTGCCCGAGCGCTAATCAACGATGCCCAAATAATTCTAGCGGATGAACCGACGGGTGCGCTTGATTCAAAAACCAGTAAAGAAATTATGCAACTCCTTTTATCTATAAAAGAGCAGGGTAAGACTATAATTATTGTTACCCATGATCAAGAAATTGCAAAATATTGTGATCGAATACTAAATATCTCGGATGGCAAAATTGACTTTCGGATTTAAACAAAGAATTATGCTTTATTCAAACTTTTTCGTCGCGTCAAGATATTTCATTAGCATTCCCATGTTGGCATAATACATGGAGAACTTATCGCTCTTTTGAACCTGGATTATCTCTGATTGGATTAACTTTTTAAGATGCTGTGAAATCGTCGCCTGGGAATAGTCGAAGGCGGCGACTACATCTTTATTGCAGACGGGGATTCTGTCTCTGTTGCATTTCATGATAAATCGGTAGATTTTGATGCGCGCGGGGTGTGCGAGCGCATCCGACACTTGCGCGATCAATAGGATTTCTTCTTCTAGCAGATCATTTGCTTCTTTTCTGAGTCTCATCAATGTCTCCTGTTCTATTTTAGTGCAAAATATTTTATATCAAATATGCCGCGTAAAGCGGGACTGATTTAATGTTATTTTCTAATCCGAAATTTTTCCCCGAAATTCTGATCGCATATTCAGGGTTGTATTTTTTCATATATGAATTCAAACTGTAAGATCGAGTATTTTCGCTTGATTTTACTTCAATCGGAATGTTTTTCCCGTCTCGTGCGATTACGAAATCTACTTCCGCCTTTGCGTCGGATTCCCAATAAAATAGTTCAAAGTCATTTGCAGCTAAAGCGCATGCAACATAATTTTCAGTAATCCCGCCCATAAATGTCTTGTCAAAAATTCCCATGTTGTCTCGAGTCAGACCTGCCTTATAACTTGCCAGCCCGACATCGCCCATATACATTTTAAATGCGGAAATATCTTTTGTGATGTTAAGAGGCATGTTTCCTTGCGCTATTTTCGTACATTTGATAACGACGCCCGCTCGCAAGAGCCAGTCTATAGATTCTCCGAACAGGCTGGCTCTCGCGCCTTTGGCAATCAATTTATACTGAAATTTTTTATTTTCCTTCGCAAGCTGCGGGATGACTGATTCATACGTATTGATTGTTTTTACACTTTGGGAAGCGTCCGAATATTTAGTCATATCGGACACATAAGTATCCGTTATAATTCTTTGTATTTCCTTATAATTTAAAAGTCTGTCGTTGTTAAAGTAATTATGAACGGTCAGAGGCATACCACCGACGATTAAGTATTCCCTATATAAACTAAGCAGATTTTCATGCAAACTTTGTTCAATCGGCGAATTATTGTTGAAACAGTTCTCTATTTTATCCATAAAAACTGCTTTGTCAGATTCCCATAAAAACTCTTCAAAACTGAGCGGATACATCATCTTTGTAAGCACTTTTCCTACCGGAAACGAAAAATTGGCAGACGAAATATGTACTCCCAGTAATGAACCCGCGCCGATTAAATCATATTCTGGCGCTTCCTCGCAAAAGTATTTAAGCGATGTAAGCGCTCTGTTGCAGCTTTGGATTTCATCGAACATTATCAGGGTGTCTCCGGGGTAGATATGTGTATCAAAGTATTGCTCTATTTTAGGGATGAGCTTGTTCGGATTTATGCTGTCTGAGAATAAATGAGCAAGCGCTGGTTCGGTTTCAAAGTTCAAATAAACGCTATTTTTATAATGATTCGTTCCAAACTCCTGTAACAGATATGTCTTGCCAATTTGCCTGGCTCCATATAAAAGCAAAGGCATTTTTTCTTTGCCTAATGCTTTCCACCATTTTAAATAATTTTTAATCTTGCGTTTCATGCTTGAATTATATACAAAATATATTTGAAAGTCAATATTAATGTACAAAAATACATTTGAAGGTGCCGAAAAATGCGAAATTTTACATTATTCCTCGCCTTCGATTCAATTACAGCTCAATTTCAACTGTTTCACCTGGTTTTATCGGGCATCCTTCAGGCAGTAAAATTTTCACTTTTACGCTTTCCTTATTTTTGTTCGCAGAGGTCTGCAAATCTATGGGTGTAAACTGCGGCTTGACATCTATATATTTGATGCGGCAGGCGAAAGTTTCCCCTTGATAAAGGATGGACACCTGCTGATCATAGTGAATATCGTAAATCAGCTCTTTAGGATAATAGGTTACCAAGTATTTTTCTGAAGCGGAAGCGATGTCCGCAATGTTATAACCTGGCGAGACAATGTCGCCGAGTCCATAATTTTTGCTCATGATTATTCCATCACAAGTTGCTGTGATGGTACACTTTTTGATCAGATCCTCCTGCTGGGCAATCTTGTTTTCTAAAATAAGGATATCTATACTCGAACTTTCTGAAATGCTGCCGGCGCTGCTGCTTCTGGCGAGGTCAAGTTGAGCTTTTGCTGCGGCAAAGGCGCTGTTTGCTGTATCGGCTTGAAGTTTTGCAGCCTCCAGGGCGCTTTCTGATATAGCGCCGTCTTGATAAAGCGTGAGTGATTTTTGATAGTCTTGGTTTGCTTTACTTGCAGTGGCGGATGCACCGTTTACTGCTGCTTGCGCGGCAGCGATGCTGCTCTGGGTACGAGAACCTTGCCCTTTGTTAGCATCGGCGCTTGCAATTAGAGCCTTTTCCAGGCTCAGGTTAAGCTGGTCAAGTGCATACTGCAAATCTTTGCTGTCAATGACGGCAAGCACATCTCCGGCTTTAACCTCCTGCCCAAGATCGACGGGAGATTCAATAATTTTTCCGGAGACTTCTGCGGAATGCGTTAAGATCGTCGCTTCTGCCTGCCCGAGCAGCACTTCGGGCTTAAAGAAGTTGAGATAGATGATAGCTCCGATGATAATCAAAATCAAGACAGGCGGAATCACCTTTTTCCGATTTGCTTTTATATGATCGAGCTTGCTCATAATAGTAGTCTCCTTTATATTCTTCTATATTTTTTCAGCATTTTTGTATTCATAAACATAAACAGCAGCGCCCCGGTAAGGAGGAACAGCGCATCTAAAGCAAAATAAGAAAATCCGTGCCCTTTCATCATGATTTGATTTAAAGCATCTGAGGTGTAATACAGCGGCATAAAATATCCGACGATTTGCCATCCCGGGGATAAGTCAAACATACCTGAAAAGAAAACCTGCGGGACGACGACTATTGGAATGAACTGAATCATTTGAAATTCCGTTGTTGCCGCCGTGGAGAGAAGCAGACCCAGGGATAAAGCGCAAAAAGACGTCAGCAGGGTAATGAGAAACACATGCCAGAGCGAGCCGGCAAGCATGACTTTTAGCACATAGACAACATAAATCGCGATGAACAGAGACTGTATAAGTGTTATCAGTCCAAAACCCAACACATATCCCATGACAATTTCAAAGCGTTTGATCGGTGTCGAAAGAAGTTTTTCAAGCGTTCCTGTCGTTCGCTCCTTTAAAAAGAAGATTCCGGAAATCAGGAAGACAAAGAAGAAAGTTAAAAATCCGATCAAGGTCGTGCTGAAGCTGTCAAAAAGCGAAAGATTGTCTGAACCATAGCGATAGGTCACGTCTGTTATGAGATCGGGCCGGGCTGGCTTTGCCGAGACCTTTGAAGCTTCGATAACCTTCAACGCCGCAGAGGCTTTTGAAGAATTGGTTCCGTCTACCCAAACGAAAGCCTTGCCGCTTTCAATCGTGACGACAGCCGTAAGGCCGCCCTGATCCAGCGCGTGAAAGGCAGCGCCTTCACTCATTCGCAGCGCGGTTACGTCGTTTTCGTAAAGATTATCCATGAAGTACTCTGGAGCGTTGATTACGCCGATGCGGATATCGGTACTTGAACTGCTTAAGACAAAGTACAGCAGGCTGAGCAGCAGAAGCGGCGCTAAAAGGATTAAAGCGAGCGTTCTTTTGTCATTTTTCAGCTGTTTAAGAATACGGATTGCCAATGCTCTAACTCTCATCGACTTCGCCCCCTTCTTTCCCATAGTAAAGGAACGCCTCTTCTAAACTTTTCGCGTGAATTTTTGCTTGAATTTCCGAAGGAGAGCCGCTCGCGATCAGACGGCCTTCGCGCATCATGGAAAGGTGTGTGCATTTTTCAGCTTCGTCCATAACGTGTGTTGTGACAAGGATCGTCACGCCTTGCGCGGTCATCCGATAAAACTCATCCCAGATGTCTTTTCTAAGCAGCGGATCAATGCCGACGGTGGGTTCGTCGAGGATTAAAACCTGTGGCTTGTGGAGAATAGCCATCGCAAGCGAGAGGCGCCGTTTCATCCCTCCGGAATAAGCGCCGACAGCCTTGTCGATATCGCCGGATAAATTCACAAGCCCCATCACTTCTTCAAGGCGTATCATAAAATCTTTGCCGGTAAGGCCGTAAAGCGCGCCAAAAAATTCCATGTTTTCTTTTGCTGAAAGATCAGGATAGAGCGCATCGGATTGAGCCATATAGCCGACCTTACTCATTAAGGAAAGGCTGGGCATGGCTGCCCCCAGCACATAGGCTCCGCCGGATGTCGCTTCTAAAATACCGGAAACGATTTTGACCGTCGTCGTTTTGCCGCATCCGGAAGGGCCAAGCAGTCCGTATACCGCCCCAAATGGAACCTCAAACGAAACATCTTTTAAGACTTGTTTTGTATCAAAGCTTTTGTTTATATTACGTAGTATAATGCAATTTTTTCGCGTATCCATAAGAACTCCTATAAACTCTTGAACCCAACAACATATACTATTATTATAATATCCGAAAAAAGGGTAAAAATAAACAAACAATTTGCGTCAAATGATATATAATGGTAAAATAAGCTAATGTATTTAAAATATTTTCCAGTCCGGAGGGGTTTATGCGAGGGCGTATCCCGTGTTTCTATACCATATGATTTAAACGCAATTTTTCCATATATTATGAAGCGGCGCTGTGACTCACAGGTTTTTTATAATGTTGATCTAAACGTAGAGCCTTTACTGGCATATATTAAAGAAAATAAAAACTGTACCTTTTTTCAGGCGCTGCTTCTGGCGCTCATCAAAACCATGCGCGCACGGCCGTGGCTGAAGGTTTTGCCAGTATTATTAATACTGACGACATCATAAAGGATGAAAAGAAAAAAGAGGTGCTGTTGAGACATTTAGGCTTGACGGAGCAAGCGCCTGAATTACTGGGAATATCGACACACATTATTGCCGTATGCTCTAAGTAGCATATAATTAAAAATCCATAAAAATAAAAATGAGCGGCTGTCACAGCCGCTCATCTAGCGATTCGATGTATGCTTACTTATTGGTTTTGTCATCAGCCGCCTTGTCATCAGCGGCGGCGTCGCCATCCGTAGGTTCTTCGCTTGCAGTTTCTACCATTATTGTGCGAGTCGCGGCATCATAGTCCACGCTGAAGCCAACCAGTTCACCCAGCCCGGCAAGCTGGAAGTAATTGTTTCCACCGATATTATAGACCAAAACATCTACTTTTTCGTCGTCAACCAGAAGCACCTGTTTGCTTGGTACGCAGGTACTGCTATTGTCTTCACCCTTTACCAGGTCGCCGTCGATTGGGGTATATTCTTTGTCTGTGGTGACGATCATGTTCGGGGCTTCATAAGTGACATCGAATTGTGATCCGGTACCGGTCATCAACGCAGCTAAATCGCGCAGCTTAAAATAATTATAACCGTCAATATTATAGGGTTGAACATCTACAAGTTTGCCATCAAGATTCAATGCTTGACTGGAAACTACTACTTTACCTGGGGCAGGAATCTCAAACGGAGCTTCTGCGGTTGTGGCTTCATCGCTAGTGGCAGCCGCTTCATCTGTCACAGCAGCTTCATCTGTAGATTCTTCGGTAACTGTGTCGGTAGTAACTGAACTAGCCGTATCGTCTTCTGCAAATGCGATTGCAGACATACTGAATACAAGTAATAACGCCAGCGAGATAACTAAAAATTTCCTCATTTTCCTTTTTTTCTCCTTTTTTATTTGAGTCTTAATTTTGAATGCTAAGTTGTTTTGCTATTAACACATGTCTATTATATCGGAATTGTGCGTAAAAAGCAACGAATTTGTTACTGTTGATAGCGTCAATTTACATTCGGAAATAAGATAAAAGAATTCACCACAAAGAATTAAATTAGATTTGCTACCAATAACTTTAGCAGATTATGAGACCCATCGCAACTATAAACTTCTAGACAAATAATGTCCAACAATCCGTTGCAAGACTTGTCAGAGCGCCATAAACCCCAAATCGAAATAATGGTACCAGTATGCCAAAACCGTTAATTGCAATTGCTATCAGTAATTTGGGCGGATATAATAAGTAGCTTTGTTTATGCAAATCATTGATATTTACTTCCGGTAGGCCCATTGAACAAGTATGTTCAATGAACCGCAACAAGTATATCATCTTTACGGTTGTACAAGGTGTAAAAATACAAACTAATTCAGGCAAAACCCTCTGAAACAGTTTGATTCAGACTGCAGCCCTGTAGAGTATCAAATCCAAGGCAAATCTTTTGATTTTGAAGCAAGCAGATAAAGTGAAACTTATCACAGACCTTGCCGATTTTTACCGCAGCCTCATTTTCAGAATGGGTGAGATCCCTGCGTATAAAAAGATTTTGATGTTTGAGCAGCTGCAGCGGCTGATATCAGATAGCTATTATGAAAAGCGGGTAACCCCGGTTTTTGTGCTGGATGAAGCCTAGTCGCTGTCAAGCGGCGTGCTTGAGGATCTTCGAATGATTTTCAACTTTTAGATGGATTCAGAAAACCCGTTCATAACCTATCATAGCCGGGAACGCCAATATCAGGCGTAAACTTCAATTATCGGCACACCAGGCCCTACGTCAGCGCATAACGGGCAACTACCATATGACAGGGTTTTTGCGCAGCGAAATCGGGGACTATGTTACGTCCCGGCTGGCCCTTGCCGGCGCTGCTGATACAAATATTTTTACCGAATCTGCTTTGGAGTCCGTATTCACAGCTACGGGCGGGTGCTTAGGATGATCAACAACCTGGCTGCTGCTTCTATGACTTGCGCGTGTTCCCGTAGCAAGAACATAACATCTGCCACATTTACTGCAACTAATTCCGAGTAGTTATTGGACTTTGACTTGCATAGCAGCCTTATCCTTAGTTGCAGCCTGATGTGATTTCTGTTCGTCAGACCAGAGGTTTGCTTACACCTTCCTTCAGATTCCACCTCACGATGGACACCCTTGGTGTTCAGCTATGTCCTTCCCACTACTAAGGCGGACTCGGGACTTTGACCCATTAGATTACGCCCATGCTGGGCACACATTAAAAAACCACCATACCTATAGGTGTGGTGGTTTTTGGTTTATACACAATTAATGGTTTTCATTCCGATCAACTTCCAAACAATGATAATAAAATTCCGGCCGCGACTGCGGAGCCAATTACGCCCGCCACATTCGGTCCCATAGCGTGCATAAGCAGATAATTGCCCGGCCTTGCCTTTTGTCCTTCTACTTGAGATACTCGCGCAGCCATCGGTACTGCCGATACACCAGCCGAACCAATTAATGGATTGATCTTGCCGCCTGTCAGCCAGTACATAATTTTTCCAAGAAGTAAACCTCCAATCGTGCTGAATATAAACGCCATAAGCCCTAAGGCAATAATACTGAGGGTTTCGGGGCTCAAGAAACGATCCGCCACCGCGGTAGCTCCGACAGTAACTCCAAGAAAAATCGTAACAATATTAATCAAAGCATTTTGAGCGGTATATGATAATCTTTCTACCACTCCGGATTCTTTAAACAGATTGCCAAGCATCAGCATTCCGATTAAAGGAGCGATCGGAGGTAAAAGAAGTATACACAGGATAGAAACGATGATTGGAAAACATATTTTTTCTAATTTTGATACTTTCCGAAGCTGCGTCATTACAACTTCTCTTTCTTTTTTTGTCGTTAACGCGCGCATCAATGGTGGCTGTATCAATGGGATTAATGCCATATAAGAGTATGCCGCGATAGCGATAGCCGGTAACAACTCAGGAGCGAGCTTTGTCGTCAGGTATATCGCCGTCGGGCCGTCCGCACCGCCTATGATGGCGATAGACGAGGCTTCTTGAGGTGTAAAATTAAACATAACCGATATTAAGAAAGCCACGACTATTCCAAATTGAGCGCCTGCGCCTAAAAACAAACAAGACGGCCTGGCGATTAGAGGCCCAAAATCGGTCATCGCACCTACTCCCAGAAAAATGAGGGATGGATAAATACCTAATTTTACTCCCATGTATATGTAGTATAACAGCCCTCCTACTTCCGCAGAAGTCTGTGGAGCCATAATTCCTGTCAACGGAAGATTGGCAAGCAACATGCCAAAAGCGATGGGCAGTAACAAAAGCGGTTCAAATTTTTTCCCGATAGCCAAATAAATAAGCGTGCAAGCCACCCCAATCATTACAATGTGCTTCCACGTTAGCGCTGCAAATCCAGAATCAGCCATCAAATCCTTTATAGCGTCTAAAAACATTATTACCTCCTAAATCTTATCCTTAAACTATTTTAAGTCTTTTTTATTCTTTCGTTTTAGGTTCGATGAACCTGATTAGATTCGTAAACAGCTTAACTAAAAGGTAGAGTACACACAGTATAGTAAAAACCATTGTAAAACAAAAAATAGCGACAAGTAAAGCCTCTAAGAAATTCAACACAAATCCCTCCTTTATAAAAAATAGTCCCTTTTCAACCTTTTACATTATACCCTCCTATCGAAAAAAGTCAACTAGCAAATTTTGATTTGTGTTGTTATCTTGTGATAATGTCACCCTGTAGAGTATCGTGAGAAAATGTCACCCCTTTTTGACACACAAAAAATGGTAATTATTTTGAAAGCCTTGCACCGCAAGGTTTTTTTAGTGGAAAAAATATTTTTGATAAAAAATAATAGTAGTCAAATGTAGATAAATATGGTATAA
>Ga0123353_10009815_pt1 | contig 13263 bp, 10 predicted proteins | sample TergutLab28metaG_3_FD_92763 | JGI IMG/M metagenome (GOLD analysis project Ga0123353, IMG submission 92763) | Labiotermes labralis P3 segment gut microbial communities from Petit-Saut dam, French Guiana - Lab288 P3 | ecosystem: Host-associated > Arthropoda: Insects > Digestive system > Gut ...
ATATTTAACACTTTTTTCCACAATTATAGCATTATTCATTACCAATGTCAAAGATAATGACGCAAGTAAACCCAGCAACGGCATAGCCGTTACCCAATTATCTCCTCTGTGTCTTTGTCGAAAATGTACAGGTTTTCGCATTCCACCGCAAGGCGGATGCTCTCGCCGTGGCGCGCTGTGCAGCGTGTCGGCAGAGTGGCGATAAACTGCGTCCCGCCGCACATGACATAAAGATACACACCTGAACCTATCTGCTCCGAAAGCTCGACCTGGGCGTTAATAAAGCAGCAATTGGTAAGGTTTGCCTGCTCGTCTTCCATGTGAAAACTCTCAGGCCTAATGCCGATAATAACGCTTTTGCCAATATGATCATCAAGCGAGCCGTCTTTGAACCGGGACTCGGGAACAGTAAGCTCAGCATCGCCGAACGAAGCGACAAGACCACCGTCGCGCCGCTCAAGTGTTGCCTCAAAGGTGTTCATCTTCGGCGAGCCGATGAAGCCTGCGACAAACAAGTTGCAGGGGTGGTCATACAGATTCTGCGGAGTATCCACCTGCTGCATGAGACCGTCTTTCATAACGACAAGCCTGTCGCCCATTGTCATAGCCTCCGTCTGGTCGTGAGTGACATACACGAAAGTCGTGCCCAAACGGTAGTGCAGTTTTTTGATCTCAGAGCGCATTTGCGTACGCAGGTTTGCGTCAAGGTTTGACAGCGGTTCATCCAGCAAAAACGCGGTCGGGTCCCGCACAATGGCGCGCCCCAGCGCAACGCGCTGCCGCTGCCCGCCCGACAGGGCCTTTGGTTTTCTGAGCAGCAGTTCGCTCAGATCGAGAACTTGTGCGACTTCTTCGACTTTGCTTCGAATGATCTTTCTTGGTATCTTGCGAAGTTTGAGACCAAAGGCGATGTTGTCGAAAACCGTCAGATGAGGATAAAGCGCGTAATTCTGAAAAACCATAGATATATCGCGGTTTTTTGGCGCTACATTGTTGATGAGCCTATCACCGAGGAACAGTTCGCCTTCAGTAACATCCTCAAGGCCCGCTATCATACGAAGCGTCGTGGACTTGCCGCAGCCGGACGGGCCGACCAGGACAACAAACTCCTTGTCGGCTATCTCCAGATTGAAGTCATCCACGGCGACCACGCCGTTGGGATAGACTTTTCGTATGTTCTTAAAAGTGATTGAGGACACTATGATTTCTCCCCTGCATTTTCTCGAAGGTATTTTTCGGCTTCACGCACGTCGCGTTCTTCGATCATCCTTGCTACGGTACTCTTGCCGCGCCTGACCAGATATATGATACCCTTAACACCAAAAAATACTCCGTTTACCACGGGAAATGCAATGAACACCAGCATCAGGACAAGAAGCAGCGCGAGCCAGTCTCCGATATAACGAGCCGCGTTTTCCCAATAGGGGTAAACCATAACATCGGCCCGCATACTGGGCTCCCCGAATGCACCGACGGCGGCAAATACGGCTGCCGTCGAGTAACGGGCGCTGTTTTCAACAATATGGGCCTGCTTGTCGGGGAAAACCTCCGAAATAGTTTTTAGGGCGAAGCCGGTTATCGGATCCGGCAGCACTATCTCATAACAGCTTATCTTCGCTTCACCGCCCGAAAGCTCATTCAGGGACTCGTATGACATGAACAACCCCGCGCCGCTGGTATATGCTTTTAAGCTCGCGAAGTCGTTTTCGCGCGAGATGACGCCCGCAATGACATGCAGTTTCTCACCAATAACCACCTCAAAGCCGGCGACCCGGAGCGAGCCGAACAATCGCCAGGCAAGCTCTTCGTCAATTACGACGCGATCCTTCATCAGATCGTTCGGGGAGAGATAACTGCCGTCTCTCAGATACAGAGGATGAAATAAGAAGAAATCACCGCCGACCCCATAGGCATTCACGGGTACGGGGCTGCGCCCGCCGATCACAGTTACCTCGCCCTCGGCGGACCAGGCATCCGTGTAAAGAATCCTCCCATCGGTCGACTCCAGCGAGGCGCCGATAAGCGCACTGTTTATTGAGTTGCGCAGATTGAAAATCGCCTCATCGTTAAAATCCCGGGAACCCTGCATGAAAACCGAGATCTGCGCAAAGCGTTCGCCGCTTTGACCTTCCCACGCTTTGGCGGCCTGCTGGCTGCGCAGGCTGCCCTTCAGCACGCCGGATGTTATCAGGCACGCCGCAAAAGCGAGCAGCAACAAGGCGTTCACCGCGATGAGGATTATATACTTTTTCACGTGAACACCTGCCTTGCTTTTAGCATCAGCCCCATGGGTTGTCGACCAGCCGCACCTGCATCCCGGGCTCTATCGGCCTGTTCGACGTTGTTATCACATAATCGCCCCAGCCCGACAGCCCGCCTGAGACGGCGCTGTTCACCTCGTCGGAAGCCAGGATGTTCACATCCACACGCGTGGCGACGTAACGGTTGCCGAGCGGGCTGCTTCTGGCGAGCACCACCAGTACGAAATCACCGTTGGTATCGGACCTGAGCGCACTGTTTGGAACTATGATGTCATAGTTGGCGCTCCGCTCACCCAGGACTATGTTTAACTGCGTCCCACTCTCCACATCTCCGGAGACGGTAAACTCCAGTATCCTGCTTGTCGCCGGGTTCTGCGGGTCGTTTCGTATGGATGAAAGCACAGCCCTGATCTCGCCGCCCCACCAGTATCCCCTGTTGACCTCTGCGTAATCGCCGACGGAGACCCTCCTGCTCTGCTCGATCGTTACCGGGAACCGGAGCGTATAACCCCTGTCAGCGACCTCAATGACTGCCAGCGGGGAACCGCTCTGAGTCTGGTTGCCGGGTGAAATATTTATCTGCTTTACAACACCGTTGACCGGCGAGGTCACTACGGTGTCCGTATCGTCGTTTTCCAGGCGGCTTATCTCATCGCGTTTTCTTTCGATACGATTTCTGAGCTCATCCATCTCCAGAGCGCTGAGCGCGTTTGTGACTCCGTCTGATTTCTGGGTTTGCGAAAGGCTGAACAGCATATCCTCAAGGCCTCTTTCGAGGCTTCTGATGCTTTCTCCTGCAGCCTGCCAGTCGGTCTTATATCCGTTTTGTATCTTGAGATCATTTTCGGCTTCCGCCACCACCTTCTCCGCGTTAGTAAGCACCTTTGTGGCGTTTGTGAGTAACGTGCCGGCGCCGGTCAGGTTGGTGTTGGCGGTCGTCAGCGCAGTGTTGGCGGTTGCCAGTGCAGCTTCGGCGTCGTCGAGCCTTCTTCTGCGCCGGTTATATTCGGCGGAGTTGTCACTGCCAAGAAGGGTCTCGCGTTCATGATATAACTGATCCCTCTCCGATCTCAGCCGCCTGTGCGTATCATCGAGTTCTGTAAGTACCTTATACGCGGTAAGCAAACTGGTTGGGGTCCCCGTCGCGTCTTCCAGGACCCGCGCGTATGCAGCCATAAATGTTGCCTTGTTGGCTCTCCAGTATGCAGCCCATTGCTCGTCGGGGACAAGCGAAGTTGAGGACGCCCATATCTCCGCTGCCTCTTCATACAGTTCGTAGTTTGTTCCGTGGATTATCACCGAGATGTTATACTCATTCCGGTTGGCTGTTATCTGCGTATTCTTGGCGGCGATCTGATTGTCGATCGCGGCAGTATCGGCGACTATCTGGCTGCCCAGAGCATTCAAGTGGTCCCGGGCGGCATTCACCGCCGTTTGCCTCGTGTCTACTACGGCTTTTGCAGAGGCTACAAACATCTCGACGTTTTCGACGTAAGCTTCCGCGGAAGCGACCCCGGCTTTTGCCGCAGCCACTTCGTCTTTGGCGGAAGCGACCTCAGCCTGAGCAGCGGATATCCCTGCTTCGCTATACGGCATTTCGTCGCGTTTTTCCTTCGCTTCATTTATCTCTTCCCGGGCGAGCCGGATATTTCGGTTTTCCCGGTCATAGTTGCCGTCCAGGCTCGCGCTGATGACCCTTCTCTCATAATCGAGCAAAAGAGCGTTTAGCGCTTCGACCGCAGACTCAAGTTCTTCGCTGCCGGAGTCCGACAGTGTAAAAAGAACATCGCCTGTATAGACCTCGGTGCCAATGCGGATATTTACGTTCTTGACGGTCCGGGTCTGGTTCAGTACGACCTCATAACTGTCATTGGCGGTAACGGTGCCCGACCCGCGTATCCTTGCGGTGATCGTTCCGGAAGAGGTGTACATTGCGGCGACCTCCGGCAGGGAGCGGTTCATTATTGTCTGCGAGAAAAATGTAAGGACCAGCATCACGGCCAAAAAAACTATGACCGCATTTTTTACCCAGCCCCTCTTTTTCACGACCTGTTCTATCATCAGTTGTGCCCCTCATCAAATCATTAATCTAAACGTTGCGGCGCCCTACGCTCTACTAACGGCTCCCTAATCCCTAAGCCATAATCCCTGCGCCCTGCTCTTATCCCTTCACCGATCCGGAATGCGTTATTCCCTCGACCAGGGCCTCCTCGCCGTGCAGGAACAGGAACAGCGGCGGTATCATATATATGACCGCGACCGCGAATGCCACACCGACCTCGCCAGCGTTGATCGTGGACAAATAAACCGACAGCGGCTGCATGGTTGCGTCCGGCAGCAAAATGATCGGCAGCTCGACCATATTCCAGTAGTCAATGAACACCAATATAGCGATCGAGTACAGGGCACTCCGGCACTGGGGCAGGCAAACGCCCGTAAACACCTGCCACTCGTTTGCGCCGTCGAGTTTGGCTGCCTCGATAAGTGACGCGGGAATACGGCGCATGAACTTTGTCAGCAAAAACACGGAAAACGGTGCGAAAGCGCCGGGAAATATTATAGCCCACCGGGTGTTGAGAAGACCGGTCCATTCTGAAACAAGATAATTCGGCACTACCGTGACCTGATAGGGCATGAGCATAAGCACTATGTAAAAGAAAAACAGAATGCTTTTGAACCGTCCCTGATACCTCGTGAAACTGTACGCAGCGAACGACGCGATGCCGACCTGCGCTATGACTATCGGGATGACGAGTATCATGGAGTTCCAGAACTTGAGCAGGTAGTCCGGGCTCCTCAGGAGCGCAGTCACATACTGGCCAAAGCTGACCTTGTCGGGTATGAGCTTGACATTCACCTTATCCGATACAAAGCTGCTTCCGACGCCTGGTCTCGTACTCTGGAAAATCATGCCATAGTTGGCGTCCAGCTCGCTTTGCGCCATAAATGAGTTGGATATCGTCAGCACCGTAGGCAGAAGAAAACCGACCGCAAAAACCGCCGCCAATATGAAAAGCACCGTGCGCCCCACAAACCGCCAGGAACTGAACAAACGCTGTCTGATCGTCATCCCTCCACGTCCTTCCCGTAGCGGTGCTCGACGATGAACAGGACCGCGATGATTATGACCATTGCGACGGCCATCACAACCGCGGCGGAGGCGAGCCTCTGGTAATCAAGCGACCTGAAAATGTTGTTCATAAAATGCTGGAGCATGTAAAGGCCGCCGTATGGATAATCTCCGGTCAGCAGATATGCCTCTCTGAAGACTTTGAACGAGTTGATCAGGGATAAAATGGTGACAAAAAGCAAAGTCGGCGACAGATATCTCATTTTGATTGAGAAAAGCTTGTAAACGGGCCCGGCGCCCTCGACGTCCGCGACCTCTAAAAGCTCCCGCGGGATGTTACTAAGCGCCGCCATGAATAAAATCATATTGTAACCGAGGTTTTTCCATAGGAACAAGACCACCACGACAAGCTGGTTGTAGTCTGATTGCAGCCAGTTTATCCTGTCTGCGCCGAAAAACACAAAAATCTCGTTGATAGCTCCGTTGTGATGAAACAGCACCTGCCACACCAGCACGACCGACGCCACCGGAACCGTCAGGGGACTCAGGAAAAAAGTGCGGAACTGGCTTTTCAGCGGGATACGGGCCTCCAACATCAGAGCGATCAGCAGAGCGAGCACTACGGCCAGCGGCACCGCGATAAGCGAGAATTTCAGCGTGTTACCCGCCGCAAGCCTGAAAGCCTGATTGCGAAACAGCGCGGTGAAGTTATCAAAGAACACGAAATTGCGCCGGAGAACGCTGTCGATCATTGAATAGTAAACGATAACAAAAAAAGGAACTATGTAAAACACGGCTACGCCGAGAAAACTCGGCGCCAGCCATAAAAAACCGTTTATATGGTCGCGGGAGCGCTTGTTAAGGCGCTCCATGTATTTTCTTGCCTTAGCCTTCACAGTTCTTCCTCTCGGGGTGGTATTATAAAGCGATCAAAAACCCGGCGCCAGCCCTGGCGAAGTCCGCGACAGCGTATGTCAGCTCTGTTCGGCAACATAGATCGAAGCGCGGCTTTGAATGACACGCGCAGCCTCCTGCGCCGAGCTGCGGCCGCTGAAGAAATCTTCCGCGCCCTCGTTGATTATCATCATCAGGCTCTCGTTATAGCTCGCGGTGCCGGACACAGAGTTTATAAGATCCATGATGTTGTCGGCCTCGCGCTGAGTCAGGGCATATATCTCGATCATCGTATCGCCCCAGCCCCAGCCGCCTTGCGATTCCTCGACCTGATTGCCGTATTCGTCTGTAAAGTAGCGGGGAGTCATGGCATCTTTGAGTAGTGTATCAAAAGCTGCTTTATTCGTCGGGAAGCCCCAGTTGTTGTTGGTTTGCCACTCCTCGGTGAGAACCGTTCGCATGAACTGCCATGCACCTTCCTTGCTTCTGCATCTGGTCGTCATTGAAAGGCTGGAGCCGATCGAAAGAGAGTTGCCTCTTTTATTATCTGACGGAAAGCCTTTGAAAACTATCTCGCCGCCGAACAGCGCCGTGTACATCCGTACGCTCATAAAATCACTGATGCCCATATTCATCATGATCTGCCGGCCGGTAGCGATCAGTTCACCCGGGTCGATGTACTCATCCCGACTCCAGTCGAACTCATCCGGGAACATATTTGCAAACTCAAGCAAATCGGCAAAGCCGCCTCTGTCAAAATAGCACATTCCCGTCGCCCAGTCAACATACTCGTCCATGCTCATAACGATCACACTTTGCAAAAATGCGTTCTTTGTGTACCCCATTCCCATGGGCATATCCGCCTGCGGATTGGCTCTTAACACGTCCCGAAACTCATTCATGGTCCACCCCATACCAGGGCCGAGCACTTTGGGATTGCCGATAAGGGTGGAGATATAGAATGTAGAGAATATCTGGTAAAGGCTGCCGTTCATCTCCGCCGCGCGGAAAATACTGTCCATTAGATCTCCGCGGTTTATATACGGGTCAGAGTCAATAAAGGGATAAAGATCCTCAAGCAAGCCTCTTGCCACATACTGCTTATACGGGAGGCTCGAAACATCAAGAATGTCGGGTACCTTGCCCGAGATTATCTCGGTGGTCATTCTGGTGAGGCCCGCCTGCCAGTCTTCTTCAGTATTAAACTCGGAGTAGTCGTTGACACGGATCCTGTACACATCGCTTGACCTGTTAAACTCAATAATAGCGTTGCGCAGGTTCCAGTCCAGCCACATAGTCGCAAGAGTGAGGACAGTTCTCGGCGGCAGCGTTTCATACGGCATTCTTGTCAGGAGAATAAGCTGAAACGTGCTTTCACTGGTAACTCTGTTCCATGATTGTGTGGTACACATGACGCGCCCGTCGGGAAGCAGAGTTATGTTATTAAGACCGTCACTGCTGACGTCGCTGTCGATCCAGCTCAGCAGCTTTACACTTTCTCCCGAGCTTGTCTCAATTCCGAACAGGCTTCCGTAGTCGGTATAGATGATGCTGTAATCGCCGCCGCCCCTGAAGATGTTATACGCGTTGGACGGCATTTCGACGTCCTCGCCCCATGACCTTGTCGCGAAGTTTATCTTGCGCAGGACCCTGCCGCTTTCAGTATAACCGAAGAACGCGACGGCGCCGTCGGGCAGCCTGATAAGCTGATCGATCCAGTTTGACACCTCAAGCTTGAACTGTACTTTTCCGCTGCTGTCGAGCACATGGATCGTCTGGTCGGTTGCAATGTAAAGATTATTGTCAGAGTCTATTTCAAAAGTCCTGATCCAGAAGTATTCCACATTATTTGACAGGGCGCTTATATCCACTGATATAAGCTCCGCGCCGGTCCCGTCCAGCTTGCGGATGTTGATAGTATTACCCATGTGATAATAATACTGCCACATCTCATCGTGTTCTTCGTCAAAGTCCTCGGGCAAATCAAATCCATAGAAATCCCCGTTCTCGGCCACCCAGAGATTGCCGCCCTCGTCCACGCGCAGGGCATTTATATTGACATTACCCATAGCGCCCTCCGGCGGCTGTGTCGGGCTATAGTTTGAAAGCTCCTTTAGATCCGAGCCGTCCATGTTCATGGAAAAAAGTTTGTTGCCATAAGAGTATGGCTCCTCTTCCGACATATACCAGGATGAGAAAAACAGCTTTTCATTTGCGTAAACGAGCATGGAAATATCCATTATGCCTTCCGGCAGCGATATGAACTCAGGTACATACACGAAATCCGGCGTCTCCGCCTCGCCGTTTGGATCATCCGGGTTTCTTCTGCAGCCCGCGGACAGCGAAATCAGCATTACTGCCGCCAAAAGGGCCGCCAGCAGGCGCGGCAATCGCCTTTTCATGTTGATAACCATCTAAATATCCTCCTGATGGCATAAATGCCAGTTATCGTTTTCCCAAATAAAGGAACATCTCACTTTGACGGGATAATGGCTTCCTTTGTTCCTGTATTTACCAAATGTTCATATTTTATCTTTAAGATAAAGTCAGCGTGTATCATAAATGTATCCATGTTTACTTTTCAGGAATAATATGGTAATATGCGATGACTATATCATACGCAAGAGGAAAAAGCAAAATGCTGGACAAGCTGATCGCGATCGAAGAGAAGTTTCAAAGCCTCGAAAAACGGATGCAGGACCCGGATATTTACTCCGAACCCGCGCTGTATGCGCGTCTTGCCCGCGAGCAAAAAGAGATACAACCGGTAGTCGACGCATACCGGCGGTACGATAAGGCGCGGCGGGACATGGAAGGCGCGCGGGAACTGATGAGCGACCCTGATTTCAAGGAGATGGCGCAGGAGGAGTACGAGCTGTCTCAGGCGGAAATGGAACGCATGGAAGGCGAGCTGCGTTTACTGCTGCTGCCCCGCGATCCGAATGACGGGAAAAACGTGATAATAGAGATCCGCGGCGGCGCTGGCGGAGAAGAAGCCGCACTGTTTGCGTACAACCTTTACCGCATGTATACCATGTACGCCGAATCAAAACGCTGGAAACATGAAATTGCGAACCTGAACGAGACCGAGCTGGGCGGGATAAAAGAAGTCAGTTTCATAATTGAAGGCGACGGTGCATACTCGCGGTTCAAATTTGAAAGCGGAGTCCATCGCGTCCAGCGCGTACCAGAAACCGAAGCCTCCGGCCGCATTCATACGAGTACGGTGACAGTCGCCGTGCTGCCGGAGATTGAGGAAGTGGATTTCGAAATAAACCCCGCGGACTTGAATATCGACACATTTCGCAGCAGCGGGGCGGGCGGACAGCATGTCAACAAAACGGAGTCTGCAATACGCATAACGCATCTGCCGACCGGCACGGTCGTCGAGTGCCAGGATGAACGCAGCCAACACAAAAACCGCGACCGCGCTATGAAGATACTCGTTTCCCGGCTTTACGAAGAAGAGCAGCGCCGCCAGAACGAACAGCTCGCCGCCGAGCGAAAGAGCCAGGTCGGGACCGGGGACCGTTCGGAGCGCATACGGACATATAACTATCCACAGGGCCGGGTGACCGACCACCGGATCAGCCTCACATTATATAAGATAGACCAAATACTGAACGGATCGCTTGACGAGGTCATTGACGCGCTTGTCATGGCGGACCAGGCGGAGAAACTAAAATCCTCGGGAATGTAAACATATGTACATCATAGGAATTACCGGCGGAACAGGCGCGGGAAAGACTTCAGCCCTGCGGGCGCTAAAAACGCTGGGCGCGCTTGTGCTTGACTGCGACGCTATATACCACGAAGTGTTATCGGAAAACGAGGAACTGAAATCAGAACTTGATACACGATTTCAGGGAGTGAAACGCAACGGTGGAATAGATCGAAAAAAACTCGGTGAAATAGTCTTTAACGACCCATCCAGCCTGGCGGATCTGAATAAGATAACCCACAAGTATATTGGCGGTGAACTGGAGCGGCGCCTCACCGAATGGGAAGCGCAGGGCGGTACAGTCGCAGCTGTCGACGCGATCGCTCTTATCGAGAGCGGAAGAGCGGAGCAGTGCGATATCACCGTCGCAGTCACAGCGCCGAGGGAAACAAGGATAAACAGGATAATGAACCGCGACGGGCTGACGCGCGAGCAGGCGGAAATGAGGGTAAGCGCGCAAAAACCCGACAGCTATTATATGGAGCACTGCGACCACATTCTGGAAGGTAACTATGGCACGTCGAAAGAATTTGAGCAAAAATGCAAGGAGTTCTTTGCTGAATTACTAAACAAAACGCCGTAAATAGAAAGGTGGATTTACACTATGAGTATGTATGATCTGGCAAAGGAACAATACGCGGAAATCGGCATAGACACAGAACTTGCTCTGCTGACGATGGACGTGATACCTGTGTCCATGCACTGCTGGCAGGGCGACGATGTAAAAGGCTTTGAAGGGATCGGCGAACCGGGCAGCGCAATGCGTGGTGCGGGCGGATATCCCGGAGCGGCGAGAAATGCTGACGAGCTGCGCTCAATGATCGACGAAGCATTTACGCTTATCCCCGGAAATGCCCGCTTGAATCTTCATGCGATCTACGGAGACGTAAAAGACGTGGAACGTGACCGGATCGAACCGGCGCACTTTCGCGCATGGATGGACTGGGCAAGAGACCGGGGGCTGTACCTGGACTTCAATCCTACGTTGTTTTCCCACCCAAAGTCCTCCCAGGGGCTGACACTTACCCATCCGGACAAAGCGATCCGCGATTTCTGGATAGAGCATTGCAAGCGCTGCCGCGAGATCGCCGCCAACTTCTCGGTGGAACAGGATAACCTTTCAGTCGTAAATCTGTGGATAGCAGACGGATTCAAGGATGTTCCCGTCGATACGCTGACGCCCCGCCGCCGCCTTGAAGAATCTCTGGACACCATTTACGCGGAAGAAAAGAAAGTCATCGACGCGGTCGAAAGCAAGCTTTTTGGGATCGGGGTCGAAAGCTATACAGTCGGAAGCCATGAGTTTTACATGGGTTACGCCATGAAGAACGGGCTTGCGCTCTGCCTTGACGCGGGGCATTTCCATCCGACTGAAACGATCAGCGCAAAAATATCTGCGGTATCGATGTATGTCAACAGGCTCCTGCTGCACGTGTCGCGACCGGTGCGCTGGGACAGCGACCATGTGATCCTGCTCGACGATGAGCTCGTCGCTATAGCAAAAGAGATAATCAGATGCCAGCTGCTTGACCGTGTACACATAGGGCTCGATTATTTTGACGGCTCTATCGACCGTGTTTCGGCATGGGCTGTCGGAATGCGAAACATGCGAAAAGCGCTGCTTCTGGCATTGCTTGAGCCGTTCCCGACGCTTAGAGAAGCCGAATGGGAGTTTAACTTTACACAAAGACTGGTATTGTCTGAGGAACTGAAAGCCATGCCATGGACTGCGATCTGGAATGAGTACTGCGACCGCGCAAGCGTACCCGCGATATTATAGGCAGCGAAGACATGGGGATGGTTCTTTTTCTAGCTAAGAAGGGATGAGCACATGGCTACAGCAGTCATAATGCCCAGACAGGGGCAGTCCGTGGAAAGCTGCGTCATCGGAAAGTGGCACAAGCAAATCGGCGACAAAGTCTCGACAGGAGATGTTCTGTTCACTTACGAGACTGACAAAGCCGTCTTTGACGAAGAGGCAAAAACGGACGGCATAATGCTGGATATATACTACGGAGAAGGCGACGAGGTCGAGTGCCTGAAAACAGTATGCGTGATCGGCAGCGAAGGGGAAAGCCCGGAAGAGTTTGGAAATCGGAATGCGGAATCCGGACTTAAGAGCGACGCCGTAAGCTCTATAGTGGCGTCTACAAATCTGGCAGGCGCTCGGGGTGAAGAAAGCTGTGACAAACCGGGTGATTCCGAATTCCGAATTCCGAATTCCGAACTCCCCACCCCCGATGATTCCGAATTCCGAATTCCGAATTCCGAATTTACCGCCATATCACCCCGTGCGCGTGCGCTTGCCGAAAGCACAGGAGCACAGATAAGCCGCGCCATACCGACGGGCGCCAACGGCCGGATAATGGAACGGGACATACAAAAGGTCATAGACGACGGATATATGGTCACACGGGCAGTTTCGGAAGCGCCGCCCGGTATAGCAGGGACCGGCATAGGAGGGCGCATAACGACATATGACATAGAGGCATATCAGGCAAGCGCTTCCGCAAGCCTTAGCCTCACCCGGGTATCCGCGTCAACCTCAGATTCGGACTTTGAAGAAGTAAAGCTCCCAAATATCCGCAAAGTCATTGCAAAGACGATGCATGCCTCGCTTTCTGAAGGGGCGCAGCTTACGCTTCATTCCTCGTTTGACGCAACGGACATGTTTGAGTTCAGAAAGATAATCAAAACAGGGGAGGACCAGAAGCAAGCGGTCAATATCACTGTGACCGATATTATAGTCTACGCGGTCTCGCGCGTGTTATTAAGCCATAAGAGCATGAACGCGCATTTTCTCGGAGACAAAATGGCGCTATTCAGCAGTGCGCATATCGGCCTTGCAGTGGACACCACGAGAGGTCTGCTTGTACCCACGATATTCAGTGCGGACAGGCTGACGCTTCAGCAAATCTCCGTAAATATCAAAGTATTGTCCGAGAACTGCAGACAAGGATCGATCGATCCCGATATGCTCAAAGGCGGGACTTTCACGGTATCAAATCTTGGCGGGTTGGGAATAGAAATGTTTACCCCGATTCTAAACCCGCCCCAGACGGGACTGCTGGGCGTCTGCTGTGTTGTGGAACGGACCAGGGAAGGAAAGCCGTATCCCGCGATAGGGCTGTCGCTGACCCACGACCACCGGGCAGTCGACGGTGCGGACGCTGCAAGGTTTCTCCGCGACGTGGTCAGGTTTTTGGAAAAATTCAGCATACACTTCGCGCTTGAGGAGGAACTCATATGATGTACGACCTGATAATTATAGGGGGAGGCCCCGGCGGATATATGGCAGCCGAACGCGCCGGACACGC
>Ga0123353_10009816_pt1 | contig 13261 bp, 15 predicted proteins | sample TergutLab28metaG_3_FD_92763 | JGI IMG/M metagenome (GOLD analysis project Ga0123353, IMG submission 92763) | Labiotermes labralis P3 segment gut microbial communities from Petit-Saut dam, French Guiana - Lab288 P3 | ecosystem: Host-associated > Arthropoda: Insects > Digestive system > Gut ...
AGAGCAGAGCAGAGCAGAGCAGAGGGTATAGCTCCGCTGTTTTTGGTGTGCCCGTAATATGAATAGCAGGCGGCTCCCTATCCAAGAAGGGGAGCCGCCTTTTTGCGTTCATTTTTCCGGGAGCCCACACCACACGTTGAGCGAAAACACAGGCTGGAGAGGTTTGTGTTTACCATTAGCAAACAACCCAATACATCCGAGAGAGGAGAAACCGAATGAGCGATACAACAAAAGGCCGCGCGCTGGATTTGAAAGCCGCTGCCATGACCCCGACCCCCATTAAGGTTACAGAAGACATGCTTGTAGAACTGCCCAATGGGATGCAGGTGATGGGCAAGGATTTGATCGCGCTTGGGCTTGCTTTGGGGGCGGGCGCTATGCCGGCTGACATATGCCCACCGTACCATCCCTTTACGTGTTCCAAGATGAACTCCGTGATACGCGATCCTGCTATTGTGGAAAAAGCCGCAGTCCTCGCAACCCAGTTCGCAGTGAAGGATGCGAAAATCCGCACGAAATAACGCCCCTCCACAAACCTCTCCAACGCAACCCCAATGGCTCCGCAGGGAAGGAGGTGTTCGATGCTAAGGCTCAGCAGCTACGCCATTTTGTCAACCCGCCTGGAGAACGGCGGATATGCCCTGCTGAACGGGCTGTCCGGCGCGATGGATATTATCAGCGAGGACTTGTACAACGTCCTGCGCGGGCGGCAGGACAGCGAGGACTGCCAACGGGTGTTCTTCGAGGACGGGTTTTTTCCCGGCGAACTGGAAAAGCAGTTTTTGGAGCGCGGGCACCTCGTTACGGTTCCCCACGAAGCCGAACGGGAAAAACTCGCGGCAACGGCGGGCGCTATGCACGAACGCAGCAGCAAATCCCCCAGCTTTACCATCGTCACCGATACGGAATGCAACTACAGGTGCGTGTATTGCTTCGAGAAGCACCTGCAACACAATCACGGCGAGCAAACCGCCATGGGGCTTGACAAAGTCCCGTCCATCTACCGCGCCATTGAGGAAATCTGCGGCGGGAACCTACACGACAGGCGCATCGCCCTCTACGGCGGGGAACCCCTCAACGCGAAGAACAGGGATGTCGTGTTCAGCATCGTCGAAACGGGGCAGGCGAAGGGCTTCAGCTTCTCCGCGATCACCAACGGGCACTGCCTGGATACCTTCCTCCCCCTGCTGGGCAAGGGCGGGATCGAGGAAATCCAGGTAACGCTCGACGGCCCCCGGCACATCCACGACAGGCGGCGCGTCGCGCTGGATCAATCCTCGTCCTACGACCGCATCACGGCGAACCTGCGCAAGCTCGCGCGGGAAACGGACACGGAAATCCATGTGCGGGTGAACGCCGACCGGGAGAACGCGGGCAGCCTGGTGGCGCTGTTCGCCGACCTCGAAGCCCAGGGCTTGCTCGGTTATCCCCAGCGGATCATTTTCTATGTGTCGCCCGTGTTCGGCGGGGACGCGCCCCTCGGCAATACCGGCGTGGAGGACGCTCTGGAAAAGCTCAAGGGCAGCTATCCGGCGCTCCATGTCGGCTCGCCCCAGCGTTACGACGGGGACGCCATCCTGCACGGCCTGCTGGAGCAGGCCCCCTACCGGCTGCGGAGCGCCTATTGCGGCGCGGCGACCGGCTCGTACATCTTCCTCCCGGACGGCACAATCGCAAGCTGCCTGGAAGCCCTGGGGAAGGAAAGCAATACCATCGGGCGCTATTCCGAAACCGGCGTAACGCTCGGCGGCGAGGCCCACGACCAGTGGAGGAACAGGTCAGCGGCCAACATCCCGCAGTGCCTGGACTGCAAATACTGCCTGGTATGCTGCGGGGGCTGCCCCGTGCAGGCGCTGGAACGCCACGGCAGTCTCTACAGCCCCGACTGCGGCGGCTTCCCTGAAACCTTCCCGGCCATCCTCGCGGACGCCGCCGAACGGTTCCTATCGGCAAATCAAGTCTGAACTAAATTAGATAAGGAGAATTTACCATGCAAAAAAGCAAACGCGTCTTATCCCTTTTGCTTACTCTAGCGCTTTGCCTCGGCCTGCTTGCCATCTCACCCATCACGGCCCACGCCGGTTCGGTGACAGCAGACTACACTTTGTACCTGAACTATTCCGATGGCACATTGCGCAAAAACAACTCGAGCGGCGAGGACATCACCGTTGCTATGGCGGGCGCAGGGGCGGTTGTCAGCGGCTCTGCGGACGCGCGGGTTCTCACCTTGACCAACTTCAACTTCGCCACCACCGCCGACGACGCACTGTGGCTACCTAGCGGCTCGACGCTCGTGCTAAGCGGCACGAATACAATCACCACCACAGACACGAGTTCCTCTATAGCACTGTATATGGTCGGCAATTCCACGATTACCGGCGACGGCAGTCTGGTCGCCACAGGTGGTACGGCAACGGGCGCAGGTGACGCAAGCATCGGCATTGCAGCAGGCGGCCTCATAATCAGCGGCGGAGCAACAGTAACCGCTACGGGTGGTGACGATGCGGGAAGTATCGGCATTTACATTAACGGTTACATGAGCAACCTCATAATCGACAGCGGTAGCACGGTCACTGCTACAGGCAACACTCGCGCAATAAACAAAAATTACACCGTGCCGAACGGGTATAAGTACACGGTATCGACCAACGCGAACGGCTCAAGCCCCACCACTGGCACGAGCGACGGCAGCTTTGTCATCGATGGTACGTATAAGTACATAAAGATTGATCCCGTGAAATACGTTGGCCTATTCGGCCTGAACACGACCTACCCCTCGAACTTCCTGAACTGGTTCCTGTTCATCGTGTGCTTCGGGTTCATCTGGATGTGGTTTTAGCGGCTGAATAACGCAACGGCAACATGGGCCCTGTCGCCCGGCAAACCGGGCGACGGGGCTGTTTTTCATGAGGTGCGTTTTCCGTGAGTTTTAACTGAATAAGGCGGTTTCCCATGAGCAGGGTCAAGTGACATTGGCCCAGCTTTTTTCATGCCTTGCAGACGAAAAAAACCGCAAAAACGACACCTAAATCACACTTTTTCAGGAGGGCTTAGAGAGTATGCCGAGAATGAGTAAAAAGCAGAGGCTCGAAATGAGCATGTTCATCAACAGCAAGGGGAGGATTGAGTACAACCGACTTTGTAAGGCTTGCACCCGCGACTGCAAGCAAAGCCACAGGGCGATTGTTATCGACTGCCCGAAGTACACACAGCGTCAAAAGAAATCAGGAGGCTGACCGATTCAAAAAATATTTTGGAAAATTGGACGTACCCCCTTGACAAAAGCTTTACTCGGACAGCGGGATATCGGCCAGGAACGAGAACAGCCGCTGCAAATGATAGGCCGAGCATTTCATTCGCTTCGCAGCGGCTCCCAGATCAATTTCACCGGTGAGGCCCTCTTCGATGCAGTCCATCGCGCGCTCGAAATCCGACCCAAACGACATAGCAGCACCTCCTTTCTGATATGGAGTATATCAGAATGCAGGCGCTGCCGCTGTGCAATTCATGCCCGATTCTGCACAAGTTCATTGATAATATGCGCGTATGTACGCCTCCACGTCCGCGCGGCTACCCAGGAAGGGGCTGGGGCTCTCCATCTTCAGGGAGACCAGCGCCGCCGCCGTGCGCAGTGCCCCGGGGATGCCACGGGTCAGGCGCTCGGTGATGTAGCTGGCGAAGCAGGTGTCCCCCCGCCCGCTGCGGCCGCTGAGGTTGCGCGGGCGCAGCGGCTCGGCGTAGTAGCGGCTGCCGTCGTAGACCAGCACTTCCGTGTTGTGCGTGATCACGATCTCGAAAGGCCGTTGCGACGGCCATGAGCCCATGTCATAGAGCATGGCGGCGGCCTTTCTTCGATCATCCGTGCCAGTGAGGATTTCGGCCTCGGCCGCGTCTGTCTTCAGGTAACGAATAAGCGGCAGCAGTTCACGTTTGCGGGGCCAGTCCTCGAACTCCATCAGCCCATCTGAACGCACACATCGCAAAAAGCCCTGTACGTCCACCGCGACGTCGCCCAGCTTCGCCGCCGCCTCGATGACGCCCTCCTCGATGTCGCCGCGCATCAGCCCGGCGATGTGATAGATGGCCGCCTTCTCCGCGGGCAGGTCAGCGGGGGTGTAGGCGGGGATGCGGCTGATCACCCGACAGGTGCGGCGTTCCTTATCGGCTGTGTGGTAGGTGTTGGAGATGGATGTGCTGCTCTGCGCCGCGCAGGGGGCAAGGGTGACGTTCGCCGCCCGGGCAAACAGGCCCGGCAGGTCGATCTCCGCCGGGGCGCATTTGGCCAGCGTGAGCACGCTGTGGCCCAAGGACGACGCGGCATAGGCGGAGTACGTCACCGCGCCGCCGATTTCGCGCACGGTGTTGCCCAGGTGGTCGGTGTTGACGTCCAGGGAGGGCTGGCCGACGATCAGTAAATCGACCATGCTCATGCCCGCATGGCCGCCAGGTCGCGGTAGCTGATCTTCTTGATGCCGATGTCCTTCAGGTGCTGCTGAAACTGCGGGTCTTTGTACAGGTTGTACTCCCAGATTCTATGGATGCCCGCGCTGGAGGCCGCGGTGATCTCGCCGGTATCGATGCACGGGTGGATGTAGGTCTCCGTGACGCCGTGGGGGAACATCTCCACCCAGCTGAACATATAGTCGCGGAACTGCTCATAGTCCCGTTTGTTGTCGTCGTTGTAGTCGTGGGGGATGAGGTAGTCCGGGCAGATGACGCCGCGGGCCTTGAGGTATTGCTGCACTTGCCCGAAGAGCATCTCCAGCACCTCGCGCGGGAGGGCGATGTCGAGGGTGCGGTTCTCCTCCTGGCCGGCCACGCCCATCTGCGGGAATCGAAACGGCAGGCCGACTTCGGCGGATAGCTCGAGGATCATCTCCAGCATCTCCATGCGCCCGGTGGCGATGCCGTAGAGCGTGCCCATGTGGTTGTCCCAGTGGGAGGGTTCCAGGCCCAGCTTCTTCGCCAAGGCCAGCTGCGCCAGGCACTCCCGGCGGGTCTCCTCCAGGTCGGCGTGCTCCTCGAATATGTCGCTGTCGTGCCACATGTAGCCCTCTTCGTCGCGCAGGCTTTCGGTGCCCTCGTGGGCCACAGGGGCCCACTTGCATTTGCCCCACTCGGCGGTGGTGGTCAGGTGTACGCCGATGGCGTACTGCGGGTGCTCCTTTGCCCAGTGAACCGCGTGCCGGGACCACATGCAGGGCATCATGACGGTGGATGAGGTGATGCAGCCGCGCTCGAGGAGCTCGAAGGTTGCCATGTTCGCGCCGTAGAAGGAACCGAAGTCGTCCGCGTTGATGATGAGGTACTTGTCCATGGTAGGGTCACTCCTTTATATTCAAGATTTTGAGATGCAGGTAGAACAGAAGTCTTCACCGAATGATGAAAGTTCTATCTCTGATGTTTCAAGAAAATCTCCCAATACATCATCAAACTCAATCCCCCACACATTCCATGTTCCACTCTCAATCGCCTCATTTATAATTCTGATAAACTCAGCATGTTCTTCTGTCCAAAAAAAAGATAAATTGCCATCTTCACCAGAATTACGGGGATTATCGAAAACAAGTTCTTTTATGCGACTATCGGAAACTCGCTTTAGGTTAATCATTTTGAGTCGAACTAGATTATCCATACTTTCGCTCACCCGCTCATAGATGGCCTTCACGCGCAAATTCACAAGCGCGATTGGGGTTAGTAGCGTGTTGAGCAAACCCAATATTGTACCGACAGCCTGCCCCAACTCCTGCGCGCCGGGCTGCACGGCATCCTTATACAGCGGCTCACCGACTTTTTCAATGCCCGCCTTGATGAGTTCTTCGCCCGGTAGCTTGTCCATGGTTTCCTCCTAATCTATACCCCGAACCGGTTGCCCCAGCACTGCACGTCGAACCTCGGCCCCATGTCCTCCGGCACATCAAGCGGGATGTCCTCTCGCACGGCGGTCATCACGATGGGGAGGGCCAGGACCTCGCGCAGCGCGCGCATGAGAGGGAAGCTGGCGGCGATGGTCTCCGGGGTGGTTTCAGCGCCGAGGTTGGTGCTGTTCACCAGGCCCGTGAAAGGCACGTGGGCCGCGGCCTCAATCTCGCTTTTGATAGCCAGCAGGCTGTCGGTATCGCGCGTCAGGGGGCGGCAGGCATTGACCACCATGAGCAGGGCGGTGTCCTCCCGGTCGCGCAGACGCGCCGCGTAGCGCCCCAGGGCCAACGCGCCGCAGTCGTCGCCACCGAGGTCGATCACGCTGGTGAGGGCCGGGTCGTCGAAGACGCGCGGGAGCTGCGTGGGCAGGCCGATCATCTCCACGTTGGAATTGGCGTAGCGCGAGCTGATGAGCTCCACCCCGGCATCGGCGAGAATGCCCGCGCAGTCGGCCGTGCGGAAGTAGGGATTGACGATGTCCATGTCGCACAGGGCCACGCGCGGGCATACGCGGGCCAGGGCCATGGTATAGTTGACAGCCACAGTCGTTTTTCCGCTGCCGTAGTGGCCGGCGAAGATGGTGATACGCGCAGGAGCGCTTAGTATATTTTTCATAGGGAAATGATAGCACAGATGGAAGGGGAATGCAAGGGAAAAATTATAGTTGATTATTTTTGCTGCCTATGCTATACTTTTACGCGAGTTTGATCGAACCGGACTTCATTGAAAGCGAGCGTGATTTTATTATGGGATGCAGTTGCATCGACCTGAGCCTATTGGAGCCCTGCCTTTCAGTCTACGCGGGCACCAGGGGCAGCCTGATCACCATCCTCCAGAAGGCGCAGGGGCTCTATGGCTACCTGCCCATGGACCTGCTGGCCTACATCGCCGAGCGCACGGGCGTGAAGCCCTCGAAGGTGATGGGCGTGGTGACGTTCTACACGCAGTTCCGCACAAAGCCGGTGGGCAAGCACCTGATCCTGCTGTGCCAGGGCACGGCCTGCCACGTCAACGGCTCGGTGGAGATCGAACAGGCCATACGCGAGCACCTGGGCGTGGAGGAGGGGGAGATCACCCCGGACGGCCTGTTCACCTTCAACAACGTGGCGTGTCTGGGCTGCTGCAGCCTCTCTCCGGTGATGATGATAGGCGACAAGACCTACGGCAACCTCACCAAATCGGGCGCGGTGAAGATTCTGAAGGACATCGAGAAGGAGGAGGGGGCGCAATGAAGATCACAGTGGGCAAGGGCAGCTGCGGCATCGCCGCCGGGGCCGCCGAGGTGTATAATCTGCTGGAACAGGGCGGCTGCGCGCCGGAGGTTGTGGGCTGCATCGGCATGTGCTATTTGGAGCCCATCGTCAATGTGGACGGCAAAATTTTCGTCAAAGTGGACGCCAAGGGGGCCGAGGAGATCCTCAAGCTTGCGCGCGGCGAGGAGAACAACGCAGAGCAGTACGCCATCCCCCGGGAGGACCTGGACAACCTGCGCGGGCAGACCCGTGTGGCCCTGCAAAACTGCGGCGTGATCAACCCGGAGGACATAGATGAATATCTGGCCCGGGAGGGCTATGCGGCCTTGAAAAAGTGCGTTGCCCAAATGACGCCCGAGGAAGTCATCGAGGAGATCAAGATATCGGGAATCGGGGGCAGGGGAGGCGCGGGCTTCCCCACCTGGTTCAAGTGGAACGCGGCGCGGAAATCGCCCGGCGAGAAAAAGTACGTTATCTGCAACGCCGACGAGGGCGACCCCGGGGCCTTCATGGACCGCGCGGTGATCGAGGGCGACCCACACGCGCTCATCGAGGGCATGATGATCGGCGCCTACGCCATCGGCGCGGACGAGGGCATCGTCTATGTCCGCGCGGAGTACCCCTTGGCGATTCTCCGGCTGGAGTACGCGCTGCGGCAGGCCCGGGAGAAAGGCCTGCTGGGGAAGAATATATTCTATTCGAATTTTGCTTTTGACATACGCATCAAGGCGGGCGCGGGTGCGTTCGTCTGCGGCGAGGAGACCGCCCTCATCGCCTCCTTGGAGGGCGAGCGCGGCATGCCCCGGCTCAAGCCGCCCTTCCCCGCGCAGAAGGGCTACTGGGGCAAACCCAGCAACATCAACAACGTGGAGACCTACGCCAACATCCCGTGGATCATGCGAAACGGCGGCGCGGCCTTCGCGGCCATGGGGACGGAGAACTCCAAGGGAACGAAAGTATTCGCCCTGACGGGGAAGATCGCCAAGGGCGGGCTGGTAGAGGTCCCCATGGGAAAGAGCATACGCGACGTGGTATTTGGCGTGGGCGGCGGCATCAAAGGCGGCAAGGCGTTCAAGGCCGTGCAGATGGGCGGGCCATCCGGCGGGTGTATTCCCGAGGCCCTGGCTGATACCTTGATCGACTACCGCACTTTGGCGGCTACCGGGGCCATCATGGGCTCGGGCGGCATGGTGGTGATGGACAAGACCACCTGCATGGTGGATATGGCGCGCTTCTTCCTGGATTTCACCGTGAAGGAGAGCTGCGGCAAGTGCGTGCTGTGCCGCGTGGGTAACCAGCGCCTGCTTGAAATCCTCGACAGGATTTGCGAGGGCAATGGCCGCGAGGGCGACATCGAGCTGCTGGAGGGCCTCTCGAAGCAGATCTGCGCGGGCTCGCTGTGCGCCCTGGGGCAGACGGCCCCAAACCCCGTGCTGACCACCCTGCGCTACTTCAGGAACGAGTACGAGGATCACATTTTCAGCAAGAAATGCACGGCCCACCAGTGCAAGCCGCTGCTGACCTACTCCATCGACGCCGAAAAGTGCACGGGCTGTACACTGTGCGCGCGCAAGTGCCCTGTGAACGCGATTACCGGCGCGCTGAAGCAGCCCCATGTGATCGACAGCGAAAAGTGCACCGAGTGCGGCAAGTGTGCGGAGACATGCAGATTTGACGCTGTAGAGGTGGATTGACATGACAGATCGAATCAAAATCCTGCGCGAATGCATCGACAACGCGCTCCCATCCATGCCCGATGCCTTTGAGTGCCGCTGCGCCTATGTGCACCTCTTCGGTGTGGCGCAGGCCTGCGCCCTGATCGCCATGAAACGCGGCCAGGACGCCGAACTCGCGACAATGGCCGGTATGCTGCACGACTTCTATGCATTTAAGCACATGGATCCGGAAAATCACGGCCCAAAGGGCGCGGTGTTTGTCCGTGAAGTCTTGAATGAACTGGGTCTGACCACGCCTGAAGAGACGGACATGATCTGCACCGCCATCCACAACCACAGCGACAAGGGCGGGTGCTTTGACGCGTTCACGGAAATTCTGATCGACGCCGATGTGATGCAGCACTGCTTGTACGACATCACCATGCCCGTGGCGGAGCGGGAGAAGGACAGGTTCGAGAATTTGTCAAGGGAGTTCGGCTATGAATTTCAACCATGAGCGCTATGAAAATTGCCTGAAGTGCGCGGGCGTGAGCGAGGATATCATCGCGCAGATCGTGAACGTGCCCTACCAACAGAGAGAGGACGAGAAGCAAGACAGCGCGAACTACTGCGCGGCGGTGATGACGAGGTGCGACGAGCTGCTGGACTTCGATACGACCGCCGAGGCGATGCTGGAAAGGGCCTGCTGCAAGGACGGCTTCCGCCTAAAGAATTCGCAAAACGTGGCGAAATGGCATGGGAATCAATCGCTGGAGAAAAAGCTGAAAGCGCTCGGCAAGAAAAAATGGATGGGACATCCTCACCTGACTGAGGACGGCGATGTTTTCACTGAACACTGCGCGGGCAGCGGGCCGCCAGAGGCCCTTCAATGCTCCTGCTGGTGCTTCGAGGGCGCGCTCCCCGAGCAGGGGAAGGTGCCGCAGTCGTATTGCCTGTGCTGCGCGGGGCACTTCCGGTTTCACTACCAGGTCGCGCTGGGGGTCAAGCTGCGGGTGAAGGAGATCGTGAGCTCCGTGTTCGGCGAAGAGCCGCAGTACTGTTCTTTTTTGTTTGAGATCGTGGAGGAGTAGCATGCCAGAAATACAGTACAGGACGGATGACAGGGCGCTTGACCCGGCTGCCTTCATTGCGATGGCGAATCAGGTCTGGCCGGGTAAATACCATGCGCAATACACGAAAGAGGCCCTCGCCCGCACCGTCAACATCACCGCCCGGGACGGCGAAATACTTGTGGGCTGCGTGCGGGTGCTCACGGACGGCTATTTCTTCAGCACGGTGACGGAAATTCTTGTGCTGCCGGAATACCGGGGGCAGGGGATTGGCAGAGTTCTGATGGAGCTGGCCCTCGAGGCCTCGCCGTCCTCCCTGATTTTCGGCGCGCAGCTGGAGGCCGAGGGCTTTTATGAAAAAATCGGCTATGACAGATTGATGCAATCTTTTGGGAAAAGGAAACCCAGAAGGCAGTGAGATATTAACAAACATGTTTCGGAGGGAAAAGACATGGCCGCGATCAAACTCAACATAAACGGTGTCGAGCTCATGGGCTGCGAGGGCCAGACCATCCTGGATGTCGCCAGGGCCGGAGGGATCGACATCCCCACGCTATGCCACGACGAGAGGGCCGAGATGTACGGCGCCTGCGGGCTGTGCGTGGTGGAGTGCGAGGGGAGTCCCAAGCTCCTGCGCGCGTGCTCCACGATGGCCGCCGACGGGATGGCCATTCGCACGGAAAGCCGCAAGCTGCGCGAGAACCGCAGGGCGACCCTCGAGCTGCTGCTCAGCGACCACTGCGGCGACTGCCGCCCGCCCTGCATGCTGGCCTGCCCAGCGCAGACCGACTGCCAGGGCTACGTGGGCCTCATCGCCAACGGGGAGTATCGAGAGGCATTGAAGCTCATCAAGGACAAGCTCCCGCTGCCGGCGTCCATCGGCCGCGTGTGCCCCCACCCCTGCGAGGAGGCCTGCCGCCGCACCCTGGTGGAGGAACCCATTTCCATCGCGGCGCTGAAAGCCTTCGTGGGCGACATTGATTTACAGGGCGATGCGTATACGGCTGACGTCGCGCCGGAAACGGGCAAAAAGGTCGCGGTTATCGGCGGCGGGCCGGGCGGGTTGACGGCGGCGTATTTCCTCCGGGCGCAGGGCCATGCCGTGACGATCTGCGACGCGATGCCCCTGATGGGTGGCATGCTGCGCTACGGCATCCCGGAGTACCGGCTGCCCAAGGCGCTTTTGCAGCAGGAGATCGACGCCATCGCGGGCATGGGCGTGGAGATGCGCAACAATATCAAGTTAGGCCGCGACGTTACGCTGGATGAACTGCGCAGCAAATATGACGCCGTCGTCGTGGCCGTAGGGGCCTGGACCAGCACGGGCCTGCGCTGCCCCGGGGAGGACCTGGAGGGCGTGGTCGGCGGCATCGACTTCCTGCGGGATATCACGCAATATGACTTCACAGGCAAGGGCGTCGCGATCGTGGGCGGCGGCAACACAGCCATGGACGCCTGCCGCACAGCGGTGCGCCTGGGAGCCAGCAATGTATATAATATTTATCGCCGCACGAAAAACGAGATGCCCGCCGAGGCCATCGAGATCACCGAGGCCGAAGAGGAGGGCGTCATCTTCAAGAATCTGACCAACCCCATCGAGGTGGTGGGCGAGGGCGGCAGGGTGAAGGCCGTGCGGTTGCAGCTTATGGAGTTGGGCGAGCCCGACGCCTCGGGCCGGCGCAGCCCCGTGCCCGTGCCTGGCAAGGAGGAGGTCATCGCCATCGACACGATGATCATCGCCATCGGCCAGAAGACAAATATGACTGGCATCGAGGCCCTCGACAAGACCCGCTGGGGCACGATTGTGGCCGATGAGAATACCTTCCTGACCAATCTGCCCGGCGTGTTCGCCGTGGGCGACGCCACAAATGACGGCGCGGGCATCGCCATCACGGCCATAGGCGAAGCCAAGCGGGCCGCCGCGATGATCGATCAATATCTGAACGGCGAAGCGTTGGCTTATGAACCTGAGTTCCTAGTGAAATCAGAAAAAGCAGAAGAAGATTTTGCCGATAAAGAGAAATGCGCGCGGGCCAAGATGCCCCACAGGTCAGCCGAAGTGCGCCGAAAGGACTTCCTGGAGATCAATCTGGGGCTGAGCGAGGAGGAGGCGAAGCGCGAGGCCATGCGCTGCCTGGAATGCGGCTGCATGGACTACTTCGAGTGCAGGCTGATCAAGTACGCGAACGAATATGAGGTGCAGCCCGAGAAATACACCGGCAAGACGCACCACAGGGCGGGGGAGGACGACCACCCGTTCATCCGCAGGAACCCGGACAAGTGCATCCTGTGCGGGCTGTGCGTGCGCGTGTGCGACGAGACCGTTGGCGCGGGGGCCATCGGCCTGGTGGATAGGGGCTTCGACACGATCGTGAAGCCCGCGCTGGACAAGGACCTGCGCGAGACCGGCTGTGTCGCCTGCGGGATGTGCGTGGCCGTGTGCCCCACGGGGGCTCTCACGGAGACGCAGATGCTCGCCAAGCAGGTGCCATTGAAAGAAGAATTCGTTGACGCGGTATGCCCTCACTGTGAAATCGCCTGCAAGGTGAAGCTGGCGAAGAAGGGCGGCTTGACGGTACGCGCGCTGCCCACGGGGAAAGACGGGCTGCTGTGCCAGAAGGGGCGGTTCGGCTTTGATGGAAAGACGCCGCTGCTGGACGTGCCGGAGGAGACCGAGGCGCGGTTCCTGGAAAAAATCGCGCGGAAAAAAAGTTCTTGACTTTGACTCATCTTCACCCTGATAGCTACACTTTAAATGGTGTTAGATACTATCATTCTGATAACCTCATCCCAACCAGAGATGCGACCTATGACATTTTAGGCAGGTTTAGTAAGAAATATCCAATTCTGCGGGGTGGTGCTTAATGAGATAGATTCTTCTGTTTTATATACTATTTGAAAGGAGTTAGAATTATGGGTTCACAAGATGTTATATGGGGACTCTTAATGTTCCCGCTTTTTCCGTTTCTTCTACTTTATGTTATTCTTGCGTTTATACTCGGTTTTTTAGGGATAATTTAGGGTTGTGGGCTTCAATAAGTCATCCGAGGCCGATTGTGACGTATTGTCGAGAAGAAGCCGCCTGCCTCCGGTGTGATTTTCGCGCCGGGGGTGGACGGAGAAGACCGAAAAAGCGAATTGCGCCGGAAGAGCATGAAAACACAGCCTATCGCGCAGCGGCAAGCAGCATTATTATGTGAGCGTCATGCTGCCTTCTGGTATTCGTGGTACAACCCGCCCAGTATAGGCTTGGCCTTCAGCCTTGTGTCCTTGACCAACGTCAGCGGCGGCCGTGCCGATTCAACAGGCGTCTCTCCGTCGAGCGCTTGATGGGTTCGGGTGTTGTTGTAAAACTCAACAT
>Ga0123353_10009817_pt1 | contig 13261 bp, 2 predicted proteins | sample TergutLab28metaG_3_FD_92763 | JGI IMG/M metagenome (GOLD analysis project Ga0123353, IMG submission 92763) | Labiotermes labralis P3 segment gut microbial communities from Petit-Saut dam, French Guiana - Lab288 P3 | ecosystem: Host-associated > Arthropoda: Insects > Digestive system > Gut ...
CACTGACATAGACACACATGGACACACACACACACCCACACACACACACACACACACACACACACATACTGACGCAGGCACACTCACAACCACAAACACAGACACAGGCACAGACACAGACTTACACAGGCACTGACAGACAGACAGACAGACACACACACACACACACACTGAAGCAGACACACAGATACAGACACACACACACACAATGGCACAGACATATACACACAGACACACACAACACAGACACACAGCACAGACACACGTACGAACAAGCACACGCACAGACACACACACACACTGACACACACAGCATAGACACACACAATCACACACACAAAACACAGACACACACAACCACACACAACCACACACACACACACACACACACAACACAGACACACCCACAGCACAGACACATACACAGCACAGACACACACACAGCATAGGCATACCCATAGACACACGTACAGCACAGGCACACACACAGACACAGGCACACACACAGACACAGGCACACACAGGCACAGACACACACACAGCATAGGCACACCCACAGACACACACACACACAGCATAGGCAAACCCACAGACACACACACACACACCCACAGACACACACACACACACACACGGACACTTACACAGACACACTCACAGACAAAGACACACAAATAGACAAAGACACATACAGACACAGACACGCACACATGCACGCACACACCCACGAACGCACGCAAGCACGCACGCACACACACTCACTCACTCACGCTCTCTCTCTCTCTCTCTCTCTCTCTCTCTGTAGCACTCCTCTGTAGCTTGTCGCAGATGCCGCTACCTACAGAACAAAAAAAAACGCCCGAGATGAATGCCTTTATCAGTATTTGAAGTCCTGATCCCAGCAATCGAGCGGCAGTAGACCGCGCGGCCACCCTGATCGGTCTCTTTTGATATGGGTCAAGGAAATTTACAGTTTTGAAGGCCTTTTTGGAATTCTTTGATAATGGAAGGATACGTTGTGTGGGCCCTTCCGTGGCCGTGGTTTGCACGGATTACACTTACCGTCCTGCAATATGGCATAGCGTAGCCTCTGAGGGATACTTCTGAACACGATTTTAATGAATACTGATGCTAGTAATGTGTAAAATTCTAAAAATGCAATTGCGAAACCGCAATGTTCACTGAGTCCGTAACAGGTAACGGAGCTTGTCACAGGTAACCCGCCACTGAAATCGAGCAACTGCCATGTTTTTCCTACAAGCAGAGAAAAAAAAACGATTAATACATGGTATATGGCTTATTAATTGTAAGTATTTCTCGCAATGTGCCGTATAAAAGTCATGCACCTGCCAAGTCGTTAACGTAATAATACGATACTCCCTTCTGCATTACATTATTACTAGTTCGAAGTGTGGCACAACAAATGTTTCCTGTCCGTCATCTCAGGACACCGTAAGTTCCAGGCATTCCCTGAGATCAAAAAGGAACCGCTGTCCTCAGAGCAGGACAAAGGATACATGTTGCTTCCTACCTGATCCTTACGTCACTCTACTTGTGTTTCAAGTCCACCAAGGCATGTTGCAGCTTTTACAGTAATTCACGTCGGACATGATAGCTCAGTCGGTGTAGCAAGTTACTACAGAGTGGACGGTCGGGAGATTGAATCCCAGTGGGGACGAGATTTTTCGCAACCGTCCAGACCGGCCCTGGGGCCCGCCCAGTCTCCTGTACAACGGCAACTGGGTAATTCCCAGGGGTAAATTGGCCGGGGCGTAGCGTTTGCCGCCGATCCCTATCTTGCGCCGAGGTTAAAGAAAGAGTACAACTATACCTCTACTCCTACCCCCTGGGCGTTGGTGGCCTCTTCTAGGGTGAACTTTACTGTAATTCACAGCTAACCCCGTTCATCTTCCTGTATTACCGAGAGGCCATAAAGCGCGTCTCTTCTAAATACATTTATATTGTGTAATTTTTATAGTGTGTGTTTGTGTAATTTACAAGTGATTTACAATAACGGTACTGTTGTCCTTGTTAGTAGTTAATTAGTATGTCATTAAGACATTTGGGAGGCATATAGGTACATGCATTCTTTGGCTCTTCGAAATGCAAATGTACAGTCAATTTCACCCTCCGGCCGCTTTATCCCCGTACTCACTGCTAGGAAATTTATTGCACTAGCGCCGTTAAAGTTTTTATTTTGATGCTGGGAATAGAACCCCGATTTCCCGATCGTGCAGCCAGCAATCTGGTCACCATACTGAACACACTTCCGGTTACGAAGTAAGTTGTAGCCGGAACATGTTTCCGGAACAGCCTGTACGTGTAAAACGCATATGGAGGATGGAAATAAGAGCCTGATTCTTCAGTTGAGTTCTCTTAATTGCAGTTCACTTTGCTGTCTGCTGATTTCGCCCCTAATCTCGGTTTTGGAATCTTATTCCTTCCTGTGACTCCTTTTCTCCATTCTTTACCCACCCACGCGCCCCTTCCTGTTTCCCTACCCTTACTCATGTCTGCAAGTTGATAGGACGGTGCTGGTACAGTTAGTAGGAGATGGGGTTCGGGAGATGGAGATTGCTTTCTGCAGTTTCAAGGGATGAGATCTCATGTTTTGAGGGAAATTTTTCAATTCAGAACACAAGCATATTCTTTATAGGACGGAGCAAAAATGTCTTTACTCTAGTTACATTTCTTCATATGGCCACAGTAAAGGGAAGCTTTGTGAATTTCAAATACAGTCGATATATTGGAATGTTTTGTACATCACGGAAATACATTTTGTCTGCACGGAACTGATAATAGATTTCAGTAGCCGATATTTCGCCTTCGAAATGTGTTTATTGATTTCGTTTACCTTTCAAAATTATTCTTGTGCCCTTGGTAAAAATTTTTCCAAATGCAGAAGGCTTTTTTCCCTTTATCTTTATCGTTGCTCCGTGCATTTCGTAGAGTAATTTAATTAGAACACCAATTAATTAATTTAATCAGCACACCAACTAATGCACATACATAAAATGTTTTACATTAAAATATTTAAAATCGCTTCAACATGTTTCGATCCCAAGATCATCTTCAGGGAGCTTCACTGTTCCGAGCTAAAGTCAGTTACCCATAGTCAGGCGCATTCTCAGCAGCGTACACTTACACAATACGACATGCTGCCACAGCACCAAGTTAATAGAGGGAAATTAATCAGTGAGTGTTTTTAAAAATGTGACTTTAACAAGGAACAGTGTAGCTCCCTGAAGATGATCTTAGGATCGAAACATGTTGGAGCGATTTGAAATGTTTTAATGCAAAAAATTTATTTATGTGCATTAGTTGGTGTGCTGATTAAATGACAGAAGGTTTTTTTTTTAAATCTAAAGTTTCCTTGAAAAACGCTTCGTTTATTAAGAAGAATTTCCCAATCATTTTCGGGTGAGAAATCCCTGTTGTGTTCAATAAACAATATAATATATATATATATAATTGCACAATCTAACAGAACTTTTTATTAATTATTTAATATTTCATTAAAGGGGACTGCGGTAGCACAGCGGTTAAAGTGCTGTGCTACAAATCGGAAGGTCGCTGGTTCGTTCCCAGCTGGCGTCATTGGAATTTTTCATTGACAAAATCCTTCCGATCGCACTATGGCCCTGGGGTCGACTGAGCCTCAAACGAAATGAGTACCATGAGTATATCCTGTGGGTAGAAGCGGTCGGTGCGTAAGGCTGACAACCTTACCACCATTCTGAGCCATTGTCAAGTAATCTGGGAACCTTAACTTCCTGGAACCCTCTGGGCCACTCCAGGCCTGTAACGGGACTGCTTCTGTTACTGTATCAGTACTTAATAAAACGCCATTAGATTGTGCAAGTGTGTGTATATATATATATATATATATTCCCAGTCATTTAATCGGCCTTGCAGCTAGCTGCCTGAGGTAACATAATGAAATTATAAATGAGCTCTGTAATGGGCTAACGGCTGGGACATATTGTACTTCTTAATATTGAAGATGTTATTTTCAAATACTAATCCTCTTTTATTTTTACACAGACATATGGGATACTGTAAGCACTAATATTTTTCTACACGTAGAGGTGACATGAATGGGCAGCGGTGGCGCAGTTGGTTGAGGCACTGCGCTACAAGCCGTAATGTCGCGGGTTCGATTCCCGATGGTGTCACTGGAGTTTTTCATTGACATAATCCTTCCGGCCGCACTGTGGCTCTGGGGTTGACTCAGCCTCTAACAGAAATGAGTACCAGGAATATTTAATGGGGGCTAAAGACGGCCGGTGCGTTGGGCTGACAACCTCACCACCTTCATGTGCCGACTTTCTTGAAATCTGGCAGCCTCAACCTCCTGGAACTCTCAGGGACTGTCCAGGCCTGTACAGGGATTGCTTTACATTTTAGAGGTGACATGGGGAAATAGGGAATATTTGAAGAACTATTATTTTTCTACTTGTAGATCTGACAATGGACGGACAAGTATTTGAAGGTGTTCAGAATTTTAGATGTTTAGGTACATTGATAAACTAAAAAAAAATAGTAATTGTTGAAATAAAACCATGTAATAGAAGAATTTATAGTCTAAGACAAATATTTAGGTCTAGAGCCGTGACTAGTGTAGTTAAAATTGAGTTGTATAAAAAGGTGAAACGAGTTGCTGTGTTTGGGAGTGAAATGTGAGCTGTAACAGAGACGGATGTGCAAAAACTGAGTAAATGGGACAGGAAATTATTAAGGAGACATGGACCGTTAGTAGAGGAATGAATTTGGGGATAAGAACTATACCGGAACTGAGGGAGCTATGTGAAGATCTTGATACAGTAGCAGATGTTACAAAGAAGAGATGGGAATGAATTGGACATGTAGCAAGAATGGATCAGTGAAGGAGAATTAAAAGAATATTTGAGAATAAATTTGAGGAAAGTAGAATAAGGGAAGATATGGACTGAGATGGTTGGAAGATGTGGCGGAGGATCAACGGGCAGTGAAGGTTAAGAGATGGCGACAGAAGGCAGTCGATAGGGAAGAATAGGCGTTCGTTATTTTTAGAGGCCAAGGCCCTCAGAGTCCGTAGGGTCAAGCAGTAAGTAAGTAAATATTTTTACACAGCTGCATTTAACACGAAGGAATATCGAATGAAAGCCGTATGTATCTTTTTGAAGTGTGGAACTCAATGCAGGTTATGCGACAAAAAAAATCTTTTTCCAAGTCACAGTAAACACATCGATTCTTTGTTACAAATAGCAACAGATAACGCCGTCTCAGTTAATGAACGCTCTTCTCAGAATGAATATGAAAGCAAGAGTTTCCTCCAGAAGTCCTTGAACTTCTACTAGAAGACATGACATCACATCCCAGACGAGAGTCATCTGCATAGCAATTGCTTCAGGCGTTATTCATTGAAGACGGTGCAGATGTGTGTTTGAAGACGTCTGTACACTGGACATGTTGGTTCCCCTTTAACATGGAAATGTCGGCCTACGGTAGACGTCGGCGCCAGCTATACCCTCCCCCTACAAGTCACTACCGCAGTAATGAATGACACTCCACAACGCAGAAAAGATTGTGTGCTGGCGGTTCTGATCACACCATTGGCTTCTGCAAGCTTACGTCTCGGTGGTCAGTGCTCATCTTTTCGTCATTTGTTTGCATGGTTGTTGTGTAGGTCAGAGCAAAACTGGCTGATTTGTCTTTCGGTATACGCAGTGTAACACTTAAGTGTGGAACTTTTGAAGAAATGTTGTGGGTAACGTGGGGTAACGTGGTCTCGGTTCAAGAAACGGAACAGTGGTGATAATGATGCCTTACGTTACGCAAAATTTGGGGATTTTTTTTATTATCTGAAAGCCCATTTTCTTTTTAACGAAGGAGTGTAGTCGCTGCAGTTTGTTCGTCCGTTTACAAATAGATCCTTATAGTAAGCCGGTGATGGAGTTGGGAGGTTATTGTGCGAGGCTATTATGTGAATCAGACAGCTTTGATTGATGGGTTGATTACTGAATAATGACTTCTAAAGTATTTCGGAGGAAGGTGTCATGGATTAATGTTGACATCTGCCTCGGTGACCTGAGGTAAAAAGGTGAAAAGGTGCCAGATGACACTGCAGATTTTCAAACTTGGAACCTTCCAGCTGGTAGACTTAATTTTTTTTGGTAATGCTTTTGTTTCCATTTTTCTCGTTTTGCAATAGGAAGCGGGGTAACATGGACGGAATTGGGGCTAGGCTATGGCTGAACTTTCAGAGTTCGAATCCAGGAAGGGGCAAGAGAATTTTTTCTTTCCCTAAATTTCTGGACCAGCAAGCCTCCTATTTTATGGATACTGGGCTCATTCCCCGGGGCGTGACGTTGACATTCACCTCCATCTAATGTCGTGGTTAAGAATGAGTGGAGCTCTACCTCCGCTCCCAGTATGTGCTGTGTAGTGTGTGAAGGACGACTTTAATTCATTTTATTGATATTACCCCTTCCAGTGTTGTCATATAATTATTTCTACTGTTATTGTCAGGAACTGCAATACCTGCATTAAACAGAAAGGTGACTTGATTTCTAGAGCTTCTCGTCTCTATTTTGAAGGATCCCTATTCGAATCTTGGTGAGCATACCCATCGTTTTTCCTGTCACAGTCTTCGTTGATTTCCTCAGTCATTCGAAGCAAATGATTGGGACAGTACCTTAAAACAGGCCACGCCCGCTCTTTTCCACATAATTTCCTGTGTATTAGACACAGCCGCCGAACATGTGATGATTTATGTAACCTTGAGTTTTCGAACTGTGTCTTGAAGTACTTTTAATTAATATTTTTGTTACTGAGATCTGCGGTCTTCTTGGATTTTAAGCAGGATATATTGGTGGTTCGTTTTCGACGTTTTGGGACGACCTACTGGTGGCATCTTCAAGGGTAAAGCAGTCCAAGAAGAATAACGGGAACACTTAGAATAGCGTTTATCACGAATTATAAGGAAAATAATATTTGGATAAGGTGATATATATCTATAACACGTGATAGCTCAGACATTACAGCGTCTGAGCTGCAGGGTAAACGACCGAAGGATCGAATTTAAATTTCCACCACGCTAATGAGGCTCTTCTCTACAGCGTCCGATTGCCCACGTGGCTTCCTATCCAGTGGGCACCGGCTGATTTATCTGCATTAAGCGGCCGTAACATGAAAGTGGCGCTTATCTGGGACCGACGTTAAGAATCCGTGGATCTATACCTCCGATGTGTAACGCCTTCTTAGCTTGGTCCTTAATTAATTAATCAAACGTAAAATTCGACATAATGGAAGTGTTTTTGTAAGTATGAGGTTATCTAATTTCATCCTAAAAATAAGATGGGCGGATGTGTCGTGATTTAGCGTCAGGAGAGATTTTGTGAGCATGATCATGAAACTTTGGATTGCATGGAACAAAGGAAATTCTTTAAGAGCTGTGTGACCGGAATTTTCTTAAGAAATAATGTACCGCCATAATTAGTTACGATTACAAAGTCTATTTGTCAGTCGTGATAGCTCAGTCGGTATAGCGACTCGCTACGGGCTGGACTGTCCGGTCATCGAATTCCTGTGGAGGCGAAGTTTTCCTTACGCGTCCAGACGGTCCCTGTGGTCCACCTAGCCTCCCTTTCAGTGGGTACCGAGTCATTCCATGGCGTCAAGTGAGCGGGGCGTCGCGTTTGCCATTCACCCCCCATCTAGAGCCGAGGTTGAAGAAATAGTAGAGCTATACATCTACTCCCCTTTGTGTTATCATGGCAGAGTGTAGGGTGAATTTTATCTTTACTTTCTTTTATAAAATCCTGTCACTGCGCTGCAAACCGGAAGGTCGCGCGTTCGATTCCCGATGGTGTCATTGGAATTTTTCATTGACATAATCCTTCCGGCCGCACTATGGCCCTGGGGTTGACTCAGCCTATAACGGAAATGAGTACCAGGAATATTTCCTGGAGGTAAAGGCAGCTGGTGCGTAGGGCTGACAACCTTACCACCTTCGCGTGCCGATTGTCATGAAATCTGGGAGCCTCAACATCCTGAAATCCTGTGGGCCTGTCCAGGCCTGTAATGGGATTGCTTTACCTTTACCTTTTTTACAACATCCTGTAGGCCCTATCAGTAAAAACAAGGAAAGTCGAATAGAACGATAAATAGCAATTAATAAAACACATTACGCCGAAACATGCAGTGCAAGTAATCCTAAACATATCTTCCGGTGCAATGGATGGAGCAGATAATGGACGTTGAGCTCTTCTGTACAGATATAAATGTCATATCTTGGTGCTTTTAATACGACGGGATGAGCACCTTTTATTGTCCCAATTAGCTTCCTAACTGTTTGCTGAAAAGGTTCACGGAACTTTTAACTTCCTGAACACCGAACTTCTAAATAATACTTATTTCATGCTTCACAGAGAACACATTGCACGTCCATCATAAAGAGCAGACTAACGTCATTTACGAAAATGATAACTGGTGGTTCTGAAAATCGTAGGAAATGCATAAATGCATGGTGTGTCTGATGTTATAGCATGGGGTACGCATGTTTATCCCTGCGGTTTGAAGGTTTATTGTCTTTTGCTTAAGCTCCTTCTGTAACACCCTGCTCCTGATACGTATCTTTTGTTAATATGATCATTCCTCTGAGAACTTATACCATTACTGGCATCTAATGAAGAATGTATATACTTAAATTAAGAGCATACCTTTTCCTTCCGATGATCCGGTCCAGTTTTGAGTGTGTGTGTGTGTGTGTGTACACTATCCCATTCCTCAATGACGTATATTTATGACCACACTGTAGGTGCATCTCGTTCCATCTCCTTGTACCTTCCCTCGTGGGATCTGGGGTGGGGATTTGCATAGAAAGAGATCTCAGATTCAAGGGGTGAGGTCGTGGGGTCAGCGGGGTCGCGCTGGACCGCAGCATCCATTGTTCGGATTCTCGTTCCGTCTCTCCCACGGGAAATATTGCTGACCAGTGAGTACGGCAATACTTCAAGTCTCCCTTGTGCTCTAAGTTTTCCTTATTTTGATGTTAAAGCGTGACACGTATTGGCGCGTAAGGTTTTGATTGTCCGTAGTATTTCCCAGGGGCTGATTTAAATATACTTTACTTCACTTCCAGAGAGCATTCAAACAGTCTCTATATCAGTTCTGCTGAGAAATTATTGGGATTTATGAAGTCGCATTTCACCAATGTACTTATGTCCTTGTGTCACTTTGGATAACGTGTTAGGTTACCTATATAAATTGATGCTCCTTGGAGTCAATTTCTGTGACACCGTTTCGTAGCTTATTTGCTATAACGCGCCCCATTTCACCTTGGAATAGACCTAACAATCCGTGGTGTATGAAGCGCCCACGAACTTGGTCTAACGTGACATGCTGCACCGTAACGTATGATAAGTTGCCTATAGGGAAGGCGCTTTGGGGTGGCTCTGAACTTCCGTTGAGCGCCTTGCGTACGCTTTCGATACTTGCATCATGTTCTCTGTTTACACAGTAACTGCGCATGTCGCTGGTTGAAGGTGTCTTTTCAACTGTTCAAGCTGTTCAGGAACATCTGTGTCAGCAAGTATATCATACTAGAAATGTGAGGAAAATAGACGATGTACTAGTGGTCTGGAGTGATGGTTCGTAGTGTTCTTCTTCTTCTTTTCTTTTTATTTATGATTTGGAGGTTACAGAAACAATGTTTCAAAGTTTAGTAAACACACTGTTTTTAATTATTTTTTATTTTATTATAAGCAAAAATTCCAAATTAGTATCACAACAGTGTTTCTTTACATAATCCACACTCCTACATGTTTCGACATTCCCCTGTTATCATCAGGGAGTTCCACATCAGCGCTTTGCTAAGGTACATAAATTCTTAAATTGCACCTGTTAATATTACAAATTTATAAAATTATTAAATTAAGTTTAGTCGTGTTTACAATAAAATCTGCCCGACGTTATAGTTTCTTGTGCAAGGAGTTTGTATTTATGGCTGCATATAGAGTCTCTTGTTGATGATATTAGTGTTCTGATCTGGCGTGTGACATGTACTTTTGTGATAATAATTGTGCAATTTTTGGGTACATTAAAAATAATAAAAGACGTACGGTACATGTATTAAAATAAATACACTGTATTTAAGAAAGACCGATATGTTATTTCTACAGTAAAACCAACCAGATGCATCAATGTATCTGTTTGACATATGCCTGTTGCAGTGTGTACAGTCTTTACCTCCTGGTGATGGATGGAAAGACCGTCCGAAGCATATAGAGTGTTACTCAAATAAAATAAATTTGAGACATTGGTGCGTCTGGTTGGTTTTACTATAGAAATATATTATGATGCACGGCCCTATGAACGTCAACCCGATATGTCAACGCTATTTAAGGAATTAACTTGTATTCTGAAAAGCGTGTGATTTGGATAGGCGCACTGTATATGAGACGTGGGTACATAATATTTGAGTGTTAAGCGGGAGGGGGGAATGGTTAGAGTATCGTTAAAGGTTCAAATACAGTGTGTTAACAAATGTTAACATAGATTTCAATTGAAATCGAACTAATGAAATCAGGAGTGTGCCGACTGGTATCAGTCGGTTGTACTGTAACCTGATCAAGGGACGTGGTATGGATACATACAAGTCGAGATTTATGTTAGGCAACTGAGAACAACCACGAGAACCCACATGGTTTGCGTATATTCCATTGTGCAAACAGCATGCAAATTAAGAGATGTAAGTTTAAAATTTTCGTATGTTTTTCCCTCCTAGTGTAGCTGTTCGTTTCCTCTCGCAGAGAACCTGTTGGCGTGTCTTTACGATATAGGAATTGATGAGAAAGGGGTGGGTGTTGTGGATATGGTAATTTGATATAGGGTGGGAGCCATGCTATTGTGAACTAGGTAATGAACCATCGGGTTCTGGAAAGGGCAGGGATTTCTTGATAAACTAACCGAGATCAGCTTCTCAAGATACTCTGCTTACTGAAACACAGTCAATTCGCATTACCGTTGCGCATGGTTTGAAAGAGTACCCGCTGCGGGATTCTGTTGCCTTCAGTAGCAATAGCGTTCGCACTGTGATGTCACCTTGGGGTTGTGACGTAGAATGTTCATGTAGCCGACAGTGTTACAATATGCAGTTGGTGTGGACGCTTTACGCATTCGCATTTGTAAAGGTATGCGCCACATAACGACGTTTCGGTTAACGACGGACCGCATATACGACGGTGGTCCCATAAAATTGTAATATTATAATGTAATTATATTATAGTATATTATAATATAATAGTGGGCCCGGTAGCTCAGTCGGTATAGCGACTGAGCTACCGGGCTGGACGGTCCGGGATCGAATCCCGGTGGGCACGAGATTTTCCGCCCGTCCAGATCGGCCCTGGGGCCCACCCAGCCTCCTGTACAATGGGTACAGGTTCTTTCCCGGGGGTAAAATGCGGCCGGGGCGTGCTGCTGACCACTCACCCCCCCCTTTCAAGTGCCGCGGTCATGGAAGAGTAGAGCTTTACCTCTACCCACCCTATGGGCCACACCAGGCCTGTAAAGGGATCACTTTATCTTTTTGTATTATAATATAATATTCTAATACCGCTGTGTTACAATTGCCTACAGTATTCAATAGAGTAACATGCTGTACAGGTTTGCAGCCTAGGAGCAATAGAATATACCATAGAGCCCAGGTGCTTAGTAGGCTATACTGTACTATCCAGGTGTGTGTAAGTACACGTTAGCGCGACGACGAAATCGCGTAACGACGCATTTATCAGAACGTATCCCCGTCGTTACGCGACGCATATCTGTACTTAAAGGAAAAGACGTTTTCCATGAAATACGCACTTTGATACTGTAGCTGTAACTTAAGCAAGTCCCAGCCGTGATTCCTTAGCTGCCAGACTGGATATATAATACACAGCGTTCGGAGTAGGCTTACAGGACATATGATACATACTCTACCGTAAGATTTTATTCCAATAGGCTTGGCTGTCAGAGGAAATATACCGAAAGCTCTAAAATTTTATTTTTCGTTTCTCGTGCAGAGGATTAATTGAATACGATGCCGTTACATTACAAATACACGGTCTAGTTTGTGCATTGGGTTTTCGTTCAACATTTGGTATCGGTTCGTCTAACTACGGCACTGAGAAAAGGCACGGCGCTAGGGTGAAAAGTGACATTGGTATAACAACGTAAGAAAAAAATGAAGGCGCCGAGATGATATTGTTGAGGTAAGGTCCAAGACGTTCACTGTGTGACAGTACACAAATACGTAAGAGGGGACATACATATAATTGCACAGTCTAACACACCTTTTTATTAAGTAATTACAATTGAAAGATAATTAAATCATTTAAAACATCAACATGTTTCGGCTCCTCTTACAAAGCCATCTTCAGGCTGAACCCTAAACATTGTTATATACAATTAGCAATGCTTTATACAGCACGAGATCTCGTTTACTTGTTATTAATATATATTATGAATTAAAAATAAATGTCATTTCGAATGTAAAATAACGTAGGTAATGTGGTTAAAAGTTACAAGGAATATAATTTAAAATGTAGGAAGAATAATAGTTTTTAGAATCGTAAGTTTTGAAATTAATGAAGAACTACTGTATCCAGATTTTTTGGATGTAATATCGTGGGGGTTTCTCTTCATCAGTGTAAACTGCTTATCTTTTGTGGGGAGAAGTAGTGATATTTGGGTCACTAGATATAATTATGTTGAATCTGTAACTTTTTTGCGGAAATGTAGTAATATTTCACTGTCGGGTCGCTGCATGAAACTATGATGAATCTGCACCTGTATAACAAAATATTTTGCCTGAAAATTGCAAAGTAAGAAGGGAAGTAAATATATACGTTGTAAGTGAAATTACTGTCTGTTATTGACGCAAGTTTACGTAAGGTTTGCTGTGAGTGGCCAGTATGTGCCGTGCATGATTACGTGTGATTAAACATCAACCGGTAGAAGAACCGGTTAGAATGTTACAGATCAGCGTTCTGTGTTGGATGTTAATTAATTTGTTCTAAAAAAAACATTTAAATACAGTTTTGCCTGTGAAGAATATAAGGATTTCATTCGTACACGCAGGGACCAGTCGGTGACAGTTATAAACCCAACCGGTCAATTAAAACTAAACTCCGTGGCCTTAGTCCGCACGCGAACTATACCGACAGAGCGACCGCCGCCGGTCGGCGAAGTTAGTGCCAACTTTTGCGGATAGAGGGGTGTCACGTGGTCAGCGCAA
>Ga0123353_10009819_pt1 | contig 13261 bp, 10 predicted proteins | sample TergutLab28metaG_3_FD_92763 | JGI IMG/M metagenome (GOLD analysis project Ga0123353, IMG submission 92763) | Labiotermes labralis P3 segment gut microbial communities from Petit-Saut dam, French Guiana - Lab288 P3 | ecosystem: Host-associated > Arthropoda: Insects > Digestive system > Gut ...
CTTCATATAATGGTGGTTTAAGATCTTCATATAATGGTGGTTTAAGATCTTCATATAATGGTGGTTTAAGATCTTCATATAATGGTGGTTTAAGATGTTCTATAATGGTGGTTTAAGATGTTCTATAATGGTGGTTTAAGATCTCCGTGTAATGGTGGTTTAAGATCTTTATATAACGGTGGTTTAAGATCTTCAAATAATGGTGGTTTAAGATCTTCATATAATGGTAGTTTAAGATGTTCGTATATTGGTGGTTTAAGATCTCCGTAAAATGGTGGTTTAAGATCTTCATATAATGGTGGTTTAAAATCTTCATATAATGGTGGTTTAAAATCTTCATATAATGGTGGTTTAAAATCTTCATATAATGGTGGTTTAAGATCTTCATATAATGGTAGTTTAAGATCTCCGTAAAATGGTGGTTTGTGATCTTCATATAACGGTGCTCCTTCGCCTTAACAACTACTTCACTGAACCCCAGCGCCTTTTCTTAACTTCGTTTATGCACGCACACACACAAACACACAAAGAACAGTATTATTCGATTTTCATTTTTTAAGTTTTAATTTGCTATTTTAATTATATATAAGCATTTTTCTACTCAAAGCCTCGGGACATACCGGTTGAGGACCTCGGTCTGTGACTGTATAATGTCGACTTATGGGATGAGGCTGTAAACGGTTGGAAGAAACGCGGAAGTGGTCGTAGTCTGTTGATTCTTCTGGAGTGACAGAAAGGAAATTATGCAATTTGTATTGATTTTTTATCTTTCCCGTACTTTCTACCGCCAATAGCCTCTTTGGTGATTTCATTTAGTCTGAAGAAGAGAACAAATTATGAACCTCCACATAAAACATGATAGCTGATCCAGGTGTTCTATTTTCAGGCACCCTTTGTCAGTCCTTGTGTGCTGGCTAGTATTTCACTGCATAGAGAAGTGACGTCGCCAGCACTAACAAGACCCTATATCAACCCGTATCTATAGTTAATTTTCTTGTTATCTTTGGCAGAAAGACAACTAGTTCAGAAGGATTAAAGTCTGGATATTTGTAGCGAATACTTCACCGCTCTGTTGCTATTTCTCACATCTGGAACACGGTTCAAGATCCCAAATCAAATGGCCCAGGTTGTATAATGTTTGTTTTGTCTTTCAAAGCAGCTGCTTCAGAGGAGTGAAAATGCACATAAAAATCCTTTGAACCAAAAAACGGCTACATTTATAATTCTTATATTCAGTAATGTTTGCCAAATGCTAAATATAACGTAGCGTCCCCATATTTGCACCAACAACTGCACTATACCTAGATACAATAATATACAATCATGTGATAATCCTTCTAAATTTTTCGGCCTTTTTCGGTAAGGGAAGTATTCAACAAACATGTCGGAAGATTACCACATATTTGTATATTGTTGTATCTAATTACAGTGCAGTTGCACGGAACATGGATAATTTTAAATAACGTGGCGTATGCAAAATAGCTTACTTATCTATGAAAAGGTAATGCTTGGTCTTTTATCGTCATGTAGGTTAGCAAGTGGTTACGAATAGGAGCAAGAAATGGTGTCAGTTTTTGTGTCGGTGTTGGTGTTTTCAATTTCGCCAGAATAAACATCTTGTAGGTAGCAACACCGCTAAATGCTTACTGTTATTGTAAGATTCTGAATATCTGGGTATAGTTATAGTTGTCTGTACAGAACTTTATAGTCACTTGGGTTTTTTTTCGAAGTTTGTCTTACAAAATCTAAGCCTGATCTGATATGCGGTATTATTATTGTTGTTTTCTTCTCTTCCTTTGTTGTATCGATGGTTAATTGTAGGCAGGTGATGTACAATAAAAATGTATTGAGAATAATAGAAAAGTTATAAAAAATGCAATTCACATTCTAGGCTAAAAATGATTAAAAATACAAATAACTTTCCAGGCTAAGGTGTCGCTATTTTTAGCACATTTTCAAAAGATGAAATACTAACGTAATGTATGTCTCTACAGATAAACAACTCATAAGTTTTTCTAATTTTCTGCGACGTCCTTTCTCGACTTTGCCAGGGAGAGGTTTAAAAGGCTTCGTCTCATCTCGAATGCCTCCACGGGCATTATAACTTTGTGTCGCGGGCACCATGTTATTGGCGAGCTACAGTTTTAAGTGGTCATGATTTAAGCAGATGTTCAGCACAGCAAATGTTACGAAACTGAAGTTTTGTTCGTATGGTTTATTAGTTTATCATCTCTACCGCCGATGTTACGGACTCGGTAAGTAAATTTTTCTGTGCCATTTACTTTACCGTCTTCTACAGTGCATTCTGCGAGAAACGCCAATGCAGTATCATCACTTATAAACTACTCTTGCATTTATCTTCAAAGTAAAAGACAGCCAAGAAAAAACGAGTTCGATCCCAGAGCAGCCCATGTAGGATTCGTGGTAGAAAAACCAACATTGGGACATGCTTTTGTGCGAGTGTTTCTGGTTTCTCCCACCAGTGTCATTGCACCAAAGTTCAAGGCACATATTTCATTCATCTCACGTCCACTCTACATAGTCATGACAATTCAGGGATTCAGGGCGCCGTTAAATAAAACACTAAGAAAAAGTTTAAAAAATGCTGTTCTTTACGGCTAAACTAAGTTACGCTACGTTTGGATAAGTATTGTGCTGAACCAGCCTTTTTTATACAGCAATTTCGAAACATAAGAAGGAATACAATAGGCAACTCCCATGCCAGACAGTCTTGTGGAAATTCCTTCCTTCTGCAGGGAATGTGGGGTTTAATTTGTTTAAAGACTTTTACAACGTGCAAGAAAAATGTTACTTATTGCTTGTTTTCGGAGCACGGCCTCTCTGCTGGACGAACTTCCTGATATCCTAAGTAGAAGACGGGTTTAAGCAATCTACCGTCATCTTGTAGTTTTCGTTTTTAAGCGCTCTTTAAAATTTGGGAAAGGCGACTGTTAGCTTTGTCATGTTTCTTTGTCTGTCCATCTCTGTCGGTCCGTCCGTCTGTTCGCACGAAGCATCTCTGCTGTCACTGGACGGATTTTCGTGAATTTTGGTTTGTACTAAACTCTGTTGACCGGATTCAAATTTAGTTAAGTTCGGACAAAACTAACAAGACACTTTATTTGCAGACGTACCTATATGTAAGAAGAATCTCGCCGCTCACGAGATGGGTACTCGAAATACAGTGCCAAGCAGATGCAATTTGTTTTCCGGGTAGTTGGGGTAAAAATACAAATTCAGTAATAATAATACTAATAATAATAATAATTATTATTATTATTCTTTCTTGTTTTCTGCGTGATCTTAACCATGTTCTGTTGGTCTCCACACAGATGCGATTTATTGTGGTATGACATAACAACACAGTGACTTTTTTGTATCATGTTCAAATGCAATTAATTGCTTTTCTCATTCCTGCAAGGTACATTATGCTTAATTTAGCTAAACACTGAAGTGAAGTCATAATGTCGAATATTGTGTGTTTTATAATCTCCGTTAAAGACCATTGTGGCACACAATGTGCTGCGGAGAATAAACTTCAGTTTAATATCCTTACCACATGTTTCGGCAGGGCTGGGTCGTTATAATGAAGAGAATATTAAATAGAAATTACGTGACAATTATTAAAAAAAATTGTCTGAGATTTGCTGACCCATTAAGTAATGTAACTCTTGATTAGAATGTTATATTAGATGTCCCAGCATATTCAGTCTCTTGTATGTTACTCTATTTGACGTTCAGGTGACCGTGCATCGTGATAAATTCTTATAATAAAAGCAACTAGATGCACTAATTTCTCAAATTTATTTTTGGAATAAAACTCTACTGTCCGAAACATTATTTTATTCCAAAAATAAATTTGAAAAATTAGTGCATCTTGTTTGTTTTATTATAAGAATGTTACACTGTGTTATGCTGTAAACCCGTTGTTGACTCTAAAGTTAAATTTCAGTTAACGTAACGACACTTAAAGTGTTAAATTGTGAAATGTTTGTTGATTTGTTCATAGTAAATTGTAAACCTCGTGTCATATCGTAAGGTTCACGACATCGTCAGTATGTCGCCTTTAATTATCCATAGTTCACTCAGCTGAGTGTCTCATTAAAGAGTGTTGCGAATAGGGACAAAGCCTTCCGTAAAATGCACTGTGGCTCTTGTACCTCTGTTTAAGATGTCTTAAGATATGAGGATGCTGATGTGAAGAAAATCTGATAACCCAAGCATCATACGTAAACACGTCATACCGATGTGAGAGCAAATTTCAGTCTTTCCAATAAGTTTTGGTTTCTTCCCTTTTTCTGATAATTTAACCCTTTATAACAAGGTGGTAACATAGTGTACCACTGGCAGGTATGTGAATGGTCCCAAACTTTTCCTAAAGACCATTAAAACTTGATTTACGCTATTGGCACGCTCGCGGACAGCTCACGGTCGGCAAAAATAATCTTTGTCTGTATTTAATGATACTGCACTCATCAACGTTTCCGCTAACATCGTGGGGCGCTTAAGTGAGTGAGCGTATTTGCTGTTCCCGTTTGTCTCGGTTGAATGGGGTAGCTCAGACTGGGCGAGACAATATCTTACCTTCAATGGGAATGCTAAGCGCGATATACACTCCCAGCTAAACTGAGCGGTTTTACTGTGTGACGTCATACCTGACGGAAAAAACTGAGTAAACTAAGCAGTTTTGACAGGCAATAGCGAAGGCCTCAGAACTGTCCTTTCCAGTCGTCTTTCACACAGATAACTGCGCAGTTCACTCAGGGAATCCCACAGTTTCCTTAGTTTACCTGCCGACACCACGATGGCATCATCTCAAAGCAATCATCTTCATCATCCGTTTCTAGAAAATATATTCAGCAGATGAGCATCGTATGATATATTCCTTTTCAAATACCACTTCTTACTCCACATTTTACGCTTTCTGTTCTTCTTTCCGGATAACATTATGGCCGATGTGGCTAGCAAACAGCAAACGACAGCCTTGTTTTTATCCACCACAGTCACACGCACAAGAAGACACACAGAACTGACAAACCTGATGGAAAACTTATGCTGTGCCCGAGAACATTCAATTCAGTTTTTCGTGCAGTTTTTTTTTACACAGTTTAATTTAGAGTGTATGGGGCCCGCTACGTGCATGTATCCCAGTGCCAGAGATCACTTCAACAACACTTACAAAGAAACACGTTTGACTGATTTTGCTGATTTATTGCTAGTAAATGAGTGATGTAATGAATTTATTACACATTGCTGACATTTGATGATTGAACGTGTTAAGTCTGTGTTACATGGATGTCTTTTGGTTTTGAGCTGAAATTTCGATCGACAAATTTGAAATTCGCATTTTTCAAGTACACCCATGGAGTTTAAGTAACACCTTGCTATACTCTTCATGGTTGCACCGTGCATTGATAATATAAAATTCTTTATTTTTCCAAGTAATGCACATAAATTATATTAAATAATTATTAAAACATTTAAAATTATAAAAGTTGCTCCAACATGTTTGGGTTTACATAAACCATCATCAGGGAACTACAGCTAAGCACAGGCTGTAGCTCCCTGATAATATAAACCGAAACATTTTGGAGCAACATTTATAATTTTAAACATTTTTAATAATTATTTAATATAATTTATGTGCATTACTTGGAAAAATAAAGAATTTGGCCTTGCTATACATTTATGCATAAATATATCAATTTGGAGTCATAAATTTTGTTGTGGGATATGTAGGTTCTGAAAGGCGATCAAGTAACGCGTCCTCCTGACTTCGACGTAGTAAAACCAGTTCTGCATTCGATCTTGCATTCTCGATCTGTCCTACAAAGAAATCCTCCCTTCTGATGCTGCAATACTCTCATTGACCGAAACCTAAATTTTGTCGTCCCCAATAAGCCGAATTTTATTTTATTTTTTTTAATTTTGTACCTAACGGACTAAACGAAAAGGCGAGGTGGGAAGCTTTAATTTAAGTTCGGTGACCCCGGGCTTGCATTAAACTAATATCTTGGGGCGGGTTACTACGTAACCTTTTACTGGACGAATTACGGCTGCAAGAACGGCCAAGTATGTGCTGTCACAAAGCAACACAGAGGCATGTCCCTGCCCCTTCGAAGCGGTATGTCGCCGCAGTCCTTACTAAACTAGCTTCTCCCGTCTGATTTCTGAAGCCATGCCTTGTACATATCTACCCCAATTTGTAAGCCGAAAATAATAATTAAATCTCATAATCAGGATATTCAGGGTTCGAACCGGAACTGCCGATTACAGTCCCTTACCGTGTGTTTGTCTTAAGCTGTGTGTGAGCACAGTAATAATGTGAACCAAGGTTTAAGCTTAACCGGTCATTCTTCATAATGGAAACGACTGTTTTCTGTGCGAGGTAGATATGTACTGAAATGTGAATATTCGTATTTATATGAGCTTCAGGCTTCAGGAAAAAAACCAACCATTTCCTAACCAATCCAAAAAAAAATCACCTTATAGTAATCTACTGTCACCTTAAAGGAGGCTTAACAAGAATCAGCAAAAATTTATATGCTCAATTCTGGCACATAAACTTCACAGCCTACAGGAATATGGATGGAATAGAGTGTGCAACCTCCAACTCTAAACACTGCTCAACCTGAAAGCTTTTTAAAATGATATGGTATTCCGTTTAATATTATTATATCTCTGTATTTCAAGCCACACAGAATCGTTACGAAAAAATTCGCCAATCACGCCTCAAAGAACAATCCAAGCAGTTTTGACAGTTCAGAAGGTCATACCATTAACCGCGTTGGTGTGTCAAGATGCCTCCGTCCACGCACGTAATTAACCGGACGGCGTTCGACGAGGTCATAAAATTTCGCAGTTCCCCCACATGTTCTACATTAGAACTGCTGTGTAATCCTGCATGGGACGCACCCTACCGACACCGGGTGCGCGGTATCAGCAGTTTTATCGCCCCCCGCTGTGCTCACAAACTTTTCTCGTGGCAATGCGAAAATGGATATTAATACAGTGTCGTGCTGACATAAGCTCAGTTAAAAATCGGATAGGATGACCCGAAATTCAGAGGTTGTCCTATTTCCGCGACCTTACGGAGAAGAAAATGGTGGAAAACTGCCAGTAAAACCAAACACTAAATCGAATGCTAGACAACCTCCAAGTATGAGCAGAACTGAAACGCGGGTGACCATGAAGCCTACATATAAACTGTCATTATCATCCTGTGGCTGATATAAATACTTGGGACAGGTCACATAATTGTGCACACACACACACATATGCTACAGATACCTCCGTAGTGTTACATATACACCTTCTCTCCAGTCACCAATTTGTACGCAATGACTTTTCAAACAACGGAATTCTAGGCAGGCCCCACGACTTGCGCAAAGCGCAAACTGCCCTAGCGAATGCATTGTGACTATCAAAACACATTTCATTCCAACTAACTAAGAAGCTACACAGTTGACTAACAAATTAACCATAAGATTCCAGCCTTCTTGAGAAACTAATAGGCTCTGATCAAGTCAAGAATTTCCCCGCATTTTACGTAACCTCAAGTTCATTATTATTCACGACGTGCCGCCAATATTTCGTACCCTGTGAGCCACATGAAACCAGCCGGTGCGATTTCACCCTATTTTTCAGATCGGTTATAATATAATCCTTCCATTTATGTCTAGATCGTGCGACAGGCATCCTTCCCTCATGCTCCCCTGCCAAAATATTTTATGTGTTTATCTACACGTGCCATTTGCGTCGCCAGTCTAATCCTCCTTGGTTTGGTTCCCATGATAGTATCTGGTGAGAAGTACGAATTACGAAACTCCTAATTTTGAAGTTTTATCCAGCATTTTGAGCGGTTAATTTGGCAACGCTACGGAAGACTCGGAGACTCGCGCATGCGCGATGTGAAGGATGATTTTTAGGCGCGTTCGCAAAATTGCGAAAAGCGACTATTACCGTCGTCATGACTATCCCTCTGTCCGTTCTGCTGTCCGCATGGAAGAGCTCGGCTCCCAGTGAACGGATTTTTATTAAATTTGACATTACAGCATTTTTTTAAAAATCTATCTTGAAAATTCAGGTTCCATTGAGACCCGACAAGAATAACGGGTACATCACATGAAGACAAGTATACATCTTTGATAACATTTGGCTCAATTCTTCTTAGAATGAGAAATGTCTCAGAAAACGTTGTAAAGAAAACAGAAACACACATTTTATGTACAGTAACCTTTTTTTTTTAAATCGTGCCTTTTATGAGATACGGGGGAAAATACTGTAGAGCCGTGGAGGCCACAGATGACAAAATTGCTTACGCGCAACGCATGCTGAATTCCTAAGTCTACAAACACACACTCATAATGTGTAACGCTTATTTCCATTGCAACAGTGGTTGCACGAAAGCACCTCAGTGTTACGTTATGCGTATATTGCCTGTCTTTTTTTAATAATATTCTTACTGCATATTATGTAAACAGTATGTGTAAGTAAAGTTTATTTTAAACATAATCGTGTATAAATGTTTTTATCTATCTATCTATCATCATCTGTCTATCTATCCATCTATCTGTCCATCCATCTATCTATCTATCTAACTATCTGTCTATCTATCTGTCTGTCTGTCTGTAGATTTATCTCTGACGAGTGACAACCCGTAACCAGTGGCCCACCGGTTGCTGGTTTTCAGTCGCCCTAGTTGCCAGTTTATTGCGTCGTCGCATGTTAGATTCTTCAGCTTTATAACCGTTTCCACGTCCTTTTCCCACTTCGGGTCGTCGTCGTCGTCCTCCTCCCGGTGACCTAGTCATTATTCCCTTAGGCCGTCTGTTATCCTCCTTGCGTGCTACGTGTCCGTACCATTTCAACATTTCCATTCTCTCCAGAATTGTTTGTGTTACAGTTTTCTTCTATCTGCACTAATATAATATCCAAAATTGTCGCTGCACACCTATCGGAAACCTTTGAGAACCATTACTCTAAAACGCAAATAAGATGGGCTTTCGGAAATGATTTGGACAGCGGCCGCTCTTTCGGCGAATAATGCCCTGTAAGATGGCGCGAATTACCATCTAGGTGTGTCGTCTTAATACAGCATTCTACCACCAAATGGCCCCATTCACACAGGACTATGAAAACTGCTACGTCATTACCAAATCTCGTGGTCGAAGATCATGGCCTTTAGTCGCAAACTGGAAGGCGCTTCTCACAGGCAGAAATGGACCGCGTGAGTTCTGTGGAATGAAGGCTTTAAAACACCCGATGTTCATTGTCGATGTGGAGAGAAAGCACCTGCAAGCAGCAATGTGTTCAACTAGGTACGGAGCTTTCATTGGTCCATGAGTGGTGTCGTGACACCCCGAAACATTGGTTTCGTGACGCCGTTTGGAAGCTCCCAAAGAGATGGCAGCGATGTATAACCTAAGAAGGGAATATTTTGAGCTAGCAGTTATTTAATATTCAGCCCAAATATAGTAAATTGCTGCAAATAAGGTGAGTCCAAATCATTTCCGAATGGCCCTCATAAGTTTCTCAGCACCCCATTCTCGAACGCCCTGGGCCGATATTATTCCCTTAGTGAAAGAGAACAAATGGACCACCCACTTAAAACCCCCAGGCAAAATTACTGTTCTGTGTCTTTTAGTCTTCAAGTTTTTGGACAACAAACTGCAACACAGAGGTTCTGGACCGAATTCTCCGATTACAATCTACACTTAATTTATTACGCATGTAATTTTATTTGTTACTTTCCTTTCCCACACATTTGAACTTTGCCACATATACAAAGGATTTATTAGATATCTGTATGTTGTACTTTTATTCAGCATTATGTTCAGGTAGCAAGAACATGCGATTGGCTTTCTCAACATTTCCTTCTACAGAAATCTCATTACTAGCAGCCCAAAAAAAATCTTTACAGTATTAACATTTTCACCCAGTAAATTAATATCATCAGCACCAAACCAACAGCTGATGATCCCTATTCAGTTTCAGTCCTTACTGGTATACTCGCACCTTCATAATTGCATTATCTAAGGCACAGTTGAGAAGCAGTGACAATAAAACGTCTCCTTGTTTCAGACTGTTGTGAATAGGAAATGTAGCAGATAAATGTTTGCATATCCGGACTTTACTAAAGATTTTAGTCTGTGCAGTCACAGTCCTATAGTATTTGTAGTGATTGTTAGTAATTTACAAGCGTGAGTGTGCCGGGTCAGCATGCCAGCCGAATGTACTCCAGATATGTGTATTGTGCCTAAATTGGGTACCTCTCTTTTGATGTTTACAGATAGCCGTGCACAAGGAGCTCGTTTAGTCTTAGGGTGCATGATTACATTGTCCATACTGCTTAGTACCGATAAATTATCAAGATCGGTACTGTGTCCTGCCCGTCTTAACATTAGAAATTTCTAGGGCTTCGGAGATAGAATTTTCATTTCGTGAGTCGACTGTACGTCCACTGTTGGTTAGATGAACGGTACTGAGGGAAGTTTCTTTTTGAGGTGGAGTTGCTACTCTGAAGGAAAAGAGACCCTCGTTTCATCCTGAAAAATTCCCAATTCATTTCTGGCTAATTAAAGAGTTTAGTGGTTTAGACTTATTTCTTCCTTCCATTTAACCAAGAAATTATACAATTACGTCGAGTCTTTAAGTTGCGGCTAGTCTCGAGACAGCCACATGTCTACATCACTTGCAGTCATTGTTTGGTTACCAACGTTCTTTCCTGTGGGTAAAGCGAGAGGGTATGAAGGTGTCCACGCAACTGTAACCAGTTCCGAGGTTAAGGATGATTGGAATTACGCTTCTGCACCTCCTGTATTCCTTCACTGTTTGGACAGGGACAATTTTACCTTTCACTGGCATATTTTAATTAACAATTTTTGAAGAATTTGAAGAACGTACCATATTTTGTCTGTAGTTAATACAGCAAGTTGAAATCCACATAGGTAAAACATTCCGTTTACAGATCTAGACAGGCGCTGAGTGTTCCAGGAGAATGAGGCTCCCAGCTTCCAAGACAGTCGGCACATGAAGGTTGTAAGGTTTTTAGCCATACGCTCCGGCCGCCTTTGGTTCCCAGGAAATATTCCTGGTACTCATTTCTATTAGAAGTTGAGTCGAATCCCAGGGCCATAGTTCGGCCGGAAAAGTTTCAATGACACCATCGGGAATCGAACCCGCAACATTCCGACCTGAAGCGCAAGGCTTGAATTGACTGCGCCACCGCATTCCCCCAAATTCCACATAGGTAGTCCCTCGCTCTGCACGACCAAGCACTCTCCAGTTCCAAAATACATCAGTACGCCCGGCAGCCACCCCGACACAGAGTGGAAAATGTCACATCTTACTTCGAAGCCGGAAATTTGTTAAGACTGTCTGGACGTTTGATCCTGCTTTGTCATTTCAGTACGTTCTTCAAATCTCCTCAGTCATGTTCCTGCAGTTTTTATAGCATCCATGACCCCAGTCCAATTCTTATCATCTTAAATCAATTTCTTACCTACCGTCTCAATCTTGTTATTAACGTGTAGGTCGCTAACACGTATAGACATCTTATTCTGAAACGCTGGGATCATTAAGCAAAAAAGAGCGACTTTCCAAATTACGTTCATGCCAACAACATTGCTGTAGCACTTGTTAATGGTAAGTAGCTGCAACAAGCCACGACATTTGAATTCGCAAAACATATAACCTATCGGAGGGGAAACCGAATCAGCAAAGAGCTGAAAATGACATTTTTAATCGGCCAATAATTCAAGCATTCTGTAATTCTTCGGCTCCCCTTTCCGAAACATATTCTGAAAATTAAGGCTGGTAGTTTAAAAGTACATAAAGAACACAGGAATTAATTTAGATCTACAACCCTGTATTAAAATGTAAAACGGGATTTGTAACTGAAAATTGGAACTGCCAGTAAAGTCATTGTTTCTGGAGACTTGAAAAATGTAAACTTGTGACGTGGAACGCTAAACGCTAGAAAGATGTCCTGAAGCACTGTTACAAAATTACTGTATAATATCTGCTCCGTCTAATCCCATGCACTTCTCTCATTGCTGTCCTTTAGTCGCGAATACCCAGGACTTTTTTATCATCTATAATTTGCCATCCAGTACTTCAGTATGCATATCTGACTACAGTCCTCTTCACTGATTTTCCTTGACTCATTACAAGCAGACGAGATTGAAAAGGACGCTGATCCATACTGAAGCAAACTAGAACGTTTTCAAAGTTACATGCTAAGAAGGTATGTAATGTACGTATAGCGCATCATTGAGGCGCATTCGCTTAACCATTTTCGCCGTGAAAAAGCAGTACTGTAATATTACATATGATGAGTGTGTGTCTGTAGCCTAGTTATCCAGCACGTAATGCGCGTGCCCCATATCATTCTGCCACCTGTGGCGTGTCTGGCTCTACAGTATTTCTCCATATTATCTCATAAACGGCACGATTTTCGAAAAAAAAAACCCCTTTATTGAACATAAAATGTGTTTTGATTTTTTTCAACCAGTTTTCTCTGATATATTTTTCATTGTAAGAAGAACTGAGCGAGATGTTATCATGAATGTGTACGTAAACACGCGTAATTCTTGTCAGATTTTAATGAAACTTCGATTTTGTTGACAGATTTTTTAAAAATATTCAAATATCAAATTTAATGAAAATCTGTCCAGTGGGAGCCGAGTTGTTCCATGCGGACGGACAGATTGACAGACGGACAGACATGACGAAGCTAATAATATCTTTTTGCAATTTTACGAACGCTCCAAAATGTCTGACTGCACAGTACTTAGAAGGTAACAGCTAATTCAGGGCGACTGATGTAGTCCTACCAGTACGTGCATGCGAAATTCCTTGCCGATGTTCTCATTCGTTGTGACGGGCCGCTGAAACGAACACTTTCACGTCGAATTACAGTGTAACTTCCACTACTTTTCTTATTACAAAGAAACTGCATCACGCACAGTAACACCACGGCGTAACTGTGTTTACAGTCACTAACAGACTGAAGTAGGCAGCACATTTAGTCGTAAGTACCAGATTCCAAATACTATCAAAGCTATGCGAAGTATACATACCAACGACACGAAAAGTACTCGAAAAATAATCGAAAATCTAAATAGCTTTAAATTACATCTGTAATGCACAATTTAATATTAGCAGTAACTGTTCAAGAAACTGAAACATAGTCAAAGACACTTTATGAGAAATGTACATAATTCATTCCAGTGTCAAGTCTAACCTCGCTCTTACCACC
>Ga0123353_10009821_pt1 | contig 13257 bp, 6 predicted proteins | sample TergutLab28metaG_3_FD_92763 | JGI IMG/M metagenome (GOLD analysis project Ga0123353, IMG submission 92763) | Labiotermes labralis P3 segment gut microbial communities from Petit-Saut dam, French Guiana - Lab288 P3 | ecosystem: Host-associated > Arthropoda: Insects > Digestive system > Gut ...
CATCTATAAAATGATAAACCATCACCAGACATGTATCCGAAAACCCATTAACAGTATATGCCCAAATAAGGGTATTACCCTCTGCAATAGCCGTAACCAATCCAGTTGAATCCACCGTTGCAACAGCGGAATTATCTGAAAACCACCAAATACTTTTATTAGTTGCCTCTTCAGGAATCACAAAAGCCGTTAGTTTTCTTGTCTCTTTTACATTAAGTGACAGAGCCGTTGTGTCAATCTTAATGTTGTCAGGATCAATAAAATCACAAACCGTTACGTAGCAAGTATCAGAAAGTCCATTGACAGTATATGCAAGAATATGTGCATCACCATTACCGACCGCCGTAACAACGCCATTCTCGTTAACAACGGAAACCAAAGCATCACTTGAATGCCAAGTTATTTTTTTGTTTTTTTCTGAGATATCTTCCGGCAGTATGGTGGCGGTAAGTTGCTTATTTACGCCCGTACTATCAAACATCAACGTGGATTCGTCAATAATTATCTCTTTTGGCTTTCCAAAGAACTTATTCCAATTTTGATAAAGCTGCCAGCCGCCAATCAACAAGGCGAGTGCGGCAACAATAAGAATGATTTGCTTGTTATTCCCTTTCGACTTTTCCATTCCCATTCTTTGTCTCGGTTCAAATGTTTCAGGCGCACGTGCTCTTGTTTCTGACGTATTTGTTTCCAGCGGTTTGGTCTCGGAGCGTTTTGGAGGTTCGTTAATAACCGGTGGCTTAAAAACAGGTGGCTTAAAGGCGGGAGCCTCATGCTGCGTCTCTGTCGAAACAGCAGGAGGCGTAATAACCGTCCTCACTCCACCATTAAAATACTTCTCACACAAATATATAAAGCTCGGCAAATGCACTTTCTGCAATAGCCGATGCTTGCCATGGCTTGGCAAAGCCTCTTTGATAATCCTAATAAGGGCAAGGCTCTCACCTGACTCAAAATTACCCTTGTTGAAAAGTTCTTTCAAAGATTCAAATGCATATAATTCATTTGGAGACAACAATTTTTGCTCTGCTTCAATGCCTTGTACAGCTTTTTGCCACTTGGCCATATCTTCGCTTGGAATACCTCCAAAAGTGGGAGAAACGGTTGCAGAAGAAGCGGGTTGTGTTTGAGGTTTGATTTCAGGTGGTGGCGCAGGTTGCGGTACCTGTGGCCGCGACTGTTCAAAAGACACGCTTTTGTTTGTAAAATGCTGTTCGCACAGAGCGACAAAATTTGTCAAGTGGGCTTTCAAAAGCCGATTCTTGTTATGGCTTGACAGGGAATTCTTGAGTATCTTTATATTGCCGCCTGTTCCGCCTGCTTCAAAGTTGCCATTGCTGTAAAGCTCTTTCAATGCTTGAAACGCCGACAATTCTCCGGAGGACAGCTCTTTTTGCGCTGCCTCGATGCCTTGGATGGTTTTTTGCCATTTTTCTGAGTTTGAGGTTGATATCATAGGTTTAGTGTTTTAATTGTGACGATTCATTCTGTAGATTCTGTTCATTGTCCTGCACGTAAAATTGGTCCGCTTACAGTAGACGATACTTTGCAATAGTTGAAATACTTCATATCGTGAGCATCAATTCTAATACTGAAATCCTTAACTATTTCTGGTATCTCTGACCACGCATTTCCTTGGATTATCAATTTTTTTATCACTTCAAAAGAGCGTTCTGTACCTGTTTTTGCACAACGATTTTTATGAAGTATTTTTTCTTCTTTTGACTTGCCTGGAAAAGCAAGAACGAACATTGAAAACTCGCGTGCAATATCACAGCAAGTATAGTGATTTATAATCTTATCTGTACCATATTTACTAATCTTAACATTGTCGCTCTTTGAAATACCAACCGCATTAAATGTCTCAACTCCTCCTACAAAATTTTCATAACCTTCTTGACAAATACGCAAATATGCAATCAGCGCCAAATGTCCTCCAAGAGAATGACCAGTTAGATATATTTTTTTCCCTTGTCCAAATATTTGACTTTTCCCATGTGTCCCTTTTATCACCTTTATTCCAGCGTATTCTTGTATTCTATTTTTTACTGCAACAGTAACCATTTCATCTTGTGGATGTGTCGAATTGAATATTAATTGTATTGTTTCTTCCCAATTGCTCAATGTTTCAAGAGAAGGTTCTGGAGTTCCTCTGAATGCGACTACAATGCTGTTTTCCGTTTCATTCTCATAAATTTGATACCAAAAGTCAGTAATCGTCTTTCCAAAATTTGTGATCGAAGGTCTATTTTCGGTATATACAAGTTTCCATTCTGGGCAAGTGCCAACTACTACTGGAAATCCAAACTTAAAGTATAGATCTTCGCCTTCGTCATCATAGGATGCTTTTGCAAAAGAAGCCAACAAACGAGTATAAACACTGTTGGCTGTACTTGGAATTGAATTCTTATCCGTTGGATCGGAATGTAGGATTACGCATACCTGTTCAACACCATTTATTATTTTTGAAGTAACCACCAATTCTTCGCCATTTAAATAGCCATCGCCATCAAAATCAGCCTTATTGCTAATCAAAAATTCTGCTCCTTTGAATTGTGCGGATCCATTGGATAATCTTAAAGTGCCATCATACAGTAATTGTGCGTAATAGTCGGATATTCCATCACCGTTACTATCTTTTTCGTATTCAATGATAGCTGTTTTCGCAGATTTGAAAATGAATGGCAATGCTCCTGCATTCTCGGCATAGTAATATACACCGCCACCGGTATTGTCGCAGATTTGCCGCAGCAAAGTTGCATTTACATCACTGCCAAGTCCTATGGCAAATATAGTTACCCCCTTTGCATTGGCTCTGTCAATCAAGGGCATATAATCTGTGAATTTATAATTATCCTGCCCATCTGTCATCAATACAATTATTGGTGAATAAGAAATATTGTTTTTTTCTTCTATTTCCCGGACGGCTGCCTCTAAGCCTCTGTAAATATCTGTGCCTCCATTGCTTAAAATGGAATTAAGCGAAGTTTTTACTGCTTCTTTGTCGTGCAAAGCCGTTAAATTGTGAATAGTACGTGCAGTGGTTGTAAATCCAAATATTGCTGCTCTGTTTTGGGGAGAATCGGCAGACATCATATCAACAAACTGTTTGGCAGCTTCAACCCTCAATCTATTTGGGTCGTTTTGGGTCATGCTTCCCGATTCATCTATAACAAAGACAACATCAAAGTTTTCATCTTTATTCGGCATTGCAGCAGAAAAGCCACAAGAGCAATCATCTGTTACAGGCGGTTTACGAATTTCCGTATTCCACACTGCATCAAAATCCACTTTATTGAGGAGTATATAGGTGGAGAAATGTTCGGTTTTTGCAATAACGCTTGACCAGCCCGCGTAATCCGATATCACTTTCTGGTCGGGTAGTTCTTCTAATGTTCCGTCACTTTCGTTAAAATAATAGATACGCGGCTGGAAACGGTTTCCGATCTTTCCCATTCCGGCATCAAGTTTAAATGTAATGCTTGCCCTATCAAAGTCGCCATCGTAATGAAACTCGTAGGCGGTTGCCAAGTATCCGGGTATGTGCTTCGATAATAGAGGTGTGATGCGTGGTGTTATCTCTGCACTGCCTATTTTCCTGCCATTCACATCAAAAACATCAGCGCCTGCACGCATAGGCTGCGAAAACGTTGTCAGTTTTGATTTGTATGAATCCATAACAGAAAGTTTGAATGGATTCAGGAATACACACAGTAAAAGAGACACAACAACAACCGACAAGGCATATAGCGACCCAGTCCATTTGGAACGTACCGGTTTACGATATTGCGTAGCAATGGCATTGTCCGCAAAACTTTGAAACAAGCAGAACCAAAGGAAGATTTTTAACGCTTCAACATATCTGACAGAAGCCATTTCCCCCCACAAAATCTCTTTTGCTCCAAAACCACTGATTGCCCCGCCCAGCCGCTCAAAAGCAAGGAAGCAGAGTACCGCCGGAATGACTTCTGCCAACCAAATCAACAGTTTTGGTTTATCTTTTCCAATAAACGAAAGAATCAAACCAACGCCCAAGAACGTCCAAGCAAACGAATAGCCACCGGATATTTGCCCACCCTGTACAGAGTATATCCAAATCCCAGCGACAAGCGCTCCAAGAAATGCAAGTTTTTCCCGGAGTGCTCCGTTTTGGTTTTTCCTCAAAACAGCAACACTAACCAATGCTCCGACAACAAGAGCGGTGACATAACCCGGCATATTTATTTTAGACGCAGTGCTCAATACGTAAACAAACACGGCAAGAGCAGAGGCAAAAAGCACGTAAATAATAGCATGTTTCAAGTTTTTCAACAAGGTTGGCTTAAACTGTCCATCAGCACCAAACAGAATATTTTTTAAGGTTACGGATGGTTTATTTTCGTTTGCAGTTGGCAGATTTTCAGTAATTGTTGGTGTTTCCTGCACTGTCAAACCTTGTTGCGCCGTAGCGTATTTATAGCACAGCGTAATAAAGTCAAACAAATGTGCTTGTAAATCAGGATTATTTTCGTGTCTATCCAAATTGTCATTGAGCACTTGATAACTACGACCACACTCTTCCGATACAAAATTACCGCTTTGCAAGCTGTCATTCAGCACCATCAACGCCGACCACTCCTCGTTAGACAGGTCTGTTTGTCCTAACTCGTTGATGGCGTTTGTGGCTGTTTGCCATTTTTGTATGTCAGCGTTTGATATCATATCATTCTACGTTTCTAATAATCCATGATACGTTCTTAGTAAACCTTTATCTCAGCAATATCCGGCGCCCAATCATTCCTTGTTGGGACACCTCCATAAAATTCAATAGTGTTTGTACCTTGTCGCAATGACACTTGAACAGTTCTTGTTCCCCAGTTCCAGTTTGTAGAAGGGAAACTTATGTTTTGTGCCATACCATTAACTATCAATTTTCCATTGCGATGATCAGAACTATATATGATGTCAAAATTGACGGTATTGATGCTGTTGCTATTTATGGTAAATCGGAAACCATTAGTTTCGTTTATATCACCGATATAACTTTTTCCACCAGAACTTACCAACGTAGCACTTCCAATTCTGGTAAAATGGTAAGTGGTATAGGTTTGGGGTTGAGAAATAGGAGTGGTTTGTGTTGCATTATCATAAACCTTTATCTCTGCAATATCTGGAGCATAATCATTCCTTGTTGGAACACCACCGTAGAATTCAATAGTATTTGCTCCCTGACGCAGTGACACTTGAACAGTTTTTGTTCCCCAATTCCAATTTGTGGAAGGGAAATTTATGTTTTGCGCCGTGCCATTAACAATCAATTTCCCGTTACGATTATCAGAACTATACACTATATCCACATTGACCGTTGAGGCAGTATTGCTATTGATAGTAAAACGGAACCCATTTGTCACGTTTATATCACCGATAAAATTTTTACCATCAGTGTTACGTAATGTTGCATTGCCGATTCTGGTAAAATGGGAGGAGGTGTAGGTTTGGGGCTGATTGATAGGGATAGCATTGTCAGTTTTTGCAGAAATGGTGTTGATTGGTGGTGGAATTGGAGCCGATTGAGGAGGAGCGGGCTCATCATATTCAGTTGTAAATGGCAAAGCATCAATGGAGTTATTAATTTTTTTTAAAAGTTCAGGCAAGTATACACTTTCCATATTGTGTCCTGCTTTACCCCAGAACAGTTTTTTATCTCCTGCAATAGAAAAAGCCGCCCATCCAGCTTTTGGAATAATATCTAAAGCATTATGTAACTTATGGATTCTATTTCTAATACCTAATTTTTGCGCGTGTGAACGCAAATCACCATCTCCAACAGGAGGAGATGCAAAACCATAGCTAATAATATTTCGAACCGGGATAATCTTTTTATTATCTTTTTCAGCTTCTGCCAAATGTAAACTAATTAACTCTGCAATAGCACCACCAAGGCTATGCCCAGTAACAATATACAATGAGTTAGAATCTATATTAATCTTTTCCCAGATAGCTTTAGCGCATGCAAAAAAACCGCCGTGAACTTCTGGTATTTGGTCAATTAGTTCTATAAGTGCTTGCCCTGTTCGTAGTAAAGGATTCAATCCTACATACTCAACACTTGGTTGTCCTGTCTTCCAAATTACCGGATAGGCAAATGCATCTATCATCAAATTGCTTAACTTTTTAGGATCAGTACCCTTAATTGCTATCATTGTAATCAAAGTTTTTTCATTTATTTGTTTTTCTAATTTTTTGATGCCAACGTAATATGTTAAAACCTCATTGTCGAAAATCTTGATATGTTTGGGTGCTATACTATCGAATTCCAATGTTTTCATTGCTGTATTCTCGGAGCCACTATATGCGTCGTTTGATACTTTTCCACACCAATAAGCAAATTTATCATTGTATGAATTACTTAAGAATATTTTTTCGTAATCTTCTTGCGATAGTATTTCAATCAACTTGAATTTATGCACTTCCTTTTTTACTTCTGGCCAATACGATACTACCCAAATGCTGTAATCACCGGTTTCAAAACCATTAGTATTCAAAGTCTGCCAAAAATTGCCAGTATTGTTTAGAAATGACTTTTTGTCTGCACCGTCTTTCTTGACAAAAATGTTGTAGTGCGAAAATTCAGTGCTTTTCGTAACAGATATGCCAATATCAATGGGATCGCCAACCTTAAATTCTGGACTTGTTGGTGCTGTCAAATTGATGCTTGTTGGTGTTGAAACGGGCGATGGCTGTTGATTTGGTCGTGGTGACGGCGATACAACTCCAAAACTTACGTTTCCTTTTACAGGTGTACCGCCTCTGTTTGCCTGCGGATAAACATAAAGTACAGCGCCATTGTATTCGGCACTTGTTACAATGCCATTGGCATAATAAATATTGCTGCCGTGTTGAATTGAGACTATAGGGTCTGCTTCCCTGCCGTTTTTCAGCCATATTATTTCCCAACTGCCGAAGTTGGAAGCAGAACCTGAAAATATAACCTGTTCATTAATATTGTACCACTCCTTATTTGCTTTAAATGAGCTGATTGTCGGTTTGACTGTTGGTGGAGGTAACACAACACCAAAACGGACCGTTTCCTTTACAGGCGTACCTCCGCCATATGTCTGTGGATAAACATAAAGTACTGCACCATTGTACTCTGTGCTCGTTACAATACCATTTGCAGAAATGTTGCTGCCGTGTTGAATTTTAGTAACCTCATCTGCTTCTTTGCCATTTTTCAACCACACAATTTTCCAGCTGTTGAAGTTTGAAGCTGAACCTGAAAATGTAACTTGTGTGTTCGTTCCATATCCAGTTTTATCTGTTTTGAATGAGTTGATTGTCGGCTGGACTTGCGGTGCTACTTCTCTCAAATCATTTGATTTTACATACATATTGCCACTATAGTTACCCTGTTCTTTGTTATAAGTCCAAATAAGAGCGTAAGATTCATTCTCGTTTAATGTGAATTTGTCTCGGACATTTACTTTTGTACCTTTTGGAATTGTGGTAACAGCTCTACGATTATTGCTTGGATTCCAATCGTTATAAACAGTTATACTATTATTATGGTTTGCCCATCTATCTTCATTTATGGTTTTAAACTGCCAAACAGAAAAATGCGTTTGTAGTTCCTCACTTTGATCATATCTATCGTATGAAGTGGGGACAGCAATTATACCAATAAATACAGTACCGGACACATTGGGAATTTTTATTGTTTGTGAAGTGCCTGTCGGCTTATGATCCGATATTCTGTTCCCGTTATGAGTTAAATAGACACTGTAATAGATTGCGTTAGTAACCGCAGTCCAAGAAACTGTAATTTCTTGATTGCCTATTACATTTGAAGGTGATGTTTGTTTCCATTGAGGTTTTACAAGTTTTTGTTTAGTTTGTGGCTGCACTGGAGGCTTTGGTCCCGGCTGCGGTGTCTCATTTTTGGTTACATAAATTGTCCGCGACGTTCCATAAACAGTTTTCCATCCGTGACAGCCGCCAACACCTACATTTACTACATAATTTCCCGATTTTGGAACGGTTACGGTTGGCAGTTTTATTGATTCGCCTTTTGTAATAGAGCCATTTTTATTTGTCGGATTAGATACTGTTGTACTCCACGAATTATCCGTTGCACGAATAGTGGCTTCCATCCATTTAGGTTTTTCAGATTGTCCGTATGTCTGTAATACTCCGTACACCGTAACATTACCATTATTATCCTGATTGATATAATCAATTGCAGGCGTAGGGTCTGTCTGTGCTCTTAGGGCTGTACCCTGCAACATCGCTGCCACAAACGCAACCATGATGGCCACAAGTTTATTTTTGACTTTCATATTATTATCATTTTATTAATCTATCAAAATACCTATTAACCTCTGGGCCAATTTTCCTAAAAGCATCCTCCACCGCTTTTCCTGTTACCGTTTGAAAAAAATCAGCGCCCTGATTGATACCTATATTACCTCCTACTGCGAGCTCAAACCCCAATTGCGGCGCTCCCGATGCTTTTCCTGTACTCTTGCTCAAAAACAGGACTCTGCTTGTCTGTAAATCCACAACTTGGGCCATAATATTGACCGATACTTTTACTCTGCGTGTACTCACATTCTCAGGAACTGCCTGTTGCCATGGCTGATACGTATTGTTTGAATTTCTACTTCCTGAGTTGTATGAGCTTGCTATGCTTTGTGTGGTGCGTAATACAGCTCTGATGGGAATGTTGCCACCTGCAGTGACTACGTCGGGCTTTTGCATCGTTACCTTTATAATATAACGTGCGCCAACATTTTTACCATATAAGAGCATGGTATTATAGTCGATTTTGCCGCTATTTGCTAATTCAATTTCAGTTTCTTGTGCCTGTAATATAGACCTGTCTAATACGTGAATTTTATTTGATTTCAATAATTGTTCCATCAGCGCTGCCGTCACATAATCACCAATGTATCCTGCATCATATCCGCCAACCATTGTATTCATGCCTTGTGGAAAATTCACTTCTGCTGGAGCGACCATCACGGTGACCTCTCTGATGTCGTGGTTTAGTATAGGCTTTGCATCTTCTTTCTTGACTAACATTCCTTCTGCAAACGGGATTGTCGCATTGCCATAGATTTTGCCAATCGAATATGCGCTTTGTACATCGGTTATAGCTATTTCTCCCATTATTCTTTGTTCCAACCATATTTCTTGTCCGGTAACAGGGTCAATGATAACGTCGTTGTTAGACAAAACCGATACAATATCGGAAACAATTATGTTTGGTGTATTCAACCTCAGGTAAATAATATCACCATCTACCCTAACAATGTAACCGTCAATACCTTGTGCAATTGATATGTTTGGTATAGTAAAATTGGCTTGATCTGGAGGTGGTGGGTCATCATGAATATCGTCGTATATTTTTTGATCGGCTACCGGAACTGGAAATGTTAGGTTCGTATTATTTACTACAGCCTTTAGTTCGCTTACCCTATTTTTCACATTGAATATCTCAGGTTTCGCAAAGCTTTCATCTTCGTTTTCTAGCGCTCTTTCGTACCAGTAAAGGGCATTATCATTGTCTTTGAGAACGCCGAGCCCGTCGTAATAACAAGTCGCTAAATTTGTTTGTGCCCAGGCATATCCCTGTGTTGCAGCCCTGTAATACCAGTTTACCGCTTGCAGATAATCTTGTGTGATCCCCAAACCATAGAAATAACAACTCCCCAAAACATTTTGCGACAAAACATCACCTTGCTCGGCTGCATTGACAAACCAATATACAGCTTTTGAATAGTCTTTGGGAACGCCTTTCCCGTTCAGATGGCAATATCCCAAATTGCGTTGCGCCATGACATCACCCTGCTCGGCTGCTCGGCTATACCATTGGATGGCTTGCGAATAATCTTGGGCTACTCCCATTCCATAATAATAACAAGCTGCTAAATTGCGTTGCGCCCAAGTATCACCTTGTTCCGCTGCTGTGCGGTAATCGCTGACTTGCTGGGCGTACGCACCAGTTGAAAAGCTTAGGATTATTAAAAATAAAGATAGTTTTTTCACGTTAATTTCTATTGAAGAATTACAGTTTACTTTTTGACGCAATAATAGAACTGTAAATTTCTGTAGTTATCATTGGAACTATCTTAGAAACAATTATATAAGCTACAAAGACGACTAATAGTACCATGATAGCATATCCTGCTTGTTTTTCAGATGAAGGTTTCATTAGCGGTTTTGCACCAAGAAAAAGCAGATAAAGTCCGTAAAGCCCCAGAAGCGGAACAAGCCACGCAATAGGTGGAAAAAAATAGAGTATCCCAGAAATACACAACGGTATATAAGAATATGCTATCAGGGAAAAAACAAGATTAAAGTCTTTATTCACACCAAATTGGTCGGAAAGAGTATTAATGACTGCTGCGGCAAGATAAACTCCACCCAAGATGATTGCAATCTGATTGACTGATGCAATAATTCCCGTAATCCCTATTGTTGCAAAAAAAGGAGTGCTCTCTTTTATTCTTGCCAAAGCATCTGCTATTTGTTCACTGTGATAATTGTTATTTCCAATGATAGATGCTTTCATCTGTGCCATCTTTGAGTGCCATTGCAACCAATATTTGGCAATAATCGCTAAAGCCGGTATTAGCGTCAATATCAGTAAATATGGCAATACTTTTGCGTGAGGTGCATTTTCTGCCTCAATAATTTCCCATTCTTCTTTAGGGTTGAACAGTATTGATTTTACTCTTATAAACAGTTCCATATTAAGTTCCCTAAATCCGTGTCGGGCGCAACTTTAGAAAGATTAGATATTTGATGATTTGTAAATTCTTGATGCATTTAATTTTACTTTTAAAATCTATTTCTTACATTAATAACTATTTATACATTTTTATCATTAAATAATTTTTACAAAAGTAACCGATAAGTAAATTCCTGCCCCAATTTGGCGTTACATAATCCGCACACAAATGATACATATTCAACTACTAAAATGTAGTATAATTCACACGCTTCTTTATCCTCTGTCTTTCAATAATTTAGAAAAATGTAAAAAGAAGTCGTAATCTAAGATTTCGGAGATATTCAAAATCGTATCGGAATACAAATCTTTGCTTTTGAAAATGCGCTGTACTTTCGTACGGTCGTAGCCAAGCTGTTTTGATAACCATACTGCTGTTCGTCCCTGCTCGTGCAGTTTGTCATAAATTATTTTACCAATGTGGATAGTGTTTGTCATATAAAAAAGCGTAAACTGTTCGTTGATTGCTTATTTATCCATTCCGGCTCTGGTAAACCGTTTCATCCAAATAAGCGCAAACAGCTCACGCTTTCTAAACGCAAACCAGCGCACCTTATTCTCGGATGAAATATACCAGATTCCGAATGGATGAGAATAAGAACTATCAGTTCAATTATTTTAATATCAATGCTTTATATTTCGATATCTTTTCTGTTTTATGTTTATTACCAATACTTTATAAATCCTCTTCAATACTTACTGAGCCCGCATTAATCTCGAACTATTCGTTTCTTTTCGCGCCCAAAGATAATAAAAAATTAAAACAAGATGCAAAAAAGTACAAACATTCCCTTATTCCCTTTCCTTCAATAATTTAGTAAAATATTCAAAGAAGTCGTGATTCATGCCTTTGGAAATATTCAAAATTGTGTCAGAATACAAATCTTTGCTTTTGAATATTCGGTGTACCTTTGTTCGGTCATAGCCAAGTTGTTTTGATAGCCAAACTGCTGTACGTCCTTGTTCGTGCAGTTTCTCATGAATGATCTCTCCGATATGTATAGGCTTTGGCAATTAATTATTCAAATTTTTTGACAAAAATAACTATAACTCACTTCTGACAACAGATTTAACGTTGCATAATCCGCACATATTTGATACATATTCAACAACATATATGTTGCATATAACGCACACTATGACCTTATGCCCTGTTTTTAAGAAAGTTTGCTATCCATCTCAATATGCAAGTTCTGAATCCTGTTGAACAATTAACTCGCAGATCCTTTGCAATGCATAGCGTCCGAAATGGTGATATCTGGGGCAATGGTCAGGAAGAATTGACAAACCTTTTCATCTCTCAAAAGAAAAAATTCGTTACTTTTGTACAATCATGACAAAAGAGATTGACGTAATTATTGTTGAAGATGAGTTCCATCAGCGTGAGACGCTTGCGCAGAAGTTGCAGGAGTATCATTCTGAAATTAAGATTGTTGCATTGTGCGATAATGCGGAGACGGCGTTGGTGGAGGTCATTCGGAATCAGCCGCAACTCATATTTTTGGATATTCAGTTGCCCGGGAATAACGGCTTGTGGCTGGCAGATCATCTGGGGCAGATTGCAGGAGATGCGTTTACACCTCCCGCAATCATTTTCACCACAGCATATAGCGATTCGGAGTATCTGCTAAAGGCGATTCGGCTTTCGGCAATCGACTATTTGATAAAACCGGTGCAGATTGACAGTTTGGCGGTTGCAATCAATCGATTTAAGAAGCAACATGAACGCGCTCCCATTCGCTCCTTTCCGGAGGTAATTAAAAAAGAGCGTCTGTTTCGCTTTAAAAACCTTGGCGGGCTGCTGTTGGTTAAGATTGAAGATATTGCTTATGTGGAAGGAGATGGGAACTACTCCAAGATGTATCTTGCCAACGGTGAGCGGGAAGAGATCTTTGAACGTCTGGGCGAAATTGAGCAGAGCCTTCCTTCCGAGACCTTTATTCGTGCCGGAAAGAGCATCATTGTCAACAAAAACTATGTCCGCCGCGTCTATGCACGTAACTCAACCCTTCAAATTGCCACGCCCTATTCTTCGTACGAGGTGGCCGTTTCGGCCGGAGCGCTGAAAGCGATGAGGGACGCAGTCATTTAACCAAACCTTTTTTGAACAAGGAACAACTATTCTGACACGGTACGTGAGTGGAGGGCGCTGAAAAGTACGTGCCGACGGTACGCGCTGAAGAGTTCGCGCTGAAGGGCGTTTTTCATTTTGTGTATGGGGCAGACGGGTTTGTGTACAAAAACGGTATGTTTGCAAAAATTGCCTCTTTTTACTTGCATTTCATTATTTTACGTATTTATATTTGCACAAGTTTAAAAATGAAAAATGATGAAAAAACGATTTATTTTGGTGGCGATGCCCTTGCTGTTTGGTTGGTCGGCACAAGCGCAAGTACAATTTAGTTTTGGCCCCGGCGCAGGGTTTAACTACGCCGTTCACTCCTCGTCCGGAAACGAAGAAACAATAAGCAATTTCGGCGCTTTGG
>Ga0123353_10009823_pt1 | contig 13256 bp, 11 predicted proteins | sample TergutLab28metaG_3_FD_92763 | JGI IMG/M metagenome (GOLD analysis project Ga0123353, IMG submission 92763) | Labiotermes labralis P3 segment gut microbial communities from Petit-Saut dam, French Guiana - Lab288 P3 | ecosystem: Host-associated > Arthropoda: Insects > Digestive system > Gut ...
ATGGGCGTGATGACGAGGCACATGTAGCAGCAATCGCGGCAATGGCCACATTACAGGCGGCTCCACCCGGCCAGAATGTGGATGCGAACGACTGGCTGCGGCTGGGCGATTCGTTGATCGAAATTGTTCCTGAACAACTCGACGCTTTCCGGCAAAAAGTGGTGGCAATGACGGCAGGGGAGCCTTTGCCACAGCGCAGGGAAGCTGAAATCCGTTTGGCTCGGTTTGCGGCGCGCGCCCTCTATGCGCAAGGTGACTTGCCCGGCGCACTGGATGCCTGCGCGGCTGCGCGCTACAGCCTTTCCAGCGATGGCGGCGACGATTTCATCGAATTTGAACTGCCGTGGCTGATTGAGGGCAGTCGTGTTGAAGAAGCTGGACGCCGGGTGTTTTTCCACATTTACCAACTGGAAGATAGAATGTGGGACGGAGCCGCACGCCTTGTGCACGAGCGGCTGACTGATGGTTCGGATCAATCCGTCTGGTGGCCGCTGTGCGTGATGTGTGCGTGCAATACGGTCGAAACTTTGGCCTGCTTGCTGTCGGCGGTGCCGGAAAACGAGGACGGGCTAACACGTGCCTCAGCGGTACACGACGCGATTTTTGGCGGCATCGGGCAGCTTGAAATGGAAGAAGACATGCAGCCGGTGTTTTCCGCCGCGTGCGTGCTGGCCGAAAGGCGTTCGCCGCATCACCCCTGGATTCGCCGCCTGGCAGCGGTACATGACGCCACCACCGGCTTTGTCGACGCTGCCTCGCAAGTGGATCAATTGGTTGCCGCTGCCAAGGAAGGCAGTATGGAAGACAACTGGACGGCATATAACCTGTTCATTGCGCGTTCCTGGTCGGTAGGGTTGATAAAAACGCTGAAGCTGTCGCCCCCTTCGCTGTCCAGCGGATTGTGGAGCTATAGCTTCGTTGTCACTATCAAGGATTTCATCGAGGAGGAATTGGAAAACCTTTCCCCGAAACAGCAAAGCGAGGGGCGAAAACTCCTCGCTACGCTCAAACGTGCCTGCTACGAACACGGGCTGGCCTGTATGGAGCGTTATTTTGAAACGGGCAACGGACATCCTTACGATGCCTGCGCACATCTTTATTCCATGTTGTGCAATAACCTGGCCGTTATTTATGCTGACACAGATACCAGGTATCAGGATGCCATTGAGCTACATTTGCGCGGCATTGCAGCCAGCCCATTTGCCGAACACTATGAGGGCATTCTTCATGCCAGGATCAGGATGGGCGACCCGGAAGGAACCATCGATGCGGCGGAACAGCTTTGGCATTTTTCTGCCGAATATGGTTTCCATAATCTCCGTCAATATATAGCCAGTGTCGAGCAAGCCTTGCAAAAGCTTGGCCGTGGGCTTGATATTTCGGTTTGGCACGAACGCTTGGCAATGTGATAATAAGAAGAAGGATTGGACGAGAATGATTTATCCCATCAATAAGGAGTAATATGTTATATGGTAACTCGGCTGTAGATATGGCCATTGCGTGGAGCGCCCTGGGCAGGGATTTATCGGATGGAACGCACTGGATTGCTACCCTATGCTCGCAATGACGGATAGCTGCTTTGTAAGTAAAGGCGTAAATCTCAAACTTTTGATTAAAGGCAAACATGAAAATCCTTCTTATTCAACCTAAAATGAACAAACGCCCGATGGATACGGATCTCAAGATACGTATGTCACCCTCTCTCGCATTGTTGACGCTTTTGAGCCTGACACCGGATGGGCACAAAACAACAATAATTAATGAAAATCTGGAAAAGATTGATTATGACTGTGAGGCAGATCTGGTAGGGATCACAATAACTTTGGATGTAATGCCGCGCGCCTGTCAAATTGCTACCGAGTTTCAAAAGCGCGGCATCCCGGTTGTTGCTGGAGGTATTCATGTTACTTGTTGCCCGGAAGATTGTATGCCGCATTTTGATGCAATCTGTACCGGCTTTGCTGAAAGAGTTTGGGTAAAAATGATTCAAGACGTGCAAGTAGGCAGTTTACAAAAGGAATATTGTGACATAAAAAACTTTCGCGGCGATGAAATTGCATCCCCGATGTACAGTTGTATTGATCGGAATAAATATATTTATAGCAATGTGATACTTACAAGCAGAGGTTGTCCAAATCGTTGCGGTTTCTGTTATAACAGCTGTAAAAACAAGCTGTACATACGACGACCTATTCCTGATGTAATAAAAGATATTTTATCTCTTAACTCTCGGCACATTCTTTTCATTGACGATAATTTTATCGGAGACCCAAAATACACACGCAAATTGCTGAATGAGATTCATGGCATGAAGCTTATCTGGAACGCTGCCGTGACAACTAAAATTCTTGATTACCCTGATTTGCTGGATCTCATGGCAAAGACTGGTTGCAGGAGCCTGTTCATTGGTTTTGAATCGATAAACACAGTATCTTTGAAAAGCGTAAACAAGAAGAATACAGTAAGCCGGTATGAAGCCCTTGTAGAGGCTATTCACAGCCGAGGCATTATGATAAATGCCAGCATGGTTTTCGGATTGGACGGCGATGACAGTGATACCTTTAACCGTACCCTTGATTGGCTTGTTAAAATGCGGATAGAAACATTAACTTCCCACATACTCACGCCTTACCCCGGCACCGAGTTGTATCGAAGCATGGACGCTGCCGGGCGGATTGTTGACCACAATTTGGAAAAATATAATACCTCAAATGTGGTGTTTAAACCCATAGGTATGACGGCGGATGAACTCTATAAAGGCTACCACCGAATGTATCGGAAATTTTATTCTTTTAGGAATATTGTTCGTCGTTTTCCAAAAAGCAAGGTGCAACGCAAACCCTACTTGATGTTTAATTTTCTTTATCGAAAATTTGGTTGGTTAACTTCCACAGTTGCGCGAATTATATCAATGGAAGCATTGGGAAAAATCACAACAAAAATTTCATACAAAATATGAATTTGCGTACAAGTTCTTTGTTATTGAAAATGAGGGCGTATGAATACGCGCCGAACACAATCCCCGTTTTTCATGACGGGGATTGGGACTGTATTGAGGAACCCTCTGCCTTCAGGCCGAGGTGACTCGAAATAGTGCCCAGCCCATCGGTTGGGCGGCAGAAAATCAATCTATGCGCCGTTCTTCGTGGAGTGTTTCGCGCAGCACACGGCGCAGGGATTCCATTGTGATTGGATCGGTCGAGTCGCGGTTGTGCAAGCGTAGCGCGTCGTTCATCAAGGCTTGATAGCCTTTGCCTTCCTGGACTGCAAGGGAGCGGAAGGCGGCAAGCACGTCATCGTCTACCCATACTGTCACACGGGTTTTACCCTCTGGGTCGATGATTGGGCCACGTTTTGCGTTCAAAAAATCGTAGCTGTCTTTCATGATTGTTCACCCTTCTTCGTAGCATCGCTGCTCATGCTCGTTGGCATGGCGCGCGGAAAGAACCCGGACATCGCTTTGTCCGTGATATGTGTAGGTCACAACAAGGAGCCGCCCAAAGCTGTCGGTGCCAAGTGTAACAAACCGTACCTTGCCATTATCCTGGTTTTCTTGTGTGAGTGCGAATATATCTGTAAATACGTCTTCCACGTCGGCAAGGTCTATCTCGTACCTTCTTAGGTTGACTTCGCGCCTGACGGGATCGTAAGTGATTTTCACAGGTGTGGATTATACATATCATGCAAAAGAAAAAGGGATTTACCCCTTTGACTTGCCAAAGCACCTAGCCGTCATTGCGTGCGTAGCGCGGCAAACCAGGGCGCTTCGTGCGAGGTTTTTTTCCTTGCTTACGCAAGGAATCAACCAGTGCCGCCAACACATTCAGTACAGTAGAACGTTCATCGGGCGAAAGCAATTCCAGCATCGCAAAGCATTGTTCCCCCTCTTCCGACCGGGGATGCGCCTTTTCCGAAAGCAGTTCGGAGATCGGGACACACAATGACATTGATATAGCCTCTAGCGTAACCAGCGACGGTAGGTTACCCCCCGTCTCGTACCGGGAAATGGTTAGCGACTCCACCTGAACGGCTTCCGCCAGCTTCTCCTGAGTGAGATTGGCACGCTTGCGGTAGAAAGCAATGTTCCGTCCCAAGCGGCGTGCCAGCGCGGAGTGAAAACGTTTGATCATGATTGGTTGACCACTGAACAGCAGCCATGATCGTTGGGCGCAGCAAAATCAATAACATCATTTGTGATTAGTAATAAATTTATAATTATCATTTATAATATATAACCATGTGAGCATCGGCGGCATTTTTGATACTCGGACAGTTTATGACAAAACATCTTCCCGTTCCCCGGCTCCAAAGACGCGGAGCGGCTTGATTCAGGCAGGACATGAAGGATTAGTGATTGTTGCCCTCTCCCCCTGCCCCTCTCCCGCTTGCGGGAGAGGGTGCCCCGAAGGGGCGGGTGAGGGAAATCGAGTATCCTTACCGGCCACCGCGTGGGGATGTGCGTGAGCGTATGGGCTGGCTTCGCGGAAGGTGCCTGCGCTGGTCATCGTCGCGTTTCTGCCGGGTCGTGACTTTTACAAGCGCGGCACGGCGTGCGGAGGCGGCGAAAGCTGCGGCGGATTTGGCAGTGGCCGGATTTGGGGGCGAGGATGCTTTTTTCTCTGGAGCTTTTTCCTCGCGCTTCGGACGCCAGATGATGAGGATGTTGCCGATGCGCTGGACGGGCGCGGCGTCGAGCTTGTCGCAGATGCTTTCAAGCAGTGGCTCGTGTTCTTCGCGCTCAATGCCTTGGAGGCGTACCTTGATGAGCTCGTGCGCTTGCATCGAACGCTCCAGTTCGGCGAGTACGCCAGGGGTGAGGCCGTTACCGGCGATGGTAACGACTGGGTGTAGGGCATGGGCGCGGGCGCGCAGCTCTTGCCGTGTGGCAGGCGTGAGTTCGATTTTTGGCATTTTGCATTTATCTCGAAAGGGGACGGGATTTTAACTTGTTATGAAGCGAAACAAGAGCAACAAAGCATGGGTGCGTGAGCATCTGGCCGACCCTTATGTCCGGCGGGCCAATGCCGAGGGCTACCGTGCGCGGGCCGCCTATAAGTTGATGGAAATCGACGAACGCGACCACCTGTTGCGACCCGGCACGGTGGTGGTCGACCTCGGGGCGGCACCGGGTTCGTGGTGTCAGGTGGTTGCCAAGCAGTGCCCCGGCGGGCGGGTGTTCGCAATTGACCTGTTGCCGATGGAACCTGTTGCCGGAGTGGATTTTTTGCAGGGCGATTTTTCCGATGAAACCGTGCTCGCCGAATTCGGGCACCGACTGGAAGGTCAGCAGGCCGGCCTTGTACTTTCGGATATGGCCCCCAATATATCGGGCGTGGCGGCGGTGGATCAGGCGCGTTCGATCATGCTCTGCGAACTGGCGCTGGATTTTGCAGTCAATCATCTTCGGGCTGATGGCAAGTTTCTCGTCAAGGTGTTCCAAGGGGAAGGTTTCATGGATTTTCGCAGTGAGATGGAACGTTGTTTCCAGGCAGTGCGGACGCGCAAGCCAAAGGCATCGCGTGACCGTAGCACGGAAGTCTATCTGCTTGGCGAGGGGCTTTAGCGGCAGAAGTTTGCGCCGTGTGGCAAATGCCGTGTACTGGCTGGCGTAGACGAAGCAATATGAGCATCGGTTTGCTGGATGGGAGAATCGCTATTAGAATCGAGGTTTCCCACCAACACGTATCTGCCTGTTGCAGGCTTTCGGGGTAAAGGACTTTGAACAATCTTTTGAAGAATATCGCAATATGGGTCGTGATCGGCATCATATTGATGGCTATGCTCAATCACTTTAATCCTTACCAGACGTCTTCGTCATCAATGGATTATTCTGCTTTCATGGAAGAGGCCAAGAAGGGGCGAGTTGCTTCGGTGCTCGTCGAGAACAATCGCGTCTTGAAAGCAACAATGAGGGATGATAACCGCACAGTCACCGTCTATACGACGGGCCTTCTGGACTTCTGGATGGTGGGTGACCTGATGCAATATGGGGTTACGGTGAAAGCGGCAGAGCCGAAAGATGAATCTTTCCTCACCAGCCTGTTCGTATCGTGGTTCCCGATGCTCTTGCTCATCGGTGTGTGGATTTTCTTCATGCGGCAGATGCAGGGCGGCGGCAAGGGTGGTGCGTTTTCGTTTGGCAAGAGCAAGGCGCGGATGATCGACGAGAGCGCCAATTCCGTCTCCTTTGCTGATGTCGCCGGTTGCGACGAGGCCAAGGAAGAAGTCGCCGAACTCGTCGAGTTCTTGCGCGATCCTTCCAAATTCCAGAAACTTGGCGGGCGTATCCCCAAGGGCGTGCTCATGGTGGGCTCACCCGGCACGGGCAAAACCTTACTTGCCAAGGCCATCGCGGGTGAAGCCAAGGTGCCGTTTTTCAGCATTTCCGGTTCGGATTTCGTTGAGATGTTTGTCGGCGTAGGCGCAGCGCGGGTGCGCGACATGTTCGAGCAGGCCAAGAAACACGCCCCCTGCATCGTGTTTATCGACGAAATTGACGCCGTGGGCCGCCAGCGTGGTGCGGGGTTGGGCGGAGGCAACGACGAACGTGAACAGACACTCAACCAGTTGTTGGTGGAGATGGACGGCTTCGAGGGCCAAACGGGCGTGATTGTTATCGCGGCCACCAACCGGCCTGATGTGCTCGACCCAGCGTTGTTGCGTCCCGGGCGGTTTGACCGTCAGGTAGTCGTGAACCTTCCGGACATCCGGGGCCGCGAGCAGATTCTCAAGGTCCATATGCGTAAAGTGCCCATAGCGCCCGATGTTGACCCGCAGGTGCTGGCGCGTGGTACGCCCGGCTTTGCCGGGGCCGACCTCGCCAACCTGGTCAATGAAGCGGCGCTCTTTGCCGCCCGCTCCAACAAACGCCTGGTGGACATGGACGACTTCGAGCGCGCCAAGGATAAGATCATGATGGGGGCGGAGCGCCGCTCTGCGGTGATGCCGGAAGAAGAGCGCCGCAACACGGCCTATCATGAGTCCGGCCATGCCGTGGTGGCGCGCATGCTCAACAAAACCGACCCGGTGCACAAGGTCACCATCATTCCGCGTGGGCGCGCATTGGGTGTGACCATGCAACTACCCACTGAAGACCGCTATAGCCAGGATCGGGAACGCCTGCTGCAAGCTATTGCGGTGCTATTCGGTGGCCGTATCGCCGAAGAGCTTTTCATGAGCCAGATGACCACCGGCGCGTCGAACGACTTCCAGCGTGCTACCGACCTGGCTCGCCGCATGGTGACGCAATGGGGCATGTCCGACTCGCTTGGGCCGATGGTCTATGGCGAGGAAGAAAGCGAAATTTTCCTGGGCCGGCAGGTGACGACTCACCGCAACGTTTCGGAAGCGACCATGCAGAAGGTCGACGCAGAGGTTCGGCGCATTATCGACGAGCAATATGCGCTGGCGCGGCAGATATTGGAAAGGAACCGCGACAAGGTCGAGACAATGACGGCAACGCTGCTGGAGTGGGAAACCATCGACGCTGGACAGATTGACGACATCATGTCGGGCCGCCCGCCGCGTCCGCCCAAGCCTGCGTCCGAACCCACGACGAAGGCCGATAATGACGCCAGCACGGGTGAAGCTACGCCAACGCCTGCACCAGTATCTTGATTATCGTCGGAGGGCGGGAGCGAGTTGATTTCCACCGCCCTCGGTTCCTCCAAAATCAGGCAGCTTGGCGGCAGTGCTTTGCAGGAGAATGGAAAATCATGTCATCAGGTATTCAAAACCTAGAGTTGTTCGTCCGCACGGCACTGGAGAAAGGATCGCAGAAATCCGATATCGAGCAATGCCTGCAACAGGCAGGATGGCCTGACGCTCAGATCAAGAACGCGCTGGGTCAGTTTGCCGATATCGCTTTTCCGGTACCTGTCCCCAAGCCGCGTCCCTACCTTTCGGCACGAGAAGCTTTTCAGTATCTGCTACTGTTCACCACGCTGTATCTGAGCGCCTATTATCTTGGCAGCATGCTTTTCAGTTTTGTCGACCTGGCTTTTCATGATCCCACTGTGTGGTCTTGGCAGTCATCTGAAGACAGCATTCGTCTGGCTACGTCTTTTCTTGTCGTCGCCTTTCCGATCTTTCTTTTCATGTCGCAGCGCATTCACAAGGAGATGGCACGCAATCCCGTCAAACGCCTGTCGGTCATTCGCCGCTGGTTAACCTATCTGACTCTGTTTATCACAGCCGGTTTTGTGATCGGCGATTTGGTGACTCTGGTGTACAAGGTACTGGACGGCGAACTGACGATGCGCTTCATTCTCAAGGTACTCATCGTCGGCGTGATCGCCGGATCGATCTTCTGCTTCTATTTGTGGGATTTACTTGGTGAGGAGCGCGAAGCATGAACCGTTCAACCACAATGAAATGGCTGGCAGCGGCTGTTTCGGCAGTGGTCGTCGCATCGCTGCTTGGAGCCGTCTTTGTGATCGGATCGCCTTTAGAGCAACGTAAAATCCGCCTGGACAATCGCCGTTTAGAGGATCTCCACAACATCTCAAAATCTATCCGAAAATTTGCCCAAAATCCGAATAATGTACTGCCGCCAGACTTACAGACACTCGGAGAAATCTTTTCGGAACACGTACCGACCGACCCTGATACCGATATGCCCTATAAGTACAAAGTGCTTGATGCGCAGTCCTATCAACTGTGTGCTGTGTTCTTGCGGCCTTCGCCTGGTTCCTATCGACTACGCCATTCTGACTATGACTATGACTGGCGTAGGACTCATGCCGCTGGGGAACAGTGCTTCAAGTACACCATAAAGGAGCAATAGCGAAGGCTCGGCTCCTTTGTCCCACTGCTGAAGCCCGTGGGATTACGGGCATGAGACATTAGGTTTTCGATTTAAATCTGTACATTCGTTCCCCTCTCCCGCTTGCGGGAGAGGGTGCCTCGAAGGGGCGGGAGAGGGGAGTTTTGTATCAACTTGAACTCACCGCGATCATGGATGGAAACTCAGCTGGGCCGTTGTTGGATCGTAGGTCATGCCTGTGATCGAACCATCCCGAATGCGCGCAACCGCTTCGTCAATGACATAGAGCGGCACAAGAAACCACTCTTTTGGCTGCACAGGATGACCGAAACGATCCTGAATAGTGAGATCAACTTGTGCGGGAGCAAAGATACGGTGGAGAAGTTTTTCCAGCTTTACGCGGTTGATACCAGCCAATTTGTAAGTGGCAACGATTTCAACATCCGCCAGCAGGTAGGTGGCATCGTGCGAAGCATTAGCGATACGGGTTTCCACTTTGCTGCCTGTCACCCCGATTTTATGGATCAATTCGCGGTGCTCTACGACGAATGGATGACTTGAAAGGCTACGTAATACGTAGATGGTTCCGCTTTCGATGTCATCCTCTTCCCAGGTTTCACTAAACAGCGGGCCAGCGTCAGATTCAGTGATCCGGCGTCCGGATTCGTCTTTGTATAGCGCCCGCTGCAAAGAGCGCCGCAAAAGATTGCTCTCGGTTCCGTTGGAGTAGATGGCACGCAGTCGGGCATCATTTTCGCCGTTTGGTGCTTTGATGGTTTCGCCGACTTCAGCGACATAAACGAGTTGGCCGCCAAGGATAAAAAAGTTGCCTTCATCAATGCTCGCATCTTTGCCGAAGAGGCGCGTTTGCCTGATGCCGGACTTGAGTTCTTCTTCCACTTGCTGGAACAGAAATTTGAATCGGTCAAAATCCTCGCATTTTTCACGATTGGCGATTTCCTCCGCCGCACGTATTTCGGCTCTGGAACGGACATGGCGCAGATCGGTAATGTCATCTTTGGACGCACCGCCAAGCTCTGCCAGAAGTTCATCATCGCTCATTTCCCTGGCCGCCTTAACGAGGGAATTTTTATTCAACAAACCTTGGTGATCGAAGGACGCAAGAAGGCTCAAACATTCCTCCGAAGCACGCAGACGATCCAGTCGAACAGCGTAGAGCCGCTCGAAAATGTCCCTGCCTTCGCCGTGTTGAGGTGCGTTTCCGTGCTTTTCAACAAATCGCTGCACTTCTTCAAACCAGGCAATGATGCGTTCCTCACGTGGGGTACGCCCATCTTTTTTTTCGGGCTGGGCGAACTCATCGAGTTCAGCGCGCAGTTCGTCAAGATCCATCATAGCGACCCTCGTCTTTGAAACGGACAAAGGCGGCTGCGCCTTCGGCCATTCGCTTCTCCCAAGCGTCTGTTGAACCGATTGAGGGCAAACGGCCATGCTCTTTCTTGAATTCAACCGCTCTCACCGCGAGTTCCTTTGCTTCTTCAGGAGTGAGCCCCGTGCGCTTGGCCGTAATGATTGCTGCGACTTGCTTGAGGCGATCCACGCTCATTGATTTGGAAAGGATTGCAAAGGCTTCGCCGAAAGGATTGATGCGGTCGATGAGGTCGATATCCAGGTCGCGCACGTCCATCGCATACTTGCGCACGCCGTCGATCAGGGCGGTGTTGGCAGGCGTCTCGCTGCCATCGCCAGCGGCTGCTATTTCCTTGGCTTTCTGCGTTAGATTGAGGGCGGCAATGGCGTGCTGGCGAACGGCTTCCTGATCCTCAGCATCCAGAGTCGGATATTTTTCCTTGATGATCTTGCCTAAGCGCACCTGGGTCAGTTCTTCCGGAACGAGTTCTTCGTCAAACAGGCCGCGTTCGATTGCCGTCTTATCCTGCACGAAACTCGCAATGACCTCGTTCAGGTCTTCCCGGCAGATGCGTGCAGCTTCTTCGCTCTTGGGTTCTAAGAGCCCCTTGATCTCAATCTGGAATTGCCCCGTTTCGTGGTTGAAACCCACATTGCACTTGTTCGGATCATAGTCGCCATCACCATAGTCGAAGCCCGGCGTCGCTTCATTGCCCGGATGTTTTTGCTTGAACTCGAAGCGAGGCGCGAGCACCTGTTCCATCAAGAGGCTGGCGGCAATGGCTTTTAATGTGTCATTGACCGCCCCGGTAACGGCCTGTTCCGAAGCGTCCGGTTCAGCGATCAGGTTGGTAAAGCGGGCGCGGGTCTTGCCCGGCGCATCACGGGTTGCACGACCAATGATCTGCACAATTTCGGTCAGGCTTGCACGATAGCCCACCGTAAGCGCGTGTTCACACCATATCCAGTCAAAACCTTCCTTTGCCATACCCAAGGCGATGATGATGTCTACGTGGTCACGGTTGTTTTTCTGCGCAGGGTCTTTTAGCGCGGCAGATACTATGTCTCGCTTGCCTGGGTCATCGTCGACCAGATCAGCGATGCGGAGAATCCGCCCGTCAGACGTTTTGATTAACTGGAAGCCCGTCACAGGGTCGGCTCCCTTCCATTCGCCAAGCTCTTCGATGATGTGTTCGACTTCCTTGATCTTGTCCTTCGTGCTTTCGCGTGAATTGACGTTCGGTATGTGGATAATGGTTTTCTCGGTCGGGTCGAGCACCTTGAGAATGTCGTCAATGTAGGAGCCGGAATAGAAGTAGTAGCCGATGTCGAGTTGCTTCAGATATTCATAGCCGTTGAGCTGCTCGTAATAGGTGTAGGTGATGGCATCAAATTTTGCCTCGTCCTGCGGAACCAGCACGGCCTCGGCGTCGCCCCGGAAATACGATCCAGTCATCGCAACGATATGCACCCGGTCGCGGGCGATGAACTGCCCGAGTTGCGAGCCGAGTTTGTTGTCCGGATTGGCTGAAACGTGGTGAAACTCGTCCACCGCAATCAGCCGATCGTCGAACGCTTCTACCCCAAACTCATCGACCGCGAAGCGGAACGTGGCATGTGTGCAAATCAGAATCCTGTCGTCGCTTTCCAGAAACGCGCCAAGCGACTTCACTTTGCCACCGTTATCCGAACCCGGCGCATTGCACAGGTTCCATTTCGGCGTAACGACCCAATCTGCAAAGAAACCGAACTGGTTCAATGGTTCATCGTGAAAGCTCGCGCCGATGGTTTTTTCCGGCACGACGATGATCGCCTGCTTGAGTCCCTGGTGGTGGAGCTTGTCCAGCGCGATGAACATCAGCGCCCGGCTCTTGCCGGAAGCGGGCGGCGACTTGATAAGCAGGTACTGTTCGCCGCGATGCGCGTAGGCGCGTTGCTGCATCGGACGCATACCAAAGGCGTCGGACTTAGTCGAATTTCCCGTGCTTGCGGTCGTGATCGAGACGGCGGGAACTGCCCCTCGGTTTTGGTTGTTTTCCATGCCGCCCTTGCCTTGTGTCAGGTTTCCTATAGTCACTGCCCGATTTGCATCAGAAGGAAAATAAAAATTTTCCAACGCATTGAATTTCAAGAAAAAACCTTGCCTATTAACTTTATTATCCGACACGCCGGATAATAAACCGCCAGTATCTGCGGAAGGCTTGCGATAGACGCGGTTACGCTTGCCGAGGGTTGGATCAGTTTCGAGAAGCCCCAACTCCACCCAGCGCTTGAGCTGTTTGGAAGCTTTGACCGTCTCCTGGCGAGTGATTTTACGAACGTCCCGGTTGATGATAGGTCCATTACGGTCGATCCAGTCGCTCACCTGCTCCCATTCAGAAGGACGCTCTTCGTTTAACAGGGTCAGGATAACGGTCTCTTGCGCATCTGTTTCTTTCGTCCGGTACTCAGGGGGGTAGAGATTTTTATCTTTCATGATGCTGAACATCATGGGAACGCCTTCGCCTGCATCCACATTGGGCGGTTCTGGAAAATCCCGCAGAGTTTGGGCAATCAACGGATTGCGCGCCAAAGAACCTGATTTCTGAATGTTTGCTGCTGTAATGCGACCGGGGAACAGTCCTGGGCTGATAATTTCAAGCCGATTATCAAAAATCATCACCTGCACATCCTGGTTCAGCCGGTAGTCACGGTGAATCAGGGCATTGGTGATGCCTTCCTTGACCACCCGTTCTGGGTAACGGTGCACCGTCTTGAATCCAGAGCCTTCCATGGTCAGCCCTTGTGCCAAGGCATCAAGCACATAAGCCTGAGTTTGTTCAATCAATTTATAAATGGGCGCAGAAAAGGTTTTGGAAAGCTTCAGGAGGTTAGGCACTTCCCCTGGAATCTTCTCGTTGCCACGATAGTAAAACACGCGAACATCAGCGCGTGTGCCGCTTGCCGCCAACAAAGCGCCAGGATTGTCTGCAAACAACAGCACAGCGGCACGCAAGGGACGTAACTTACCCTCAACTTTCTTCGCCAAACCGATACGGAAAAGTTGGTCTGCAATGCCAGTACTCGATAAACCCCGCTTGATTGCATACTGACGCCACGTTTCCGTTTCCAGCAAATCAAA
>Ga0123353_10009824_pt1 | contig 13256 bp, 3 predicted proteins | sample TergutLab28metaG_3_FD_92763 | JGI IMG/M metagenome (GOLD analysis project Ga0123353, IMG submission 92763) | Labiotermes labralis P3 segment gut microbial communities from Petit-Saut dam, French Guiana - Lab288 P3 | ecosystem: Host-associated > Arthropoda: Insects > Digestive system > Gut ...
AGGGAAAGAGACCACTGGGAAGACCTAGGTTTAGACGGGTGGATAATATTAGGATGGATCTCCAGGAGGTGGGATGTGGGTATATGGACTGGATTTGGCTGGCCCAGGATAGGGACAGGTGGCGGACGCTTGTGAGTGCGGTAATGAACCTCCGGGTTCCGTAAAATACGGGGAATTTCTTGACTAGCTGCAAACCAGTTAGCTTCTCAAGAAGGACTCTACACGAGGGAGTAAGTAAGTAATCATTCTCATTCTACAATATAATGACCAAATTTACATGTACGTAATCACGAGTATTGTCTAATAACATATTAATATATTAAATTAAACAAGCTCCAATTCAAACCCATCGTCGCCCTCCTCTCTCGTCCGATTTACAGAGCCTAGTATTTCATCTTCACTCCACGCTCGATGAAACGTAACAGCCCTACGCATACTAAACACACCCAACCATTTTGCACTCACATTGTCTCTTCTCATCTTAAAACGAAGGGTTGTTTTGAATCAATCGGGTTGAAAGCTTTTAAAATTCCACAAGATAGCGCTACAAATGTTCCTCCTGATCTTTAAAACATTTGCCTCTTATAGGTTAATTATAAAAGCATCTGTCGTGTCTTTATTCTTAACAAACTTTGTTTCAAATACTGACAACAATTCGCAATTTAAAGACCCCGCTCTTAATCTGGCAACTTATCCCTCCGCAAAAAAACAAACTCCTCAAAATCCTTAAAATATAATTGCTGTCTGTTACATCATGGATCATGTATAAGTCATTGAAATACAAAACTGACAGAAGTCGACGTATTTTGATGAAGTGTAAAATGATATTTATTCTTAATTTTATGAAAAAAAACCGCGTTAAATGACTTTTATTCTTACAATAAAAGCCAATGTGATGCACTATTTCTAGCTGCTAGTGAGGCCAGCTGGCCTCGCTAGCAGACAGTCAACATAACTAGCATGACAAATACCTATTGCTGTGTATATAATGTTGAGACTCCTGATGATGGACAGTAGATCTGTCCGAAACAGGCAGAGTCCTTTATCAAAATAAATTTGAGAAATAGTGCATCTCGTTGGCTTTTGTTAGAAGAACATGTCACGATGCACGGTCTTCTGAATGTCAAATTCGAGTTAAATGAATTAAAATCTCGCATTTAAAAAAAAAACAATTTTCCCTTCGCAGCCGGCCCATGAGCGCTCATTATGTCGCTCCAAATTTATTTCAACTAGCTGCATCTTACATGAGTGACGTTATATATCAGCACAGTACACCCTACATGGCTCATTATCACAGGCAGTATAAGCTATATTTATTAATATGAGTCCCCTCTGGAATAGCTGACAATTAATTCCGCGCAGTGTTCTCACTTTGCTAAGGGACGGAGGGTGTACATACATAACAACCACACATCAAATTGCGTCACTCATCACAGCAGTACCTTATGCCGCAAGCAGAGTTTCTAAGGCGTCTGAGTGGTATTCCTATCGACATGGCTAATTGACGGGAAAGACTTCATGTCGCCCAGTAAACGTCAATGATACCCAGATACAACACAGCTTCAGCTCTGCTGCACCTCTTGTTGTAGCTGACGTCTGCCATGCCTTCCAGAGAGTCGGTTTTTATCGTTTCAAATCTCTTGCTCCAAATAATTAATTCATTCCACTTTCATAATACTCAGCACTTACGAATTCTGTTTACGCACTATACACTGGTTCCATCATAACTCAAAAATGAACACTAAAAACCTTCCACTGTAGCAAACCTAGCAATTTTAAATACACAATTTGTAGTGTATTTATGCAACTAGTGGTGAAGCCATATATCAGCAGTAGTAAAAAACCATATAGGGATTACAAAATCTAAAAAATATGACACGATAATTTAAACTAGGTACGATAATTAGCATTAGTTAAGTATCTAAATGTTAATTCAGCTCGAAAATGTAGCAGAATTATATTACAGACGACACTATTGTTATTTTTGTAGCACATGCTGCGCGCTCTTGCCACAGTGGTTAGCACCACGGGCATATCGCTCGTCTGCCAGATGGTTTTAAAGACAGAATTCCTTCAGAGATTTTTTATGTTTATTGGACCGTGCATCATCTTGATAGTTAAAAATAGAGAGAGCAACTTGATGTCACTTGCTTTATTATTTAATTATTTAATGCTCAAACATGTTTCAGGTGTTAATACATCCATCTTCAGGAGCTTGCGACTTATTTGTTGAGTTATTTCATGGGTTGTATTGCTCTGATTCGATGTGTGTTGGTGTTATGGTGTGGTTTGGCAGGCTTCAGCCTGCATCCGGATACCACACCACCCCAGCCAAACCACAACGTAACACCAGCACACATCGAACCAGAGCAATACAACCCATGAAATAACTCAAGAAATAAGTCGCAAGCTCCTGAGGATGGATGTATTAACATCCGAAACATGTTGAGCATTAAATAATAAAACAAGTGACAACAAGTTGGTCTCTCTTTATTCTTCAGAGTTACAACTGCCTTGTGTTTGGTTAACAGTCTAATGTTACAGGCTCACGACAGGTTGCGAGAAGGAATCTGCAAAGAATATTTTACGGTAAGATGAGAGGATAGCCACTAATTCTCGCCACTTGCTCCTGTAGATGGTGTAATACACTTTGTTCAGAAAGAAGTGTAGCCTTTGTTGCTACGTGCTGTCATCCAGACATCCGTACTTTTCATGACAACAGATAAGGTACCCATTAGCCCTAGCATGCACGGCCCCATTCACAGCGTCAATACGGTAATTATAGTCTCATATTGCTTTGTGCCTTTGTTGAGGGCTTATCCATACAACTGGCGCCGACAACCTGTAGCTCCATAATATGTCTGTGCCAGTGGCACGGATCAGAGTGCCGGTCATGACGTACGTGTTACTATTGGTTTCACGTCACACAGAAGTGAGAGTAGTGTCTGCGCAGTTTCGTTGAAGATGGTGTCGGGGTGCAACTGTAGACGTTTTCTTGTATGTGGGCGTGTAGAAAAAATGCGAATAAAATTGAAGCTAAAATCGCCCCTACACGTACGGACAAAGCCATGAAGGTGATTCTTAAATAATTACTGAATGATAGACTGATTGGTTCTTGAGTTCTGCAGCCTGTTTCATCCTCATTGGTTATAACACGCAGAGTGATATGGGCAAATGATCAGGACATACTACAGTGTTAAAGCCTGAAGGTAGGGGACTGTAGCCTCTGTAGGTACATTACTCCAGTATTAATCTGCAGAAAAAAAGGAAAGCCGCCTAAACCATTATAACAAACCTGACACAACCACCGTATTTCAGGGTGGCCCCGATTATAGCACAGATGCAAGCCAGGTACTTTCCAAGCTCAGGGTCCACACGTTAGGTACACATGTCTGTCTCGACTTCGTATTAGGAGTCAATTAACGATGACCAGCAACATGGCTTGTACTTTCATTTTCTGAGTACGTAGGTTCGGAGACAATGAGACTCTGCCAGGCCGAAAAAATAGTCCGGTTCCCCAGCCCGTAGTCGGACGTTTTAAAGAGCAATTCTCTTCCCAAGATGGCTATAAAATAAATGTGTGTACTTTATTGGTGGCCTGAGCAGGTACGTACAATTAGGGGCGATCATTTGCCGTCGGACAATGAGAAGACTTAACATCACGCAATGCTACGTAACGTAATATTACTGCCGTGACACAACACAGGAATGTGCCAGACAACACTGGAACAGTTGACGTCAAAATTCGCATTTAAAAATTATGCGTTGCCATAAAAATGTTACCGCATATAAAAAAAAACACAAACACAAAACACGACGTTGTACGTGTATCAAAAATTTGTGTGTTTATGCGGTAATTACGCTACACGCTCGTACGATGTTGCTGACTCCAATTACAGCGGAAATTGCAGTGAGTTCTTGTACGAATTTCCAATAACGGAAACTATGCAAAGTGACCAGCAGTTACTATTGGGAATTCTGACATAGCAATGCCTGCGTGTCTTCACTTTGTTATAGAATATCCAAAATTAAGCACAATAATACAGTATTGGATTAACTGTAAAGTGAACGCTAACGAAAATAATCGACTTGCTCCAAATTATACAGTCCCCGTATTCAGTTCCCAGCAATATCTTTATTTTATATTAATTTCAAATGGATCTAACTGATGGTCCGGTAATATATATATATATATATATATGTGTGTGTGTGTGTGTGTGTGTGTGTGTATTTCGAGGTTTGATAACTTACATGAGTCACATCAAACAATGCAAAGTCGAATTATATTCATTTTAATAAGCTTAAATACTTATTTACAATACCAAATCTAGCCGCTTTACATATCGTTAAAATGGGAGAAATACTATTTCACCCGGACTGAATATTCTCCATTAATTAAACAGTAATTAAAATGTGTACAATACTCTAACATTGCAGTTTTTAATGGAATTCAGTGGGCTCGTAGAGGCTAAGTGTAAAAGCAAGGTAAAGCAGTCCCGTTACAGGCCTGGACAGGCGCAGAGGGTTCCAGGAAGTTAAGGTTCCCAGATTACATGACAACGGCACAGAATAGCGGTAAGGTTGTCAGCCTTACGCACCGGCCGCCTTTACCCCCAGAAAATGTTCCTGGTACTCATTTCTGTTAGAGGCTGAGTCGACCCCAGGGCCATCGGAAGGATTTTATTTCAATAAAAAATTCCAATGACACCAGCTGGGATCGAACCAGCGCCCTTCCGATTTATAGCACAGCACCTTAACCACTGTGCCACCGCGGTCCCCAAAGGCTAAGTGTACGAAGTGTACCTTTCTATATTGTCCAAAAGAGTAACATTGCAAAATAAAAAACAAATAAATATTTATTAAAATCATCTTTTATGCTTTCATTGCATTTTGTGCAGGGCAAATATGAATAATCATAAAATCTTTCAGAAATGAAACAGAGGAACAGGAACAGGTATGTTGTTGTTAGATAAATTTGAGAATGCTTTTGATAAAACTGAAAAACCACTGACATCAAAGGTGTGCTAAACATGCCTTGATTCTGCTTAGAGAAAGTTTATCTCTTTTATCCCGTATTCTTTTACACTGCCTTACAGAGGCGGTTCCTTGACAAAAGAGTTTCACTTTTACAGGTCCACCTGTACTTTTTCAAATTTCCGGCAAGGTTCTAAACTTCTATGCAAATGGTCTTTCCGTTTACGAGCCTCTTTCATTAAAACAAGTTTCATTTTCTCCTTATCAAGTCATGGATAGTAAATTTTCTCCGAAACACTTCCCCATTTTTTTAACTCTTTGTTCGTTTACCAGGCCTTCCTTTTGAGGTGATATTCACCAGAAATGGTTGAAGAATAATTGACGTCCTGAACATAAATTTCTGCAAATTAAATTCGGTATTGCCATTGTGATTTCAAATTGGTTCAGGTGCACTTTCATTTGTAATCAGAATTGTCCCTTTGCTTTTAGAAAGTTCTTTTGCAATTGTCATGGATTTTCGTTTTCCAAGTCCACTGTCAGAATCCCATCCATAGAGCTATTGTAGAACACCCAAAAGTACCTTGACTTTAATAACCTTAGATATTGAATAATTCTCTCCTTTTCCTCTTTTTTATATTAAAAGAAGATGGTGCTACTTTGCCTTCATTGTCTTCAGATAGCCTTAAAAATCCTTTATACTGAACTTCCTGTTACTTTAGGCCAGTCCTTAAGAGGCTTATTCCTGAGATCATTCCCTATCAAAACATAAGATGAGTCCGTTTCTTAACAGCTAAGGAACTATTGACGTTTTCCTTTGTAGTTCCGCTGCACATGCGCGCGTGGTTGCATAAAGAGAAGTGAGTGTTTAACAAAGTGCCCTGAAGTAAGGCACTGAACTTCACCGAATTTTTAAGCCTGTGAAAGGCATAAACAACTGAGATATCTATGTAACAATACATGTTTCATAGTTTAAAGAGTAGTAACGTGGATCAGAAGCGAAGGTGATAACCTGGTTCACTTAGAACTGAACTGAACTGCACATTGATTTTATCTCTTTCTCTACAGTGGTTAGAGTAATCTTGATATTAAATTATCCACAGCGAAATGGACCAAAACCTCAGGTATGATTTGCGCAAGTAATTATATAAAATCTTCGATATTCTTTGTAACAAAACTTATTTCTATTCAGTATTTGATTCTTCAGATCTTGAGCTGTGAGGTTTTAAATAATACACTTCTCGTTATACTTTAGTAACCTTTTCTGTTGAACGCATATCTATTAGACTGATACAGACTGTAGCGGTAAGGTGCAATTATCATTGCCACGAACTGTAACATAAATATAAGGATAAGTACATTTTAAACTCACGGTTCCGTGCATCACAATTGAATGTTAATAAAAATCCAACCAGATGCAACAGTATGCAGATATTTATTCACTGCAAAGTCACTCTACATGTTTCGGGTGACACAACACCCATCATCTAAAAACTGTAACCGCAACCTCAGGTACAGGTCATACTGTAAAATACAAGGATTAACTGGAATGAACTAACAGTGTGTGTTGGTTTGTTAACTGCAAATAGTAATGGGTGGCGGTACATTAACATATTTACAAAAGTCTAGGTATACAATATCGTTGAAGTTTATAAGTTAAAAACTCTTTGGATAATAAATATGAATATTTATTTCATATTTATTATCCAACGAGTTTTTAACTTATGAACTTCCACGGTATTGTATACCTAGACTTTTGTAAATATGTTAATGTACAGCCACCCATTACTATCTGCAGTTAACAAGCCAACACACACTGTTAGTTCATTCCAGTTAATCCTTGTATTTTACCTGTACCGGAGGCTGAGGTTACAGTTTTTAGTACTCCTGATGATGGGTGCTGTGACACCCGAAACATGTAGAGTGACTTTGTAGTGAATAAATATCTGCCTACTGTTGCATCTGGTTGGATTTTTATTTACAAGAATAAGTACATTTTAAACAAACTGTTAACCCCCCAAACGCTTATCTTCAAAGAAAAAGTCCATCAGTTCCTTTGAAAGTAAATAAGCGTGGAACAAGGAAGGAACGAAACGAAGAGAAGCGTAGACGTAACTTAGCTAATAACGTGGGTGGGAAAAGGGTGGATAGGCCATGGGTGATAGGAACTTTAATTTACGAAGCAGTCACGTCAGAAAGAAGAGAAAGATTTGTTTTAACCAGTCCTCACAGTAATCTTAGGCACAGAGCACAAAGAAGTTACAATGTCCCTCTTCTTTGTAAACGGGTGACTCGCCTCTGTACAGCCTTCGGTCCGGACACTCATCCATCCTGTCTGCACTTAACTTCCAACCAACAGCAACTTGAGAACCAGACGGCCTATGTGGTAACCAACGCTATCGTCGTGAGCTCCTGATGATGGGCATAATGGTGCCCGAAATATGTTGAGCCTAACATAAGCACAATAAAGTAATAGATGACATCTACTTGGATATTATTCTTCCTTTTTCAAGATGATGCACGGTCCAATATACATCAAATTTACAAATAGTGTAGGTCCTCCGAACTGTCGGTAAATATTGACTAAGTGAAGCAATGTAACATCCTGCCAAAATAGTTCTTCAGAAACACGGATGCAGAAAACTCTAATCCTCCACAAGTAAAGTCTCCTGTATCTAGATGCATAGGGGTGATCATATCGCCGTGCTGCATCGGCAACTTCGTAGACACATCGGAAATGCGGGTCAGCAGACTTGCCTTCTTCAGGCGTTACTCCAGCTACTTTCTGAGACATTAGTTGCCATAGAAGATGAGGAATGAGGCTAATTCATTTGCTGAGGACAGAGACCAATGGAGCAAAAATTCGTGACGAAGGTGGTATATCTTTCAGAGTAATTGAAAAAATAACATTTTCGCATAGTTGAAAGACTACATCCAGACCTGTTTTGCCATGTTTCATTTTCGAACCAGCACAGTCGGTTCCATTGTAACCTAAGTTATGTCGAAAAAATATAATTTCTTTAGTACTGACTATTTATACATTAATCTGTGATCCAGCGTCATCAGGTGTTTAAAACAATGTCTGGAAAGGTGCAAGAAACGGCACATAATGTAAAATATTTAGGTTAATGAGGGGATAAATTTTATTTTCAAACTTCTTCGTAAACATTAAAAAAAAAGCACACGGAAATGACTATCATTTGGCCATATGCAGTGTGATTAGCTTAGCGAAAACATACGCGTATTTGTGGTTGCAAAATCACAAGCATTTAATAGTTATTGTTTCTCTCCCATTCTATTCAAGAAAATACACGGTTACAGTGTACTTAAATGAAAACTGAATGTGCGAATTACGTACGTTTATTGAAAATATAATTAAAATCAACACATTTCAATTCCGACGTATCCAAGACTTTGCCTTGTATAAAGGGCGAGAGGAACTACGCAAATGAAAGACAAACAGAGAAGTTCCACCTATTCCATAATGGTAGCCATTCAGACATTGCAATCTATGAAAACAAATTTAGTTTATATGAAAAACAAATAATTACATGTAAATAACGTTATGTTAGAGTACAGTTGAAACCTGATGGCACACGGTGACGCACGATAGGGGAGGTGAAGGGGAAACATGCGAGTGGAGTGGGTAGCCAGTAGTGTTGCACTCTACCTCAGAACATGGTGTATCCACCATTACTGCCGCTCATGCGCACAACTCGTCTGCCAGTAGTCGACTGAACTGATCCCCCCTCCCTCCGCCAATTTAAACGGACTCGTCCGTTTCGCCGAAAGACTAAATCTGGTTTCTGCGCGTGTGCCATCACGTTTCAAACGTGCTCTAATACTAGAGTTTTGTCCGCTACTTTAGAAGTTTAAGGAACAATTAAGTGCGTAAAAAGCATCTCCATATTCGAGTAAACATTTCTACATCTGTTCCCTTGGTTCCGACTTCCATATACTCCCATTTACTCTTTCATTTAAATATAATTATATTTAATTTAATGTACCCAAAGGATGGGAGGAATCGGTAGACAGGCAATCTGTCTAACCAACTGCATTTATGTGCAGAACACAACACAAACAAGAGAGGCAATGTAGGTAAAACGTAACGTAAGACTTTACACATTCTGAGAGCGTGTCTGTAGCCTTAGTTACCCAGCATGCAATGCGCATGCGTTTATTGTCATGAGGCCTGCCCGGCTGTACATATTTTTCCACGTTATCTCATAAACGGCACGACTTTCGGGGGGGGGGGAAGTTATTGAACATAAAATTGTGTTGTGATTTTCTCCACAAATTTAGTCTAAAATATTTCTCATTCGAAAAATAATCCAGCGAGATAGTACCATAAACGCTATTATATAAAGTACCCCTTATTCTTGTCTTATTTTGAAAATAATCGAATTTTCTCATCAGGTTTTCGAATAATACTCCAATATCAAATTTTATAAAAATTCGTCCACTGAAACCCGAGTTGTTCCATGCGGACGGACACACATGACTAAGCTAATGGTCACATTTCGCTTTTTTTTTTAATGCACCTAAAAATGCTGAAATTCTGTATACTACAGCCACTGGCAGAAATAGAATCTATGACCCGAAGCAAGTTCAAGACTGTAGCACTTATTGCATTAAATGTAGAATCAGTCCAGGCGCTAGAAACTCGCACAGTTCAAGAAGGGTCCGGTGTGCACAGTAGCTTCTCGTACAAAATGTAATTGTTAGCCCCTCTCAACAGAATGGTATCAGTCGCTTCGTATGTTGATCTGCCTTGCTGTAGCTACATATCTATCTGCTCTTCTGATCCAGTGATCTACAAACATGGCAAATTAACTCAAACCAAAAGAATATTTGGTATAGATACGCTGGTCACTAGAACTCTGGAATCATGTAACTTAAAAATCACTTGATTTAGTTAATTCACTTTTGAAATGATAGAGAGACAAAAAATCCGAACAGGCGGAACGCGTACTTGGAACAGACCTACCAACTTAAGAGACCAAATCAGACGACAACGGCCGAGCAAATTTATCATCTTCTTTGGCCTTAATCCAGCTGCCTTAGGATAGTACGTGTAGCGTGAAATACGCGCCTGTCCCTTATACAATTTTCTCAGTTTCTTTCAATTAACCATTTCCGTGACAAAACATTTTTGTACAATTACAGTTTCACGTGAACTTACACGTGCCGTCCGCATGATGCCCCATATCTTTCGCTTAAAGTACGAAGAGATGGGTGGACAGGTTTCTGTACATACTGGTATGACGAAATAAAAACACTAATGAGTAATGACTCTTTCAAAAGCCATAAATCTTTTTGTGACAATAAAATCACTGACATTTCGCAGATGTTTTGTGCGTGACACAGTAAATAAACATGCCATTTTATGCGTAGAGCCACAAGTATCAATAGCTGCAAACATATGTATATTACAGCCCCAATACTATGAAGAATAAAGTATCAATCTCTCGATACTGATTATCGATTCTGCAAATCGAGTATCATTAAACATCCACCCAGTGGAGCTCTTTCCGTCGCAGATGGTTCGAAGTTTCATCGTGTGCTCTCTTCACCATTAGCGTGCAAAGAGTGGGAGAAGGAGACGGTCAGAATATACGGCGTTTTAAGCAGATGCATGTAATTAGGACTCAATAGGACATGTTTGGCACTCTGTTTCATTCAAGGGACTGCAGTACAATTCAGCATTTAGGATTTTAGACAAGGCAGTGAAAGGAAAGCTTTCCTGAACTGACAATGTCACAGAAACCTCCATTTCCAGGATCCATTTGATTCGCTAGGGTAAACAATTTTAAGCCGAACATTTATCAGTCGCACAATGTAGCAGAGACGTAGCTTTAGACTACCTTTAATTTAACAACACTTCGATATTTCCTATTAAGGAAAATGGGGTGAGAGGGGCAAGAAGAGCGTCGAAAAAAAGAAGAGCGTCATAAAGTAATAAACTTGCATTTTCACACAGCAATTACACTGAGGACGCCGTGATGGAGCAAGTATGGGCAACCGGATGGGACGATCAGGAACTGGAAATTTGTTTTGTCGTACACCGCAAGGGATGAGGCAGCGCGCACTGCGTGTAAATGAGAGGATATTATTAAAGTGGCGCTTACAGAACAGGGCGTAATGGTGTGTATTTGATTCAAATTCGTCGCACCGGGGTCAGTTTACTATACGTAAAAAAACAACTGTCATACCGACAGTAAATACCTTGACGTGGTGAAAAATTCTAGTCAAAAGAATTTCCTAAAGTGTGCAACCAGTCATTTTTCTCTTCCTTCAAAGACCTTCATTACTGTCCCTTGTGATACATGCCTTATAACTAACAATAACTTCCTATCTCTTTTCTGCTTCGTTTGAAAGAGACTGAAGGGCTTCAATGCCCTCGTTTGAATTACGCTGTTGGCACTAAACCTTGCAATAGTGAAGATGACCTCAAAGACTCAGAACCTCAGTAGAACACGCCATTAGTCCTGTCACAGCTCAGACTGTTAGGTCAGGAAGACGAAGCCCCATCCTGCCACAACTTTCCATTTATTAGGCTATGACACAGAGAATTGGAACCAATTACAGACTGTCTTATCAGAACTTTTACCTTGTGCATTTGGAATAAGGTGTGAAATTCTGGACAGTATTAATTCAAACACAGGCACTTCAGAGATGTGTTGCAGCAAAGGATATTTTCAGTTTAAACTGAGACTGGGTTTCATTATTTGATGGTATGAAGGCAATGGGAAAGAAAATTTCTATCGTCAGGGGGAATCAGCCTTCATAAGGGACCGGAAATTTACAGTATATTACTGCGCTTGGAAGACCGTCTTAACAATTCGAGGGGGTCTTAATTGCTCAGTAATTCCTTACGTTCCTTAAATTCATGAAATCCTACAGGTTCTTCACACAACCACGGAAGGCGCCCACTTGCCATGCTATCCTGCCCCAGTTCGATCCAGTTCCACCCAGACACTTCTAATTGTATTTCTTCCATAATAATATCTTCCATATTTTTCTGTGTTCGCCTGGGTTTCCCAGCTGACGTCCTTCTATGCTATTTTGGACCCTGTCTAGGTATTCAATTTTAACATCTTCGATGAAGCCCACTAATTTCTTCCCTCTTGATTCGACCAGGTTGTTTCCCTGAAATGAACCACGATTCTACCTTCCATATCACCTTTAAAACTTATTCTAGGTCATGTATGACTTCAAATATTGCAACAGAACCCCAAAAATGCAACTAAGGTAACAGGACTAATTGGCTTATTATCAGATTTAAACCCTTTAAATAATGTTGATTGTACTACAAGAACATTTGTTTCGATTATAGTGTCCAGCTCTTCCGTGAATTTTCATGATCATATTCAATATTTCCAAACAAATTGAGCAATATCAACCAAACACAATGCACGACCCTCTCCCATTATCCTTAGAAATTCACCTGCAATACATATTCTCCCCGTTTTCCTGGGCCGTAAAGCCTCTTCACTTTACACAGCCCTGTTTTGAGGGAGGCGCAGTCACACGGTGGAGGATGATTCCCTAAGGTAGCTATATATATAAAGTTAGATAACTAAGCCACACTGACTTTTTAGTCTGTTACAGGCTGGCCTGTGGTTTTAAGTTATATTTACGTCTTAAACGGAACAAACAAGCGTGCTGTGGGTTTAGCAGTTAATCAAAAAACTCTAAGACTAGGAGGAGATTGTTAAACCAACCGTCTTCATCCTAAATGTTTAACTAATCTACGAGAAAGGTAGGGACGGTGCCATAACTAACAATCATTACCGCTGCACCCTCCGACTATATTGAGCCACTGACGGGAAGCGATATGTGAGAGGATTATGGAAGGAAATTGGACGAGATTAAGAGGATTATAGTCGTAAAACTGAGTCAAGAACCGTAAAAGTCCATGTAGAGAAAGTGTATGTGCATTCAAAAAGAACGCCATATAGAGTACAAAAATGTCTGCATTAGAATTATGCAGGATGTCGTATAAATTATGTTTCCACTTTCGATATTTTGTTAGTCACAGCGTGTTCAAGAAACAATTGAGCAATACGTACCACCTTAAATATCACGTCAGAAAACTGATAAAATTCAGTTTTATTTTCGAAACCTTAAGTTCCCAGCGAATAAGCTAAGCTATCTTCCAGCATCCGTCACCACACTCTCTGTAAACTCTCTGACCAACGTCTCCCCCCCCCCCCCCCCCCCACACAAAAAATACCTCCACTTTTCTGTCCCCTTCTCTCCCCCTCCCCATACCCAACCTCCAT
>Ga0123353_10009825_pt1 | contig 13255 bp, 7 predicted proteins | sample TergutLab28metaG_3_FD_92763 | JGI IMG/M metagenome (GOLD analysis project Ga0123353, IMG submission 92763) | Labiotermes labralis P3 segment gut microbial communities from Petit-Saut dam, French Guiana - Lab288 P3 | ecosystem: Host-associated > Arthropoda: Insects > Digestive system > Gut ...
CGGAGCGTTTTGCGGTTGATGCCGAGGCGCTCCGCCGCGCGGGTTTTATTGCCCCGAAACTGCTTGAGCGCGTTTCGTATGGCGTCGGCTTCCAGCCGGGCGAGGCTTTCGGACGAAGTATCCGCGCCGGCCGGATCATCGCGCGTCGGCGCGTTTTCGGCTGAACCATGAATCAAACGCGCCACGCGTCCCATGACCGCAGGCGGAACGTTTGCCGGGCCGCCGTTTTTTTTCCTTTCCAGTTCAAACCGGATAAGAGACGCTTCCAATGCTTCCCTGACGGAGCGCACCGCGCGGCGTACCCGCGCCGTCAGGACTTCCGGGGTAAAAGGTTTCGGCAGGTAATCGAAAGCGCCGGCCTTGACCGCCTCGACCGCCGAATCTATCGAAGCGTATCCGGTAATAATGATAACGGCTGTATTTGGCGATTCATCCCGGAGTTTTTTCAGCGTTTCCATTCCCGACAGGTCGGGCATTTTAAGATCGAGCAGCGCGGCGTCAAAGGACGCCCGGCGGACGTATTCAAGCGCGCGCCGGCCGTCTTGCGCGGCGGTGCAGGCAAAGCCGTGCCGTTCGAGAACCTTCCGGCATCCGGCGCGGATAAGCGGATCATCGTCGATAATCAGAACACGCATAAAGCATCGGTTAACTTACAAGTCTTTCAGGCGAAAACGCGGCGGCGGCGGGATGCGCACTGCCTCCGTCCGCAATCCAGTCGGCGGCCAGCCGGCCGACAAGCGGGGCGCAGGCAACTCCGTGTCCGCCCAGTCCCGCGACCCAGTAAAGCCCCTCAAGGCGCGGGTCGGCGCCGATTACAAACTGATCATCCGGAACGAATGTGCGCATACCGGCCCAGGCATTGATTACGCGCGCGTCCGAAAATCGCGGGAGCCACCGCGAAGCTTTTGCGGCTATGCGCTCCAGTTGGACCGGATCCGTCACTTCGCCCTGCTCCGGCGCGACGGCGGTCGCGTCGCAGCCGCACATCAGAAGACCGCCGCTTTCAGGGCGGAAATAGAATTCCTCTCCCGCAATCCACACCACGGGCTGGCGCGAATCCACGGGAGACGGCGTTTCAGTGACAAGCAGGTGTCTGCGGTACGGAACAAGGGGAAGCCCGCAGCCGCCGAAACATTCGGCTGCCGACGCCCAGGCGCCGTTTGCGACAACGACTTTGCCGGCTTCCATAAAACCGTTATCGGTCTCAACGCCGGTTACGCGGCCGTTTTGCCTCCGCAGTCCGAGAAACTGGACGCCGGCGCAAAACTCCGCTCCGGAACGGACGGCCCCGCGCAAAAATCCCTGCAAAATGGCGTGAACATCCATTACGCCGTCGTCGGCTTTCCATGTCGCCATTCCAAGCCCGCGCGCAAGATCGGGAATCCTATCATAAACCCGCTCGACGGGAATCGGTTCCATGCCGGTTTCAGGATTATCGTCACACCAGCCTTTCAGCACGGCTTCGTTGCCTTTGCTTGCGGCGAGATAAATGCCGGTTTTATCAACAAGCGTTTCCGAAGAAAATCCCGCGGGCGGATTAAGATAAAATGCCGCGGATTCACAGGCGAGCCGGTTCAGGTGCGGTTCCGGAATCATCGTGCGTAAAATCGCCGCGTTCAGACCGGACGAATGTGTTCCCGCAATCTTTTCCTTTTCAAGGATCCGGACATTGCCGTTTCCACGCCGCGTCAGAAAATACGCGGCGGACGCTCCGGCTATTCCCGCGCCGATAATAATAATTCGATCATTGCCCATGAACATGCTGTTTATAAATACCGTTTCAGCCGCAAAAGGACTTCGTCGAAATCCAGCGGCTTCCCGATATGATCGTTCATGCCGACCGCTAAACAGTGTTCAATATCTTCACGGAACACATTCGCGGTCATGGCGATTATTGGTATTGTTCGGGCTTTGGCGACGTCAAGCGCCCTGATCTGTTTCGTAGCTTCATAGCCGTCCATTACAGGCATTTGTAAATCCATGAATATCATGTCGTATTTATCCGGCGCGTTGCTGAACATTTTTACGGCTTCCTCGCCGTTTACGGCGCAGTCTATCTCCAAAAGCGTCGATTCAAGCAGCGCCAGCACGATCTCACGGTTGATCTCGACATCTTCTACCAGCATAACGCGATGCCCGGCAAAGATGCCGTCGGAATTCTTATCCTGCGTTTCTTCTTCTGCCTGTTGCCGGAACGCGCCGAGGCAATCGTAGATTATTTCAGTGACATCGGAGGGAAACAGGGGCTTGGAAAGGAATCTATCGATGCCCGCATTTTTAGCCTCACTCTCAATAGCGCTCCACTCAGCGGCTGAAATCAGTATTACCAGGGAATTGCCGCTTGCGGATAATTTTTCCCTCAGCCTGCCCGCCAGCTCAATTCCGTCGATTCCCGGCATTTTCCAGTCAATAAAATAGATGTTGTAGGAATTGTTTTGCTCGACAAGGTTGAGCGCGTCCTGCCCGCTTGCCGCAATGTCGCAGGATATCCCAAGTCCCTGCGCGGTTTTTTCAAAAAACATCAAAACATCCGGATCGTCGTCTACCACGAGAATACGCGCGTCACTCCAGTCGACGTCAAAATCCGGGAACTTTTGTTTTTTTACCGTATTGCCGCACCCTGCCTGAACAGTGAAACCAAACGTAGAGCCGGTTCCAAGCTCGGATTCTATCCAAATCCTGCCGCCCATCATTTCCACGATGTTTTTGGAAATCACAAGCCCCAACCCCGTGCCGCCGAATTTGCGCGACGTATTGCTCTCGGCCTGTTGAAATGACTGAAACAGGCGGTCCTGCTGTTCCGGACTTATGCCCATTCCGGTGTCGGCGACTTTTATCTGTATTGTGCAGACGCTGTCTTTTTCACCCAAAAATTGCGCGTCAAGGCTTATCGAACCTTCGTTGGGAGTGAATTTTACCGCGTTGCTCAATAAATTCGTGATAATCTGCGCGAGCCGCTGGTCGTCGGCAACCAGTCTGTCGGGGATGGACTCGTCTATACGCACCGTGAGCTTCTGCTGTTTCTCTTCCACGCGGAAGTTAATAACATCCACCACCCGGTGAAGCATTTTTTCAAAATTGAACTCGGCGGGAGAAAGTTCAAACTTTCCCGCTTCAATTTTGGACATATCTAAAACATCGTTAATTACGCCGAGCAGGTGTTTTGAAGCGTCCTCTATTCTGTCAAAACAATAAATCATCCGTTCCATATCGGCGGCCGCTTTTCCGATGGCGGTCATGCCGATCACCGCGTTCATGGGCGTGCGTATTTCGTGGCTCATATTGGCTAAAAACGCGGACTTGGCGCGGTTGGCGGCTTCCAGTTCATTTTGCAGCTTGACCGTTTCCGTCACATCGTCGGTACTGCCGACAACGCCGATTACATTGTTTTTTCCGTCGTACAGCGGTGTTGTGTATGAGTGGAAAATACCGCCGTCGATTTCACCCGTCCAATCCTGGGGACCTTCCCGTAAAGTTTTTTCTACATTGGCAATGATGTCATAGTGCCTGTTCTTCAGTTTGGCGGTATCGAGCGGTCTTCCTTCCAGGAAAGAGGGTTCAATTCCGATAACCTTCAGGTATTGGCCGTTAAAGGTGGTGATTATACCGTCGTTTCTGACGCTCCATATTACGCCTTTGTAATTTTTTATTATTGCTTCAAGTTTGTTGAGGGTATGCTTCATTTCAAGAGCGATATTGCCGCGCTGAATTGCTCCGACGGCGATCAGACCCCAGGAACGCAGGACATGTACGTCTTCTTCGAGGAATACCCGATCCCTGCTGCAATCGTCAAAGCTGACCAGCCCCCAGAATTTATTGTTTAAAAAGATCGGGATAACCAGAAGGGATTGAATATGCTGGAGCGATAAAAGCGTTCGTTCTTTTTCCGGCTGGCCGGCGAGAGTTCCGTTTATGCTTTCGCCCCGTGAGAGCAGGTCGTACCAGTTAGGCAAAGCATCCTGGTACGAAAACTCCAAAAGGGAATCATTATCTTTTATGCCTTCATTTACCCATTTATACATCTGCCTGTGATAGAGTCTGCCGTCGTCCTTCACGCTGTTTTGCCAGACAATAACACGATCCGCTTCAATACATCGGCCTATTATCTCCATGCCTTTGTGCATCGCGCTCGAACAGTCCAATGAATTCGACTCCAGCAGCAGCACCGCGGCGTTATTGATCACATGAACGAGTTTGTTCCTGTTTACAAGCTCCGCGGTTCGATTACGTACCAGTTGTTCGAGCCGTTTGCCCTCGCGGCGTTTTTTATGAAAGAACACAAAAACAAGAATAAGCACGAATAAAAGCAGGGCGGACGAACCAATCAGCCAGGGACGCTGCGCCCGCACCAGTTTCGCGGAATAATCATACGTCCTGTGCATCCATTGTCCCGAAACCTCTTTCGTGTCGAGCAGGCGCAGGGCTTTATCTACGATGGAGCACAGGATTTCCTCGTTCCTGTTAAAACCGAAGGTGGAATCATAGGAGCGGTCAAAAACGACATTTGCCTTATAACCTACAAGTTCAAGGTAGTTTGTCAGGTTCATAAGCTGACTCTGGCTCGACATAACCACATCCACCTCGCCGCGCATCAGGGCGTCAAACGCCAGGCTGGACGTATTGTACTCAACCGTATATAAATGGTTGGGGAACCAGTTTCTGAATAAAGCGGCGTGCGCGGTATTTTTTATCAACCCGACTTTAACCTGCAGGATTTGATTGACTCTCAGATTATCAAAATCCGTTTTGGATATCAGCGCGTAATAGTCCGTCATTATTGCGGTTTTCGGCCAGAGGAAACTGTCTTCCCGGTCTTGTGAGCGAATAAGCTCCGAAATTATGGACGCATCACCGTTTATAATCAATTCCATCAAATCGGACCATTCCGCCCGCCGATCGTTGACAACCTTAAATTTCAATCCTGTGAGCGGCTCTATTTCGCGCAGCACGTCAAAGGCGATCCCCTGCCATTCACTGTCATGCTCGTTATAGAAGCTGATCGGGTAGTTGTCGTATTCAGCCGCAAACCTTACGACCGGATTGTTATGGATATACGCTGATTCTTCGTCGGTAAGCTGCGTCGACAGTTTGTACTTTTCGTATGCATCATGCCCGAGGTTGTACAAATAAGTCAGGTAGCGAATACCGCCGCTTTGCAGCGCTTTTTGCACGATCGAGATGACAGGTTCAAGTTCCTTTTTCTGCGTTGACAGGGAAACCGGGCTGAAAATCAACGGAAAGAAGTTTTTGGCAACCACGTCGCCGTATATGTCAAAAGCCGCCTCTGCGGGGCCTTCGTCGATAAAAGCGTCAACTTTATCGCTTTTCAACAGGGCATATGCCTCAGGGTAATCATTGACAAAAAACGGAACAAAATCTTCGTTTGAGTGCAGCTTTATGTCGTTCGCCGTGGTAGTACCGTCCAGAAACGCGTACCTGAGCGGGCGCGACGCAGCTATATCTATGAGGGGCGCGCTGTCCGAAAGTCTCATCAGCTTGATTGTGCGTTTTGCTATGGCGTCCGTCATAAAGTAAATATGATCTTCGTCATCAGCCGAAATCTTGCGGCGTTCTTCCGTGGCTGTAAGGTCGCCTGTAAAATCGATTTCGCCGTTTTCAAGTCCGGCAATGAGTTCATCCCATTCATAAAGCGCCGGTTTGAACCGTATACCGAACAATTCGGTCAGCCATTCGCAAAACACGGCTGAAAAGCCGCTGACTTCGCCGTCTTTAATGAACGCTTCCGTAGCCGGATTCGAACCGTAAACGAAGAAACCGTATTTCTTCTGAAGTTCTTTCACGGCGGTGATTTCATCGCCGGTTATGTCCGGGATGTCACGGAACGAGGAATATTGCGGCATTTCGTCATTCCGCGTCCCGACGACGGCTTTTTCGCAACCGGGAAGCATCGCCATAAAAAACGCGGCGGCAAGGATAAAAAAAGGCAGGCTGTTCATTTTTCGCCTGTCTTTTTTTATTTTTTTGAATAACTCCGTAAAGTTTTGAGTCATAGTGTTATATACCTTGCCACTTGTTGTTCCTTTCAGCGCAGACAGCTAATCGGCGCTTCCCTGATCTGTGTTTCCCAGGCTTCTTATGTATTCGCCTATTTTTCCGTCCTCTCGCTGTATGTGGTTAATCAGCCATCTCACGACGATTTTATTTACATCACTGCTCAACTCCGCCGACGAGCCGCTCTTAGTGAATTTCTCCACAAGGCCGCCCACGGTAATCTTGAAATCCTCGTGAATACGCTTGTGCCCTTCATACTCCGGGTAGTTGTATTTAAGCTGTAAAGCTTCTTCGTCCGCAAAGTGATTCACTGCGTAATTGACTAAAAAATCCAGCGTACCCTTGAGCTTCGTTATATCGCTTCCGTCAGCGCAGGATTCGATAAGCCCGTTCACCAGCTCAAACAGTCGGCGATGCTGCATATCCACCCAGTCATGACCGAGATTGAATTCGTCTTTCCAGGCTAATCCTTTTGTAATTTTAGTATTATTCGGGTTGTTTTCCATTGTTTTTTCCTCGTTTTCATAGCGTTACGACCATATTCAGCAGGTTGCCGCACTATCTCCGTTATTATTCACCCCGGATATTTCATGGGAATCCGGTCCGCTTTTTAATACGAGTGGATCCGTGGAACAGTATGCGTGTTCGCGAACGAGCCGGTGTATCCGCGTCCGGGTTGCCGCTTGTTTGTTCACAATCGCGTTTATTTCGACTCCGAACCGCCCACAGGCCGCCATCTTTAATTTTACTATGAATTTCGTAAGATGGCATAGTTTTTCGCCTGGTGTAAAACCGCCCCGGATATTGATGGGATTCTACTCCGGCGGCGAGATCGGGAACCTTACTGCCGCCTATATCCGCGTTAAGTATATTAGGATCAAAATTACTTCCACGGCCAGGAGGCTGACAAGATTACGGTGTTCGCGGTTTTTCCGCACGCGCGGCCATGAAAATCGTACCTGCGACTCGGCGGTTTCCGGCTTCTGCGGACGCCCGGGTTTTTTCGGAAAAAAAAGAGGCGTGCTGCGGGCGTATTCAAGAAAGTCCGCACCGTAGGCAATCTCAAGATCATGCTCCTCGGCGCGCATGACCGGGAGATATACGCCGATAAAAAAGAGTGCGAAAAACGGCAGCAGCCAATATCCCTGTCCGGCAATAATGACTCCAAACGCCATTAAAAACGAACCGAGATAAAGCGGGTTGCGCGTATATGAGTAAGGCCCGCTCCGGGCGAGGCGCACCCGTTTTTCGATATGCCCCGCCGCCCATAAGCGCACAAGCGCGCCTGCGAGCGTGAAAACGCCGCCGATCAGAAGCGACCGGATTGACGGGTGCATAAAGAGCAGAAAGGTAATCCCCAGCGCCGTTCCGGCGGGAACGCGCGCTTTCTGGGCAAATCGCATCCATGACGCCGGGGAAGATATGTTTGAACTCATTTTGCGGGCGCTGCTCCTTTACCGGGACTCGGCGGGATCCGAGCCGTTTTTGCCGACGTCGCGCTCATGTATATACGGTATTTCCAGCCATTTCGCGGCTTCGGCCTGCGCGCCGTTTGTGTCGTTCCCGGTGTTCTGCGCCCTGGTATATTCCGCCATCGCTCTCTGGCGCTGACCCAGGATGTCGTAAATTTTTCCCAGGTAGATGTAGCACCACACTTCAATCCATTCCGGATCGATGTCTCCATTGAGCGCCTCACGGAAAGAGTTGGCGGCGGACTGCAGGTTGTACTGCTCAAAGAAAATTTCACCCAGCTTATACCGCACCAGCGACCGCCGCGACGACAGTTTCAACGCCTCGTCGTATGCGCGTACCGCCTCGACGAAATTATTCGCGCGCCGCATGTCGTCCCCAAGCGCGATCTGAACCGATGTGCGCAGTTCCCGCGAGTCGCGCAGGATTTTATTTTGCGGATCGAGTGCAATTTTTTCAGGCCTGGAGAAAAATATGAAATCAAACGGCGTCGATCTTCCGCTCATTTCCATGATCTTCATATCTTCCCTGCCGCTGCTGGTGGCGACGATTTCAACCGGCATCCGGAAAAGGTCATTCGCCTGCCTGATCGCGCCCGACATACGGAAGCCGTCGGTTGTCCGGTAGAGGACATAATCGATTTCCGGATTCGGCACGCCGATCATGTCGAGCCACTGGGTGAAAAACCAGTTCAGATCCCTGCCGTGAATGTCTCTCGCCAGTCTTTGAAACACCGTCGTGCCGCCGCCGTTTTTCGCGGCGGTTTCAAAATACTGTTTCAGGAGGCCGCTGAATTTTTCCTCGCCCAGAATTCCATGAAGCATGTTGACGACCCACGCGCCTTTGCCCGCTACCACGGATTCATACCGGTCGGACCGGTAGCCGAGTGAAATCCCGTCGCGCACGGAACTCTTGTCCTCAAACTTGAGAGCCAGCACTGCCAGCGCGTCTGTTTCTTTTTTTAACGCCTCGACGCCGTTTTCTTCGCCGAGGTAACGGGCCGCGGAAAAATATGAAAGCCCGTCGGAGAGCCAGAGATCGCCGGCGGCTGAAACGCCGGCGTTTTCGTGCCACCACTGCGCGGCGGTGCGGCGCGCAAGCTCCGGTATCGGCGGTTCAGGCAGGGAGAGTTCGCGTTTTGTAACGAAGATGGTTCCGGCCATTCCCGTTTGCCTGACAAGCGCGTCGTCCACTTCCACAAGCCGGAAAACCGTGTTCGGGGCAAGCGATCCATAGGCGTCGCTGAAATACGCGAGAATTTTACCGACGGCTTCGGCGCTTTTCTGTATGGGGTCGGGGGCGTCGCTTTTAAAATAACATTCTATTGTGAAATCGCCGGCCTGAACTTTTTTCACCGAATACTGTCCGGCGACAAAAGCGTTTGCTCCTAGCGGCGCGTCGGCGCGCCATACGAAGGTTTCATTGACGCCCCTGGTAACGACGGGTTCCTGTTTGGCGGGTCCAATGACGATCATTCCCAGCGGAACCGTTACTTCGAGTGAACCGGGGACTCGTTCCGCCGGAAACCGGGTGGCGGGGAACCATTTGGCCGATTCCAGCAGACGGGTTCCCTCCATGCCAATGTAGGCGCTTGTCATGTCGCGCGAGAAAATGCGGCTGAAACGTTCGCTGTCAAATCCGCCTTCGTATTCGATGCGCAGAGTTGTTGCCTCGTCGGCGCCCAGAGGAGGAGAAAAACGTATGGAAAGGGTTTCCGGCCCGGCCTGGTTCTGGTTGAATTCCAGCTCGACGCCTGTGTCGTTCAATACCCGGCGCACGAAAATATTGTCGCTCAGCGTAAAGCCGACATATCCGGTTTGCTCCGAAACCTTGAATTTAATTGTCGCCGCCGCCTCAAGTTCGTGAATATCCGGCTTTAACGTTACGGAAATGTTGCGGCTCAGTACGTCGACACGCGCGTCACGCGCAGTCTGGGCATAGCTCCGTGCCGTCGCTCCGGAGAATATCAGAAACACAACCAGCCAGTTCAGCAGGCTGCGGCAAAATACGGTTTTTATCAACATAATGCTATCCTAAAAAATAATCACTTACCACGGCGGCCACGGTTTCCGAAGCGCGGCGTTCACCAAGCCGTCCGCGAATTTTACCCAATTCCTCTCGCATTGCGGCGCATTTTTCCGGATTTTCGAGATATTCCCGCGCCGCGCCGGCTAACGCCCCGGGCGTCGCCTCATTTTGAAACAGCTCCGGCACGATTCTTTTTCCAGCCAGCAGGTTCGGCAGACATTTTGAAGGAGTGCGGATGAGCAATGATCCTATAAACCAGCTAAGCGTCGAAATTTTATACGTAACAAGAAACGGGACGCCGATAAGCGCCGCTTCAAGTGAGCTTGTGCCGCTTTTGACGAAAGCGAAATCCGAGGCGGCCAGAATCTCTCTCGCGTTTCGCGCCGTGATGCGGAACCGTTCCTTGCCGGGGAACGAGGCGAGTTCCGTCCGCGTAATGGTTTCGATGAGCTTGCGGTCTACCGTCGGCGCGGCTGAGACCACGAACTGCCGGTTTTCGCCCAGGAGCTTCGCCGCCCGCAGCATAATCGGTAAAATATAGGCTATTTCCTTACGGCGGCTTCCCGGCAGAATCGCCAGGGTTTCCGCTTCCGGGTCAAGGTCTTCCGAGGCCAGGAGTTCCGCGCGGTTTTCCGGCGGATGAAAATCCTCAAGCAGCGGATGCCCGACAAATTCGGCCGCAACACCGTGATCACGATAATAGTTTTCCTCAAAAGGGAGAATCACCAGCATTTTATCCACATACTTTTGAATGATACGCACGCGCCCGCCGCGCCAGGCCCAAAGCTGGGGGCCGATATAATAGACGGTTTTCACTTTCAGGCGGTTCAGTTTTTTTGCAAGGCGCAAATTGAAATCGGGAAAGTCCAGCAGTACGGCGACGTCGGGCCGCTGCGCCGCCGCATAGTCAGTCAACCGACGAAAAACGCGGTAATATGCACGGAGTCCTGAAACGGCTTCACGCGGTCCGATATGGCCGAGGTCGCGGACATGCGCCAATAGTTCCACTCCGGCCGCCCGCATGGCGTCGCCGCCCGTGCCCGCAAAGCGTATGCTTTCGCCGCCATGTATGGCCTTGAGGCGTTCGACCAGCGCTGCGCCGTACCTGTCGGCGGATGATTCGCCCGCCACAATCAGAACTTCCTTGAGTTTTTCCCGCTGCATAATCTGTTTTTTGCCTCTTTGGAATAGGTCTGCGTGAGCGACCACAAACCCTGACTACCGATCCCTGGTTTATTGTGCAATTTATTCATTGCGGTGAAAAGCTGTTTCTCTCCGGGCGTTCGCTGGTATACTGTGTAAGTGATCACTGACAACCAAGTCAGGAGGTGGTATGTCCATAATCAGCCGGGAAGAACTTGAAAAAAACGACGGCAGGGGAGGCAATCCTGCGTTTGTTGCAGTAAACGGCGAGGTGTATGACATCAGCGCCAGTCCATTGTGGAAAGACGGCGAACACATGGGAGAACATTATGCCGGCTGCGACATGACTGAAGCCATGGAGCGCGCGCCGCACGGGATTGAAAAACTTGAGCGGTATCAGAAAGTCGGAGAACTTGAGCCGGTGGCTGAGACGGGCCGGGAAACCGCGCCGGCAATTCCCTGGTGGGCGTCCATAACGATTTTCATGCGTGCGCATCCGATGTTCGTTCATTTTCCGCAGGCGCTGTTCGTTTTAGCGCCGGTTTTCCTGACTCTTTTCTATACGGTGAAATTTCCGGATTTTGAGCGGACTGCATTTTTTCTGATGATCGCAGGTTTTCTGACTGCGATCCCCGCCACGATCAGCGGCTTTATTCACTGGCGGTACAAATTCAGCGGCAAATCCCGGCTGGTGTTTAAACTCAAAATCGTTCTGTCGCTGCTGCTGATTCTGCTGGCGGCCGTAACGGTCGGCGTTCATATCGGCAAGGGAAAGCTTTCTTTTGAAGAAGTCAGCATAGGGATGTTGTTACTTTACTGGGTTCACCTTTTTATCGCGGCGGCGCTTGGAAAAGCCGGCGGCAATATCGTTTTCGGCAGGAGAAAGTAGTTCAATTACGAATTACGAATTACAAATTACGAATTGGCTGTTACGTGATAAAATATCGAAGTTGTAATTCGTAATTCGTAATTGATTAAGGAGATGGGTGATGGGAAACGGATTTGCGGGAAAAATACTGAGAGTCAACCTGACGACGGGAACGACCAGCGTCATTGACACGGAAAAATACGAAGAATTCGGCGGCGGTTATGGAATGGGAACGGCCATCTTCTGGGATCTCGCCGCGGCTCCGGGGGAATGGGATATGAAGGATCCCTATGATCCACGTAACGTCATTCCTGTAATTACCGGGCCGTTTGCGGGTACAGGCGTTCCGGGCGGCGGTAGAACCAGCGTCTGCGGTTTGTCTCCGGAAACGTTTCCCACATGTGAATTCTGGCGGGGAAATTTCGGCGGTCAGTTCGGCGCCATGATGAAGCAGGCCGGCTGGGACGGCGTCGTGGTGGAAGGCAAGGCGGCGGAGCCCGTCTGGATCAATATAATCAACGACCAGGTAAAAATCGAATCCGCAAAGGAACTGTGGGGACTCGACACCGCGGCGACGCAGAACCGCATTGTTTCGATGGTCGGCGGCAGAACCCGCTTCGGCGAGGAATGGCACCGGATCGAAACAGGCTTTACCACCGCCAGGCCGCAGATACTCTGCATCGGCCCGATAGGCGAAACGAAATCCCGGCTTGCCGCGCTTATTACAGGCAGCGGCATAAGCGCCAGGACCGGCGCCCACGCCGCGGTTTTCGGCGCCAAGAATCTGAAAGCCATAAGCGTTATTGGAACCGGCAATGTTTCCGCGGCGGATCCAAAAGCCGTGTTGGAAACCCGGCTTGCGCACATGTCTTCCGGCAGGATGGGCGGGGCTCAACCCGGCGCGGCGTCCTGTTCCACCTGTTTGCGCGGCGACCGTCGGCGGAGTAATTACTACGGCGGCGATACCATGTGCGCCTGTTCAGGCTGGTTTTCCGGCGGCGGCGCGGCGGCGTCGGATCGGGCTTCCGACGCGCTTATTAAATACGGTCTCAGCAGTTGGGCGTGTCATTTCGACGGAATGCCCAAGAGAAATGTTCCCGGCGCTCCGGAATCCTATAACGGAAACGTGCCGACTGATTCCGGCATGGGCTGGTATATTGAGAGGCTCCACGAACAGGGGATACTTGGACCGGGAAAACAGATCGATTCCGCGCCGTTGCCGATGGAAAAATATGGAGAACTTGGTTTTCGCCTTGCACTGCTTGAAGCGATAGCTACCCGGACCGGAATAGGCGACGCCTTGGCCGAAGGTACTTGCCGTGCCGCTGAAAAATGGGGGAGACTTGAAATCGACAAGGAAAACTTTTCTTTGCGACTTCCCGCATGGGGCGCCACGAGTCACTGGACGCTGCCGTGGATTGATTGGGCTTATTCCTACCTTTTCGGCGCGGGAGATCCGACATGGCATGGATTTATGGCGCCCGTCGGCTCGCCCGAACAGGGAAAAACGCTGGAACAGTCTCTTGAAGAACTGTCTAAAAAAACCATTCCCTACACCGACGATATTTTCATGTTCAACCACGCGTGGAAAGGCGAAGAAGCATGGAAAACCGGCATCTATTCGCCGCATAAAGCCAAGCAGGTGGCCTGGAGCAGGCATTTCACAGGGTTCTGGAACGAGTCGATGAGTATATGTGAAATGCTTCTGCCTGAACTGCGCTCCGTCAGCCCCGA
>Ga0123353_10009826_pt1 | contig 13255 bp, 7 predicted proteins | sample TergutLab28metaG_3_FD_92763 | JGI IMG/M metagenome (GOLD analysis project Ga0123353, IMG submission 92763) | Labiotermes labralis P3 segment gut microbial communities from Petit-Saut dam, French Guiana - Lab288 P3 | ecosystem: Host-associated > Arthropoda: Insects > Digestive system > Gut ...
CCTCTCTCTCTCTCTCTCTCTCTCTCTCTCTCTCTCTCTCTCTCTCTCTCTCTCTCTCTCTCTCTCTCTCTCTCTCTCTCTCTCTCTCTCTCTCTCTCTCTCTCTCTTAACAACGCCCTGTAACGCGCCCGGCGTAAAGCCCCGCGCGGTTTTGCCATTTTCAAAACGGCTCTGTTTCCCAAAAAGGGAGACAACAGGGCCGTTTTGCTGTTTTCGGCCTTTCTTTTTCACAAAGTTTTTTTCTTTGCAGAGAACCAAAAAAACTCGTGGCAGCACGCCATAACATGGCGACTTCTTTGGAAAAAGCCCTGGCAGGAATAATAGTTATGTCAACCAAAAACATGATACTGAAATATATGCTCGCTTCGACCATTCCCGTAACTGCTGCGCTTCTTGCAACTGTCATCGCGCTATTTTGGAGGTACGTCTATGTAGAGGCAGGGGGGGGCGAGATGACTCGTAATTTTGTCATAGTGGGAATCCTCATTGCCCTCATCGTTTTTGTCGGTAACACGTTGTTCATTGCTCTCGCCGCGAAGCGTTTTGCGGTGTCGATAAAAGCATACCCAAAACTCATACTGGACTCGTCGCCGCTGGGCTGTGAACTTTGGGATAAAAATCTCAGCCTCATTGACTGCAATGAAGCCATCTTCAAACTTTTCGGACTCACCAGCAAGCAGGAATACCTGGACAGATTTCACGAATTTTCGCCTGAATATCAACCGAATGGCCGCAGTTCCCATGAACTTGTGCCGGAGTATGTCGCCAAAGCGTTTGAGGAAGGTCGTTACACTTTCTATTGGATGCATCAGCTTCCGGATGGCACGCCGCTACCTGTGGAAATGACGCTTGTCCGGGTAAAACACTGCGAAACGGACGCTCTTGTGGCATATGTAGCGGACATGCGTGATCACTACCGGATGATGCGTGAAAATGAGGAAGCCGAAAAAGAACTCCGCGTGAGCGAGGCGAAACTCAAGTCAATCCTCGAAGCCAGCACAGCAGCGATTGTTTTCCTCGACTGGCAGGGAAATTTCACCTACTTCAACGAGGCGTTTAGAAATCTGTTTGGCTATTCTGAAAGCGAACTGTACGGTAAATCAGCACATTCCATTGTCGAAGGATATGAGAATACGAATTTTGGAGATATGCTGTCGGGAAAAACCGATCTCGCCCGCGAGACGGTATGTCTGCGGACGAAAGATGACAAAATCCTTTGGGCGGACATCAGTAGCCGCGTACTACGCGGTGCCGATCCGATGGATGTCCAGTTGGTCTGCATCATGGTCGATGTTACGGAACGCTTGCGGAAGCTCGAAGAACTACAGCAAGCCAAGAATGTGGCAGAAGAAGCAAGTCGGGCGAAAAGCGACTTCCTTGCCCACATGAGCCATGAAATCCGGACGCCGCTCAATGGCGTGATCGGGTTGTCGAATCTGTTGTTCGACACTCCATTGAATAAAAAACAGAGCGAATACGCACGCTTGATCAACGTTTCCGGCAAATCGCTCCTGTTCCTTATCAATGACATTCTCGATTTCTCGAAAATCGAAGCCGGAAAGTTGGAGTTGGATATTGAACAGTTCGATCTTGTCCATATGGTCGAATCGGTGCTTGGCATCCTTGCTTCGAAGGCGGATGAAAAATCGCTGGAACTGTGCGTTACTTTTGAATATGCTCTCCCCCGCCTCGTTTTCGGTGATTCCGGCCGCATTCGCCAGATTTTGATCAATTTGGTTGGAAATGCGATCAAATTCACGGACTCAGGCACCATTCGCATCAAACTATCCCGCGACGGCTGGACCGACGATCACCTGAACATTCGGTTTGCCATCGAGGACACGGGAATTGGCGTCCCTGAAGACCGGTTAGAGATTCTTTTCGAGAGTTTTTCGCAGGTGGATTCTTCCATTGCGCGTACTTACGGCGGGACAGGACTGGGACTTGCGATTTCCAAGCAACTGGTTCACATGATGGGCGGAGAAATCAGTGTTGAAAGCACGCTCGGACAGGGCGCGACCTTCTCTTTTGCGTTGCCGCTCCGTTGCCATCAAAAGATAGCAAAATGTATCCGCGAAAAACAGCAAGCGTGCGTTCGCAAAAAACTCGATCATTGCCTGTATTCACAACAGGCGTGCTGTGTCGGAATCAATTACCCCGGTCATACAGATGGTTATCATATCAGTGGTCGCCGTATTTTGTTGGTCGAAGACAATGAAATGCACCGTGTGGCGCTGGACGAGCAACTGACCACCTGGGGGTTCGTGGTTACACCATGTGAGACTCAACAGGAAGCGATGAGGCTGCTGGATGAATCGCCCGAAAAATTTGAGTTGCTGATCGTTGACCATACACTGAAAGACGGAGGTGGCGAGGGCCTGATTCATAAAACGCTAGAAATTCCGGAACCGATCAGACCAAAAATTATCCTCCTCACGCCTTTGAGCGGCAAAGATACAGGGGCAGCAGATAAATCCGGCATTTTTCGCATTTCCAAACCTGTTTTTGCCTCGACACTTTTCGACGCGGTATTGGACGCATTATTTGACAGCGGCAAAGCGCGTAGCGATGCCCAAGAGCAGGACGGCGTCAGCCCCCCGGTTGATGCCGATAGAGCCAGGCAAGGGCCGGCTCTCCCGCCGGCCAAACGACTTCATATCCTGGTCGTCGAAGACAACCATATCAACCAACTCGTCGTGAAAAACCTTCTCAGTGAAGCCGGTTTTACCTGGGAAATTGCCAACAATGGCGTCGAAGCCTGTGAAGCGTATCAAAAGGGTGAATACGACTGTATTCTGATGGACTGCCAGATGCCGGAAATGGACGGCTTTTCCGCAACAGCCCTGATACGGGACTGGGAACATGTGCGAGAAAAAAAACGAATGCCGATCATTGCCCTGACAGCCAACACCACGAAGGAGGATGTCCAAAAATGTTTTGATGTCGGCATGGATGCTTATTGCAGTAAGCCGATTGATGCGAGCTTCCTGTTCAAGGAAATAGAGCGGCTTGTGGGGTGCTGAGTACGCTCCAAACCGCCATCTTTCTGGAACGGCATTTGGACCGGAAAGCGCCGTATCTGTAATGCGGTGGTGCGATCCGCCGCTTCCAACGCCGCGCTACTTTTTTTGTCGCGCTACTTTATTTCCTCATCATAGCGCTTGCGCATCCGGTAGAAAGTACTCACGGACACTCCCAGAATATCAGCTGCCATGTCGCAACCCAGCTCACCCTTGAAATACCGTTGGCTTACATCAAAAAATCGCATTTTCAGCACCTCATGAATTGCCGCCTTCTTTCGCAAGGCTACCTCCTTTTTAGGAGGTCTCATCGGTCAATTCATGTGCTACCTACATCGGTCATATCGTGTGCTCGCGACAGTCGCGCTACTTTATTTTGACACTCCTCGCATGGGGTGATATTCTTCGCCTGCCTTGAAATCTTCGCCCAAAGCTCCCCTGCAAAGTTTTTTTCAATCCGATTACTTTTTGGGTATTTTAATGGGTGTCTAAAGATGTACCCCTCAACAAAGGCATTTTATATCAAAGTGATACTGCCTCAGTTTGGCGTCAGACGAGGGCAAGTTTTTGCGAGGGCGGGCTGGACTCTTCGGTTCTGCCCCCCGAGCAAAAACGATGCCTGACGAAGTATCACGCCAAACTGAGGCACTACCCGTCTTCATGGCTCCACTTTTACAATAAAGGCTTTGTCCGGCTCAAGATAGGTCCGGGCAAGTTCCCGCAGCTTGGCGGCGTCAACGCCGCGCGCGTTTTCGATCAGTGTCCGGGCGGCATCAAGAGGGCGGTGCAGCGCGGCCAGCATGGCGGCTTCTGAACTACGCGAGGCCAGGGTCTGCTGCCTTCTGAAATAGTCACCTTCCATCCGGTTTTTACTGCGTTCAAGCTCCTCTTCCGGCAGCACCTCTTCCCGCAGGTTTGCGATCACCCGGCGAAAGCCTTCCTCGGCCTGTTGCATCTTGTCCGGTTCAGTGCCGATATAGAAAATGAGCAGTCCGGCATTTACCGCCCGCCAGGGGAAGGCGGTTACCGTGTAGGCGAGCCCCTGTTCGTCCCGCAGATCCCGGAACAGCAGACCGCTTTGTCCGGTCAGAATATTCTGCAACAGGTCCAGGCCGGGCTCGTCCGCGTTGCCGAACCCCATGGTGGGGAAAATCATGAACAGGTGGCTCTGGTTGCGACCGGGCAGGGATAACTGCAAGGACCTTTCGCTGTTCCAGTGGGGCATGCCGGGAGTAATTTCCTTTTTTGTCGGGACCGGGAGTTTTTGCGCGGCCGCCAGAATGGCTTCCCTGTCAAAAACGCCGCTTACGGCCAGCACCCAGGGCTGCTGGTTCTGGTTTTTCCAGAATTCGCGGGCCTCCTTGGCCGTGAATTGGGCGACCCGATCCTTCTCGCCCAGTTGCAGATAACCGTAGGGATGGTCTCTGAACAGGAAGGGGAAGATACGCCGGAAAGCCAGGCCCGTGGGCTGGTCCTCCCGCATGGTGATGGCGGAAATCTGGTTGTCGCGCACCCGTTCCGCCTCTTCATCCAGGAAGGCGGGTTCGCGCAGGGTGTCGTAAAGCAGGGCGAACATGTCATCCGTGAATCGGGCCGGGGCGTCCATGCTCAGACCAAAGGTCTGGCGTCCCGAAGCGGCGGAAAACGAGGCGGCGCGGTCGGAAAGATAGTCCTCAACAGCCGTGGCGCTACGCCCTTTGGTGCCTTTGGTCAGCAGTGAGGCGGTAAAGGAAGCAAGGCCCTGGTCCTTTTCGGACAAAAGCGTGTCCCCGCCGGTATACACGAGATTCATGGCCGTATAGGGCAGCGTGTTATCCGGGATAAGCACCAGGGTGCGCCCCTTGCCGAGATCTATGGTTTCGACTTGCCCGGCCTTGCCTTCTCCGGCGGAACTACGCTGTTCCCGAACCGGGCTTTCCCAGCCGGATCCCAGGACTGCCGTAAACCATGTCTCCCAGGATTCGGCCCGGGGCTTGCCTTTGGGGAGCAGATCGGCAAGGGCCGCGTCTTCGGGCACGAGCACGCTCATGGACAGCTTTTCCGGCGAAAACAGGTCGGCAATCAGGTCGAGCAGTATGGTCTGGTTGGTATCCCTTATGGTGCGTAGATAGTTTTCCTCACCCGCTTCACCTCCGGCAAGAAAGGCGAAATACCCGAGTTTGGAGGCCAGCCCCCCTAGGGTTTCCTTGGCCCGAAAGAGATCATCCTCAAGATTGAGCTTGGCCCGGTTCAGTTCCTCGTCGGAAAAGGTGGTCTGCGCGAGTTTGCCTAGATCCTTGCTGAAGCTCTCCCAAAAAGGAATCAGCTTATCCGCGTCCAGAACGGCTGTGATATAAATCATGCCCAGGCGTTCAAAACTGTAGTTGGCGACAGCAATGCTGTCCACAAGGCGCTTGTCGTATTTATAGCTGCGCCAAAAACGTGATGTGGCGTCCCCGCCCAGCACCTGGGCCAGCACATCAAGCTGCGCGGCGCGCACCTTGGTAAGGGCCGGAGCGGGCAGGGCCAGGGCCAGGTGCACCTTGTTCCAGGGCCCCTTTTCCACCGTGACCGTGAAGCCGTCGCTTTGTACGGCCCGCTCAAGGTTGTGCGGAGGAATGACCGGCTGGGTGTTTTTCCGCTCGCCGAACAGACGTTTGGCCTCGGCCAGGACCTCGTCCGGCTCCACGTCGCCGCAGACCAGTAGAAGCATGGATTGGGGCTGGTACAGCCGATCTATATAGTCGCGTATCATCTCGCTGCTGAAATTACGGATGGTTTCTTCAAAGCCGATGATCGGATTGGCGTAAGGCGTGCCTTTAAGTGCGGCCCGCTGCGTCATGCGGAACAGCCTTTGTCCGGGGCTATCTTCGCCGCGTTTGAGTTCGTCCACCACCACTTCCTTTTCCGAGGCGAGTTCCTCGGGGTCCAGTGTGGGGTTGAAGGCCATGTCTTTGAGCACATCCATCCCGAGTTTCCAATGTCCTCTGGTCATGTCCGTAAGGTACACGGTATAGTCAAAGCTGGTGGCCGCGTTGAGATAGCCGCCGGTCTGCTCGATATCAGCGGCAATCCGTCCCTTGGGCCGTCCGTCCGTTCCTTTGAAGACCATGTGCTCAAGCATGTGGCTGATGCCCGCTTCTTCGGGCGCTTCATAGGCGGATCCCGCATGCACATACAAGCGGAGAGAAACCAGAGGGAAGCGCCTGTCCTGCAAGACAAGCACGGTTAGTCCGTTTTCCAGGCGGGTGATGCTGGGGGCATGGGCGGCATGCCTGGAGCCAAGGTCGGAAGGCGACGCCAGAGCGGAGGAGCTTGTGAACATAAGGAGAAGTCCTATAAGCAAATGAGTGAATATGCGCATGGGTGTTTCCTGAGTTATATTTTTTGGAGGGGTTTTGCCCCAAATTCCCTGAGGGGACTCTGTCCCCTCAGACTCCCCTGGCAGGGGCATGATGCCCCTGCACCCCTCAACGCCTGAAAACAGCTTTGCTGTTTTCAGGAAATTGCGGGGTCAAGGGGGTTCAACCCCCTTGCGGGGAGGCTTGGAGGGGCAGAGCCCCTCCAAAATATAATCTAACAGTCCTCCAGAGCGACTTTGGTCAGGAGGAGGTGTGGCAGGGCCACGGGAAAACTCACGCTTTCCAGAGCATGCAGACACAGGGCCAGAGGCGAGACATAGCCTTTGGACCAGTCGATATCCAGAGTGCAGGCATCAATGCCATTCCATTGAATATTGGTAAAGAAAGGCCGGGCGTCAAGATCGCGCGCGCCTTTTTTGCTTTCTTTTTTCCAGGGCAGGGAAGGCGCTTCGGCAATGTCGCGCCAGGCCCGCGCAAAGGCCGGGCGTTCGGCTTCAGGGCCGATGTAGCGCAGGACAAAACGTTCCGCCTGTTCATCCGCGCTTTTTTTATCCGGCGGCAGGGCCTCGATGGACGTTACGCGCAGCCCCTTGGGGAGCGAAGCATTGAGCGCTTCCAGGCTTTCCTTGAGGGGTCTTTTTTCACGCAGATACAGGGAAAACCACTCGTTCTCGCTGGCCACGCCCACGGGCAGGGCGCGTCCGAAGGACAGCAGCGGCAAAGGATGAAAGCCCTGGCTGAAGGTCAAGGGCATGCCCGCCCTGCGCAGGGCGCGGTCAAAGATATGCTGCACTTCCAACTGGCTGAGATAGGCGGCTTTCCCTTTGCGCATATAGCGGATACGCAGTTGGGCCGCCTTTTTTACCAGGTGTGGAGCCAGGGCCGGTGGTTTGGCCTTGCTCTGAGGCTTGGGCGCGTCTTCTGTTTGCCCGCGCACAATGACCCTGCCGTGCCGGTCAAGGGATACGCTGTGCGCCTCCTGATCCCGTAGCGGCTTGTTCAGGCGGTTGCGGTATTCAAAAGCGTGGTCCCCGTATTCCGGCATGCCGGGCAGGCGGTCCAGGCGCGAAGGGGCGGCCTTGGTATCGCACACACCGCAGGCATGGCAGGTCGTGTAGCGGCAGTCGCCGGTGGTTCTCCCCCCTTGGGCGCGTTCGCGTTCCCGCACAAAATGTTCCTTGCTGATTCCGCTTTCCAGGTGATCCCAGGGCAGGGGCTCATCAAGGCTGCGCTCCCGGATATAGTCCCCCATGACAAGCCCGTGCTCGGCCAGGGCCTCAAGCCAGGGGACAAGGGAAAAGCCGTCGGCCCAACTGGTAAACACAGCCCCCTTGCGGTAGGCGCTTTCCACAACATCGGCCAGCTTTCTGTCCCCGCGTGAAAAAAGACCTTCCAGCGCGCTCATTTCCGGCTCGTGCCAACGCAGCTTGATCCGCTTTTCCTTTTTTGCGGCTTCCAGGAGCAGCCCCACGCGACGGCGGATTTCCTCCAGGGAAATCTGCGCTTCCCACTGGAATGGCGTATGGGGCTTGGGCACAAAGGGCGAAATCGCGGCCGTGATCTGCAAGCGTTTGATGCCGGGCCCGGCCGCATCCCTGGCCTTGCGGCAGAGGTCGATAATAGCCGATAGGTCCTCGTCCGTTTCCGTGGGCAGACCGATCATGAAATACAGTTTGACCTGCTGCCAGCCGTGCTCGAACAGCTTTTGCACATGGAAAATGACATCCTGCTCGGTGATGCCTTTGTTGATCACATCGCGCAGACGCTGACTGCCCGCCTCCGGCGCAAGGGTGGCCCCGGTGCGGCGGATTCCGGCCATGCGCTCCATGATGGCGTCATCAATGGAGCCGACGCGCAGGGAAGGCAGAGACACGGACACCTGTTCCCTGGCGCAGCGGTCCACGGTACTCATGAACAGTTCCTTGAGCGCGGAAAAATCTCCCGTGCTCAGGGAAAGAAAGGATAGGTCGTCAAAGCCGGTGCCGCTCAGGCAGGATTCCAGCAGGGTCCGCAGTTGTGCTGTGTCGCGCTCCCGCGCCGGACGATACAGACTGCCCGCCTGACAGAAGCGGCAGCCGCGAGTGCAGCCGCGACCGATTTCCAGGGCCAGCCGGTTGTGCACGGCTCCGAAGGGGATGGGCTGACGCACGGGATAGGGGGCCGCGTTCATGTCCGGCACGATGCGCCGGGTGATTTTGACATGATGCCCATGCAGCGGCGTAAGGGAACCGTCAGGATTCTCGCTAAAAAATTCAGGCACATACACGCCAGATATGCGGCTCAAGGACAGCAGCAGATCCTGGCGGGAAAAACCCTGTTCACGGGCGGCTTGCACGGCTTCCAGCATTTCGGGCATCAGGCTCTCGGCCTCGCCGAGAATCATGACGTCCACAAAGGGCGCCAGGGGTTCCGCCGCCAGAGTACAACTGCCTCCGGCCACAATCAGCGGCCAGGGGTAGTGCTTCAGTTTAGCGTGATACTTCGTCAGGCTTGCTTTGTGCGACCGGGCAGGACCATCAAGAGCTGACTCGCCACCTCCTGTGGCTCGCCCTTCGGGCGCAGTCGCTTCGCTCCTGCGTCCAATTCCGCTATCCTGCGGAATTGTCAGCCCCATCGCGCAAAGCTGCGCCTTCCTTGTCTGACGCCAAACTGAAGCACTACCGCTACCGTCCGACTGCGAACCTTTACGATCTGCCGCGCGCAGGGGGATGCCCGCGAGGTCGAGCATGTAGAGAACATTGCTGTAGCACAGTTCATGGGTAAGGCTGAAGCCCAGCACGTCCAATTGGGCCAGGGGGGTGTCCGACTCCAGGGTGCATAAAGGGGATTGGCGTTCACGCAGAACAGCCCCGGCCTCGCGACAGGGCGTGAATACCCGTTCGGCCAGCCAGGACTCCCGTTCATTAATGATGCTGTAAAGTATTTTCTGGCCGAGGTAAGACATGCCGACTTCGTACATGTCGGGAAAGGCCAAGCCGACTTTCAGCCGGATCTCTTCAAAAGGCTTGTGAACAGAGCCTTCCTCAATGCCGAGGTAGCGGCTGGGCTTGGGGAGCAGGGGCAGAAGTTCGCGCACGCGGCCCGCTTTACTTTTTCAAGAGGCCGGAACCGCCGCCTTTCAGATTCAGGGCGGAGCCGAGACCGCCTGAAGAAAGGGTAAGGTTTGAAGTGGCTTCCATGTATTTTGTCTTCAATTCTTCCGGGCAGTTTTTGTATTCATAGAGCACGTGGGTATACGAAATGCTGCCGGCAAATTCATTGTCAAAGGGATAGCCGAAAGGCATGAGCATCATCTGCACGCCCTGTTGGGTAGGAACGGTTTGCAGCACGGCGGGCTCGTTCAGCGCGGAGAGCTGCGCATCATGCTTGCCGATAGCGGTTTCTCCGGTAACGAGTTTTACCATGCGGATATCATAAGCCATAGATTTCTCCTGAAGGACAGATTGGGACGGCGTTGATTGACCCTATGATAGGTAGGCGGCAGAGGGGCTTCTGTCAAGGAGAAAAGAAGGAAAAAAGTAAATGATTACTTCTGTGTTATCCTGATTACAGCCAAAACTATTTTTAATTGCTCAGGATTTAAACCCGGTAAGCTCCGACAGATCAACTCCGTTATCCTCTCGCCGCTATTCAGATAATCTTCCTGATCAAGCAGCTCCGCTACCGATATGTCAAGAGCATTTGCCAACTTGGCCAAAGTCGTAAGGCTTGGATTTGTGGCGCTGCGTTCAATTTCACTTATCAGAGCTAACGACAATTCTGACTGCTCCGCCAGGACTTCTTGTGATATCCCTGCTCCTCGTCTTCTCTCCTTCACTCGTTTTGCTAAAAAATCTTTTATTTCATCGGACATAGGATGCTCCATACAACAAGAATACCTGATCATGGATTGATTGATATGCGACTAAAATAGAAATTATAAGCTAAGATTTTTATTATGGCACGCATTTTGAATATGCCTGCTTGTCCGCAACGATTGGGAAAAAATTGCCAGTCAGCTTATCGCGGGTGATGTATGTCATTGATTATCAACAACAATTTGACAGCATCAGGTGCGGCAAAAACATTCACCTGCCTGCAAAATAAAAAAAAGCCGCCCGGGGAACAGGCGGATTAACTTGGAGGGTAACCATGAGTCTTACAGCAAGTTTATGGACCAGTGTGTCCGGGCTTCTCGCCCACGGTCAGAAGATGAACACCGTCGGTAACAACATCTCCAACGTGAACACCGTGGGCTACAAGGCCCAGCGGATGGACTTCCAGGATTTCGTATACCAGTACACCGGCACGGCAGCCGGAATGGGCCAGGTGGGCCGCGGCACCAGCATCGGGATCATCATGAACGACTTCATGCAGGGCTCCCTGGAAACCACCACCAGCGCCACGGATATCGCCATTACCGGCAACGGCTTCTTCAAGGTCCGCCCCCTGACCAACAACGAGAGCTTCTACACCAGGGCCGGAAACTTCACCTTCAATCGCGACGGCTTCCTGGTTGACCCCCACGGCTACGTGCTCCAGGGCTGGCTGATCGACCGCGCCAACCAGGGCGCCCAAAGCAGCACCGATATGCGCTCCGCCAGCGGCATCGTCGGCACCGGCGCGCCCACGGACATCAGGCTGGACACCTTCACCTGCCCGCCCCGGCACACCACCAACCTCAGCCTGCCCGTAAACCTGGCGGCAGCCCCAATCGCAAGCGCCGGCACCCAGGACAAGAGCACGGACCCCGTCGATCCCTTCTTCGCCCTGCTCAAGACCTGGGACGCTACCCAGAGCCCGCCCCTGGGCAGCAACATGTACGCCCATCAGAGCACCATCGAGGTCTATGACGAAGGCGGCAGGCTGCACAAGCTCACCATCTACTTTGACCGGGTGGTGAGCGAACACCAGAACAACCCGGCGATTTTCGGCAACAGCACTGGCGAAACCTACTGGGAATTCATCGTCACTATGGACCCCTCGTCGGATGTGCGGGACTTCAGCTCCGTGTTCGACCCCACGGGCAACACCCCGGCCAATGCCAACGTGCCGGATGCGCTGAAGGGACTGCTCGGCGCGGGCGTCATGACCTTTGACTCCAGCGGCCAGATGAAGAACATGAGCATGTTTGTGCCCAACGATGCCAACCCGGAATCGCCCGACCCCACCAACCGGTGGTGGATGAACGATCCCTCCGGCGCTACCTACCCCAACGGCGCCCCCGTACAAGTGGTGGACCTGCGGAACTGGATCCCCGCGCCTATCTCCAGCGACGGCTTCCCCATGATCGCCCCCGGCTTTTCCGGTTCGCCCGGTCTGCAGTCGGCCTACGCCTGGGACACGGTCAACAAGCGCTATGATTTCACCAGGCCCAACATGAACATCACGGATCGTATGATCGCCGTTGACCAGGGCATGAGAATCACGAACAACCAATGGAATTTTCCTGTTTTTTCGTTGAATAGCGCCGTCGGCAGCGCCGTCACTGCCAGTGTCGGCGGCTTCGCCAGCGGCGCCGCCGACGCCTACGCCCTAAATTACCTCGCACCCAGCGCCAGCCCCGACCCCGGCAACAGGGCTCTCAACGCCCAAGCCGCCGCCCGAGCCGCCGCAGCAGCCTACGTCGCCGCCAACGACGGCCCCGGCACCCCCCTCGGCGGCGCCGCCACCGCCTTCGGCACCGCCGCCAACGCCGCTTGGGAAGCGCTCGGTGCCGCCGCCGGCAATGACCCTGCCACCATCGCCGCCGTTGCCGCCGCCGTCGCCGCCGCCAGCGCCCTCTCCCCTGCGGCCGCCACAGCCTACGCCACGGCCTATGTCGAGGCCCGCAGCTATACTGGCACTCCTGGCCGAAACGGCAGCGCCGAAGGCAACACCGCTGTCATCGCCCTCGCCATCACCGTCGCCGCCGCCGCCGTCACCAACGCCTTCAGCTCCCCCGTCTTCACCGATGTCCAAGCCGCCGTCGCCGCCATCCCAGGCATCAGCGGCGACCAGGCCACCATCTACGCCACCGCCTACGGCATCACCAACGGCACCCCCGCCGTCAAAGCCGCCGCCGCCGCCCAAGCCGCTGGCATCACCGGCACCGCCGTCGCCACCGCCGCCACCGCCGCCGCCAACGCCAACACCAGCCTTCCCACAGCGGCTATGATGGGGGCAGACAAATTCGCCGTCAACGGCTCGGGCATCATGGGCGAAAGGATGCCCAACGCCACCACCAACTTCGGCACCAACTCCTTTGAGCACAGCGGCAAGAGGCAGGACGGCTACACCTTCGGCGACCTGCGCTTCGTCAACGTGGACAACAACGGCGTGCTCTCGGCCACCTACTCCAACGGCGTGACCCTGCAACTCTTTCAGATTGCCCTGAACGACTTCCCGAGCTTGCAGAACCTGAGGCGCGAAGGGGGGGAACCTCTACAGCGAAACCCGCGAATCGGGCCAACCGAGCACCGGAGCGCCAGGATCGGGGGTCTTCGGCACAACCCGCGGCTATTCCCTGGAGCAAAGTAACGTGGTGTCACGGGAATTTGTGAACATGATTACCACCCAACGGGGCTTCCAGGCCAACTCCAAAAACATCACCACCGTGGATACCATGCTGGAAGTGGTCATCAACATGAAGAGATAAACGTTCCATACAGCCTTTCCGTTGCGTCACGGAAAGGGGCCAGCCTGGTTGGTCAGACGTGACGTCCTCGGCGTGGTTCCGCACGTCGGGGAAAAGGAACCGGACTGGTTCAGACGCTCCCGGCGCGACGATTTCCCTCCCGCGCCGGGTTTGTTTTTAGGGGGACATTGAATTTTTGAGAGTATTAACAATAGAATGATTTTATGATATAGCTTCTCCAAGCCAAAGGAGAAGCCATGTCAATATGCCCCAAATGCAGCTGTCCAGAGCTGGTAAAA
>Ga0123353_10009829_pt1 | contig 13254 bp, 9 predicted proteins | sample TergutLab28metaG_3_FD_92763 | JGI IMG/M metagenome (GOLD analysis project Ga0123353, IMG submission 92763) | Labiotermes labralis P3 segment gut microbial communities from Petit-Saut dam, French Guiana - Lab288 P3 | ecosystem: Host-associated > Arthropoda: Insects > Digestive system > Gut ...
TGCAAGCATAACCATAGAGCGGTAAAACACAGTCGTCTTTCTGCTACGATCGACTTTGGCTCAGACTGGTTTGGGATTACAACATCGCGGGAGTATTTTAAAGCGGTCACACCCTTTTTCGATGAGTTGCGAGCTATTCGCGAGAACTCTAAAGCGACTGCATTGTGGTCAAGCATTGACAACAAAGCAGAAAAGTATTATACGCCAGTGTTAAGTGCATTCATGGAAGAATTATGCCGATTAGATAAAGCTAATCCTTCTATTATTCCTGAAAAGTTGATACGATATCTAATTGGGAAGAATGACTTCTATAAAGTCATAACTGACAGTGCAAGAAAAACAACGAGAGTAGAGGCGATCAATATTGCCGGGACGCTCAATCGTCCATCGAAAGGAACGCAGTCAATAGTAAACATAGCCCGCCTTAAGCTTCCAACGAGGTTTTACAATGTAGATTTTAAGCCCGGCTCAAACACAACAATTGAGGTTGTTTGCGACGAAGGATGGACAGTCTCAATGAGGATACATAATGCAAGTTTGCGAGTTGAGCCGTCTTTGATATTTGATGTCAATCTCGTTTCACTGCCGAACACGATTCACGCTCAAGTCGAACCGTGGTAGTGCTTTTGGCAATTAGAGGGTGTATACGATGAAAATAATCAGTTTATTTGCAGGAGCAGGCGGGCTGGATTTGGGTTTTAAGAGAATCGGGTTCGATATTGTATGGGCTAATGAATACGATGGCTCGATTTGGCAGACGTATGAGTCAAATCATGAAGCTCCATTGGATAGACGGGATATACGCGATGTAGAATCGCGTGAAATACCGGATTGTGACGGAATCATCGGTGGGCCTCCATGCCAGAGCTGGAGCGAGGGCGGTGCTTTGCGTGGCATCGACGATGCGAGGGGACTCTTGTTTTATGAATTTATCCGAATCCTGAAAGAAAAACGCCCCAAATTCTTTTTAGCGGAAAATGTATCTGGTATGCTTGCGAATCGTCATAACGAAGCCGTCCAGACTTTTGTCAAGATGTTTGAAGGGGCAGGTTATGATGTATATATTGAGCTTCTGAATGCCGCACATTATGGTGTTCCGCAAGATAGAAAGCGTGTGTTTTACGTCGGGATTCGCAAGGACTTGAGATGTAATTTTTTGTTTCCTCCTCAAAGACAAAACAAAGTCACGCTTTGGCAAGCTATCGGAGACTTAAAAGACAGCGCTCTTCCTGTTTTAGATAAACATAGGACTAACGGCGACAACTGTAAAGTAGCGAACCATGAGTTCATGACTGGCGGATTTTCTTCAATATACATGTCGCGAAATAGAGTGCGCGGTTGGAACGAGCAGTCATTTACAATACAAGCGGGTGCTCGCCATGCTCCCATTCACCCACAGGCGCCTAAAATGACATTCATTGAGCAAAACAAAAGGGAGTTCGTTCAAGGATCAGAGCACTTGTATAGGCGTTTAAGCGTAAGAGAGTGTGCAAGAATTCAAACATTTCCAGATAGCTTTAAGTTCTGCTACAACAATGTCGCCGATGCCTATAAAATGATTGGAAATGCTGTACCTGTTAGGTTGGCGGCTTATATGGCTAAAGCGATACAACTATGCCTTACCGGTAATTATGGGGACAGCATTGTTGCGGAGCCGTTTGCTGAGGTGGATGATCTGTTTTTCTTAAGTAATACTGTTTGGATTTAGACGTATCATAGCAGGAGACAGTATGTTGTTATAAAGCTGAAAAGACCCTGCCGGGATGCTGCCTGTCACCCGGCGTCGGTCTGTTTTTGTTTTGTCCGGAGGCAGAGGTTAGCGCGAAATCTTGCTATTGCTCGCGCAGGCTGTGTGAACAACTGCGGGGTGAGCACTATGGGGACCAACAGGGAAACGAGAAAGATATAGCCGTATGTGATGAGAGTCGGCAGGCTCATGTTCGGGTTTGTGAGCATAAAGATGCCGCGTTCGGCGCATAGCGCTGCGATGAACAGGAATCCCTTGTTTTTGCGGAAGAACCCGCCGAGGATTTTCAGACCGTCCGCGAAGCTGTACTCCACCTCGTCGACGTTTGTGGACGGGAATGATTTCGGATTTGACTTCAGCTTATCTGTAAAGTACCGGCATACTCCCGCGAGCATCGAGTAGGCGTGACCCAAGAAAGACAGGGCAAGAATGCTTGTGTGCCCCAGATTTTGCTGCTGCTCTTTCGGAAGCCTCCGGCGCATATGAAAGCTTCTCACGCACGGAAGCAGGATGAAACAGGCGTTGCAGATCATGAACCCCGCCCAGAGCAGGTGGACATTGCCGAAATAACACTCCAACAGCGACGCCGGAAAGAGCATAACCGAGTTTACCAATGAACAGAAATACAAAATCATGTAAATCGCGTCGCAAATCCTGGTTTTGCCGGTTTGGATGGTTCCCTGCAGCAGCATCTCCAGAAGCCCGAAGCTGTAGCGGAACTGCTTTCCGGTCTCCTCCGCGAAAGTGCGGCTCACATACTCTGAAAATTCCAGCCCGGCAAGCTGCATATACTTTCCGTGATACCCGATATTATAAAAACCGATGGCCTTGTCATAGTCCTCCGACACCCTGTTCTCGGACCACCACCCGCTCTCTGCCAGATGGCTTTTGCGCAGGAACACATTGTGTCCGACAAGGGGCACGAAAAATCCCTGCAGCGCCTTGCACGGCCAGATGTTGTGAAAGAGGTTGTTGGTATAGCGGGCTACTGCTTTTGTGAAGTAGTTGTCCGAGGGATTTGCCGCGTTTGTCGCGCACTGCGCGTAGGCGAGTTCTTCGTCGGCGGCGAACTCCGGAACGACGGCTTCAATTATTCTGCTGTTTACTCCCGAATCCTTGTCGAGAAGCAGGATTATCTCGTGGGTCTTTATATCTCCTTCGGCGTAGCCGAACTCAAAATCCGCCCCTTCCGCAAAAAGCGATTCAAACGATTCGCCTCGGAAGACCCTGTCCTCGAGACGCAGGGTATAGTTGAGATTGGAAGCCTTTTTGAACTTGCCCGCGCGGTTCTTAGCCGGGCGGACCACGAAACCTATGCCCTTTTCCCTGTAGAACCCTATGCGTTCGGCAGCGCTGCGTTCAGCGTTCGACAGTGAAAAGTCGGACGCCGCGTAGCGTGACATGAGCTCTTCCAACTGCGCCTTCGAACAGCGCCCGCCGAGCATCGGGGCGAGTCCGTCGTCCGACATCACGATGTTTGCCTCTTTCCCGCTCGCGAGACGATATCGCTCGGCAGCCTGAATGCTCTGGCGAATGGTTTCAAAAATGACGGCGTTCTCTTCGGTGTACACAGCTATGCTGACAGTCGCGGGAAGCAGCTTATCTTTCGGTATGTCGGTCCTCGCAATGTTCGCATAGCTCTTTCGGTTTATTTTCACTTCGCCCGACAAAACCGCAGAGACGTCAGGTCGCATTGACCAAAGCACGTCCGTGACAAAATAGAAGGGATATATAAAGAAGATAAAGGAGATGAACAGCCGCAGAGCACCGTAGACGGAGATTCTTATGAACAACCCTATGCCGATGTGCAAAAGAGCGTTTACGGCAATGGCAGCGATGTACGGCCACAAGCCGCAGAGCCTGTTCCCGAGATACTCGGGTATCACCCTGCCTTTGGTCAGCTTTCTTTTATTTCGCATGAGCTTCTCCCTCTGAATCTGATATTTGTATGCCGCGTCATCAGCAGCCCCATCCGCTCATCGTTTGCGCAGCGGATTCACGCCCATTTGCGCGAACGCGGTCCAGTTTGTCGCGCCCAGATTTGTGGTGTTGTCGTATTTCCACATGATGTCGGTGCCGCTCACCATGAACCCGGTCGACACGCCGTTCCTGTCGGTTGCCGTGACGCTTCCGTCCTCCGCTGTCTGTGTGGCGAGGTATGCCATCACCCTGTCATAGGATTCAATGTCGCCGAGCAGCCGATAACAGACAGCCATCTGCGCCGTGCCCTCGTTCCAAATGCCGTTGAGGTCCCCGGCGCTGAAGTCGAAGCCCCTGCCGACCGATATGTTTTGTTCCACAAAACCTATGACCGATCGGGCGTCGGCGAATTCGCCGTTGAGGGCGAGAATAGCCCAGGTGTTGGTGTCCAACGGCAGCACGCCCTTGTTGACGGTCACTCCGTCGTTTTGGGTCCCGGTGTAAAAACAGTGAAGTCTTTTATCGTACATCCCGAGCACGAAGGTCTTTGCGTGTTCCGAAGCCTCGGTGTATATGTCAGCTTTTAACGGGTCTGTCTCACGGATAAGGGATGCGAGCGAAGTGAAGGCGCAGATAAGGTCGATGTTGTGTTCCGTTGATTTATACGTCACCACAACCTGATTCTGGTCCCAGCCCTCATAGCCTCCGGTGAACCCGCCCGTGTCGGAGCGCAGCGTCAGCACAAACTCCGCCGCCCTTTGAGCCGCCCCGGTGTATTCGGCAGCTTTCTTTTCGGTGGCGTTTCTCGCAGCGTCGCACAGAGCAAGAATCGCCCACGCCATGTTGCCCGTTGAGGTCGAAACGGCATAATAGTCCTCCGACCAGACCCCGTCTTTCCAAATGCCCGGCAGGCGGACGGCTTCCCTGCCGCGGAGAATGGACCATCCCGAATCCCTCTCCGGATTCCCTCCCGCGTAGGCGTTGCGCAGTCTTCCGTCGTCAAAAAATCTGTCATGATTCATGGCGAAGACCAAAGCGTCGGCAATAAGCTGTGCGTGATAGTCAGCTCCGGCTTCGGTCAGTGCGATAATAGCCGCGGCGCTGTCGTACAGATAGGCAAAACTTCCGGCGTCGCTTTTACTGTTCTCGACGTAGATAAATCCCTCGCAGTGCTCCGCGCGGGCAGCCAAATACCCGAGAGCGGGCGAAATGTCCGACAGTTCTTTCACAGAGAGTGATTTTTGCTCCTCTCGACGAACACAGCCGGAAAACAACACCGCCAGAGCCGTTACGGCGCATGCTGCTGCCATCGCCCTCTTGTTAAGCGTCCTGACTTGTCTTTGTCCGGTTTTCGAGCGGCTGTTTTTTCTGCGTAAAACCTTCATATCATTCCTCCTCCCCTTTCTCCCGGCGTTCCGGTTTTTCACCGGTCTCGCCGTCTTTTCGAGCGGTCTTTGCCTGCTCTTCGGCAAAGTGCAGACTCCTCAATATGGCAAGCAAATACTGCCGGTTGGTTTTGTTGAGCCGCGAAAAAAGACTGTAAAACTCTTTCTCTCCGTCCTTTTTTGACATATTTCTTTCCTTTCGGCGGCATATCGCTGCCTGCCGCACTGCTGTCTTAACTGCGAGTCGTCAACCTCAGATTTTGAGTTGACAAGAACAATTTTGAGTTATATGCTATTTTGTGAGGGGGGGGTGACATTGGTGATCGCGCAGAGAATAAAACAACTCAGAAAACTTTTGTCGCTTTCTCAGGCAGAGTTCGGAAAGAGGCTCGGTGTGAGCCGCGATGTGATAAACAATCTCGAGTGTTCACGGGTGGAGCCGAAAGAAGTTTTTCTCGATCACCTTTGCCTCATCTACTGCGTCAGCGGCGAATGGCTTTATGAAGGTCTCGGTGAGATTTTCAAACATGACCCCAAAGCAGAAGGTGAATTCAAGGAGGCGGTTGATATTTTCAGCTCCCTCAGTCCGAAATTCAAAACCTATGCCCTCAACCAAATGCGCGGTCTCCTTGAGGTTCAGAATTCAAGCGAAGACAGTTGACTGCCTAATTTAATTCTAAGTCTTTCGCGCAGTCCATCAATCTGTGTCAAGGTTTGGTCATCGCCAAAATGATGACAATTTCATTTTCGGAAAGAAGAGGCGGATTTGGAGTTCTGTGACAAGCTCGTATACATAATGACCCAACTGAATATCAGGTCCGCGGAGCTTGCGCGGAGCATCCCCGTCGATCCGGCTTTGGTCAGCCGTTGGAGGACCGGGCGCCGCGTTCCGAAGGATGAGGACACCGTCGGCGGCGTCGCCTCTTTTTTAAACGAATCGGCAAAGACGGAGAGGGAGAAGGCGAAGCTCGGGGACTTGCTTGCGGACTATGAGGAAAAACGCTTGAACACGGCGGAGAAAATCGCCCTCTGGCTCTTTGACGGCAGAGGGCTTCCCGTCCCGTCGACGGAGTGGCAGCCACAACCTGCCGGAGTGTGTTTTCCTGGAGCCGATGGGTTCCTGACAGCTTTGTCCATGCTGGAATATGCGGTGCGGCGGAGCGCGAGCGAATCGGCTTTGGTCGTCTATGTCTCCACCGAGCGTTTGAATTTGATTCTTAACGGGCGAACAGACGGGATGTGGGAGCGCCTGTATGCGCTGAACAGAGGTCCCGTACCGGTTATTCTTGAGCGCACTCCCGACGCCGAACGGCTTTCGATGGTTTTGGCTGCGCTGCTCGGACACATACAATCGGGGCGCCTGCTTCTCAGCAGTATCCCGACCGGCAACAGGCAGTTCTACTACAACCTGACAGTCCTGGCAAAGGGAGTGGGGATGGTAATAGCGATGGAGCCGCCAGTTTCCGGGGGAGAGAGCGTGTCCCTGTTCGTCGACATGCCTTCGTTTGTGCGCGGAGTCGGCGCAAAGCTCTCGGAGCTCAATGAGTCGGCGAAGCCGATGTTCAAACTGCTGCGCGACACTGCTGCGGAGAGATCAATGTTCAAAAAGTGTTTTCAGGGAGAAGTGCCGGTGTCCGCCATGTTCGGCACAGTCAATCTGCTGTACGCGGACCCGGACGGCTACAGAGAGCTTCTCAAGGCGAACGGAGTACCATATGAGTCGCGGCGCTGGCGCATTTCGGAGTTTTCTGCCGTGCGCAGAGTCTTTGAGGAGTTCCTTGCCCGCGGTGACTACAGAGAAATGGCGTCTCTGACCGCGCTCGGGTCGCTTTCCAAAAAAGCTCATAACACCGTCCCGGAACTTATGTTTATAAATAATGAAACCATCGAGTATCCCCCTGTCTTTTTGAAAAGCCTGTTTCGTGGCATGCTGGACTTTCTTCATCGCTTTCCGGGGCTTGATATAGCGCTGACGCGCGCCGAAAGACGCGCGGTGGTGACACGCATCAGTCAGGACAGCGTGTTGCTGCTGCAAAACATAACGGACGGCGTCGCCGTATCCTTAGGTTCCGAGAACTGGCTTGTCGTCAACGAATACACGAGGGCCTTTGACGCCGCCTGGAACTCCGGAGATGATATCTTCGGAAAACACAATGTGATTTGTGCGCTGACGCGCTTGTATAACAAACTGGAGGGGAACAATGAGCTTTGATTTTGCGGTTGCCGGAAACGGCTGGAAAAGGAGTGTTTTCTTCGCGGATAAAGGGGAGCATGTGTCCTTTGAAATGCCCGGCGGCGGATGCCTTGTCGCCGGAATATTGGAAGGAAACGGATTTTCGACAGCGCCCGCCGAAACCAAAACTCCGTCGCGGGTCGAACACCTTGCGCTTACCGGCTCCGGAAGCCGCGGGTTTTCCATAGGCAGCCATTACGGCTTCACGAAGGGCTGCGATGTGATTGAGCCGCATGACGCCGCTATCCTGATAGTCTATGACGAGGGCGACGTCGCGGTGCAGCCGCCGGAAAGCTGCTCAGTGCTTTGGGCAGCAGAAAAAAAGCTTCCTGACAAGGAACGTCTGACGCCTGTAAAAGACCGCTGTTTTCTGATGCTCTCCGCAGAGGCGCTTCGCAGCGAGGGAGCGCTTATAAGCCGAAGGGTTTCGTGGGAGCGCACCGCGACAGACCTCGTCTGGCAGCTACGGAACAATCCGAAGTTTAGCTATTTGGCGGGTATCCCGGACATCCTTGTGGTCTTTGCCGAAGACGGAGCGGTGCTTATCCGGCAGGACGAGGGCGAATGGACGGCGCGGCTCACGCTGACGCGCGGCGGTTTTGAAGTCGAATTGAGGGAGAAGTTCGGAGGAATCATTCCCGACGCCTGGCCCGTCATGATAGCGGGAGCGGCGGTGTCGTATAAGACCTGGATGGACGGCGCCACGCGGGAGAACAGCGAGCTTTCCGTCGCGGACATTTTGAATCCCGCCGCGAACCTGCTTGAAATCGGATATGAACCCGAACTGATGATTAGCGGAAACTACGGAAAATGGCTTGAAGCAGCCCCGAACGCTGACAGAGCCTACACATATGAGATTCCCGTCTCGAACAGCGAGCAGTGTGCCGATGAGGACTATTGGTGCATTGGCAGCTCCTTTAACGGCAGCAGGGCGCATGACATCGCATTTGATTATGTGCTTGACGGACCGAAGATAATAGAGGGAATACCGCGCTTTTCCTGCGGGGCGCTGACAACGCTTGACCGGAAGGAAATCGAGGCGTTTTCAAATGTCCGCAACCTGATAGCGGAATATGCCTCCGGCAATCCTTCACGCCCGCTTTCAATAGCCGTCTTCGGAGCGCCGGGTTCGGGCAAGTCCTTCGGCGTGACCCAAATAGCGAAAAATGTGCTGCCCGGAGTTGAGAAACTCGAGTTCAATGTCTCGCAGTTCATCAGCGACGACGATCTCGCCTCGGCCTTCCATCAGGTGAGAGACGTCATTATGGCGGGGAAACTCCCTTTGGTGTTCTTCGACGAGTTTGACTCCGCCCGCGACGGGTTGCCTCTGGGTTGGCTCAAGAGTTTCCTCATGCCGATGCAGGATGCAAAGTTCAAGGATTCCTCCGGTGAACATCCGGTCGGCAAATGTGTTTTGGTATTCGCGGGAGGGACCGCGTCGACTCTGGAAGAGTTCAGCGCGCCCATGCTTTCCGATGACCCAGCAATCGTCACTTCGTTTAAAAATATAAAAGGACCGGACTTTGTGAGCAGACTGCGCGGGATGATAGACGTCCTCGGTCCGAATCCGGCGTTTGAAGGAGACCAAAACTTCATTCTCCGCAGAGCGCTTCTGCTCCGCAGCCTTCTGGAGCGCAAGCTGAATATAAAATCCGGGCGTATGCCGATAAGCGGCGACGTGCTTCACGCCATGCTGCATGTGCCTAAGTTCAAACACGGCGCGCGGTCTGTGGAATCCATACTCGACATGAGCCGCATGGACGGTCTTTCCTGGGAGCCCGCCTCGCTGCCCTTTTACACCCAGCTTTCCCTGCACGTAGACGCGGACGCCTTCATCAGGTTAGTGTTGAAAGACGTTGTTCTAAACGCGCACAAAGAGCTGTTGGCGAAGGCGATTCACAATGATTTCATTGCCAGAAACGCGCACGAGAGCTATATGGAAAAGCAAAAGGAGAGGGGCAAGCACAGTCAAACATCCTACACGGAAGCTTGGGATGACCTGCCCGAGGAGATAAAGAACGCCAACCGCGAACAGGCATTTTCCATTCCGGAAAAACTGCTGTTGGTGCGCTGCGGTTTCGACGCGGGCGACGCCTGTTATCCGACTCTTAAAAAGTTTGAGCCCGACGAGATTCTGCTGCTGGCGCAAAACGAGCACATCCGCTGGATGGAGGACAGGACCCGCAACGGCTGGGTATACGGCCCTGTGCGCGACAATGTCAAAAAAACACACCCCTGTCTTGTGAGCTGGGATGAGCTGCCGGAAGAGGAACAGCAAAAAGACATCGACGTCGCCGAGAACATTATCCCGCTGCTTGAAAAGGCGGGGCTGCGCGTATACAGGATGGTGTGACAGTTATAGCTGGCTGCGAAAACAAAGGACAGCGCCGTTTGGCGGGGGGATAAATGAGGGAAGAGCTTCAACAGGATATAAGACTTGTCGGCGAAGGAACCGTTCGGTACGACGCTTTTATAAGTTATCGTCACAAGGAGCCGGATACGGCTGCGGCGATAGCTATCCAGCGCAAATTGGAAACCTATCGGATCCCGCGATACATCAAAAAGAAGTCCGGGTTAAAGAAAATAGGCAGGGTGTTCCGGGACCAGGACGAGTTGCCGCTCTTGGCAGACTTGGGAGAGGGGATAGTCAAGGCGCTGGACGCGAGCGAGTGGCTCATTGTGGTGTGCACGCCCGACTTGCCCCAATCCCGGTGGTGTCTCGCGGAGATAGACCACTTCATAAACACCGGCCGCCGCGACAGGATTCTGACCGTGCTGGCGGCGGGCGAGCCGGAGCAGAGCTTTCCGGAGCAGCTGCGTTTTGAGCAAATGCCCGACGGCGCCTTGGTCGAGCGCGAACCTTTGGCAGCCGATATTCGCGGTGACAGTGTCGCGCGGATAAAAAAGAAAATAAAAAATGAGAAACTGCGGCTTCTCGCTCCGATGTTAGGGGTGGGTTATGACGACCTTCGACGCCGTCAGCGGGAGCGCGTCATGCGCCTGACAGTGGGAGTGAGCCTGGCTGCCGTGGCATTTTTCGCGGCGTTTGGAGGGTTTTCCCTTTGGCAGAACACGCTGCTGCAGCGGCAGATGGAAGAGACGGAGCGTCAGAGGGGGATTGCAGAAGTGCAGCGCAACACCGCCCAGCGCAGCCAGTCTCTATTCTTAGCCGACCTCTCCCAGCAGCAATTGCTGCGGAATAACCCGGTGCATGCGGCCCTTCTGGCGTTGGAGGCTCTTCCTGAGAATCTTCAGGACCCGGAACGCCCCTTTGTGATGGAGGCGGAATACGCCCTGCGGAAAACCGAAAACTATCTGTCGACGACCCGTTTGAGTCAGGTGCTCTCTTTTGACTATGAGGGCAGGATACAGGGCTTGCACAGCGGCAGCACCGGAAGATATGTCCTCATAGACGCGTCCGAGCGACGCGTGTGTCTTTTTGATGCGCACACCGGCGAAATGGTCGCCGATTTTAACCTGCTCGAAATAAACGGGGACATTTTGTTTCCGGACAACGATCCGAAAAGCTATTATCTTGTAGATTCGGACAGCAAGATACTGTTTAGATCATACATGGGCTTGCAGAGTTTTGACACGAAGACCGGAAAACTGTTGGCTGAAGCTCCTATTACGAACGACCAGTTCCGCAGCTCCGCTGTTTTTGAGGACGAGGACGGCGGTTATATTGTCCTCGATGACTACAAAGGCTGGTTCTTTGTCTATGATTTTGACTTGAACCTGTTATTCAGCGCAAAGCCGCCGGAGGAAGTGGGCACTATGTCGAAGGTGGTGAGGCTGGCGGCGGGCAAGCATCTTTTGGCAACCGGTTATGTGACCGGACAAGTGCGTCTGTGGGACCCGAAGACAGGCAAGATGCTCGCGGAGCATTATGAAAACGAAGTGGTACTGTCGTCGCTGAAGTATTACCGTGGAGTGGAGGGGCGTCCGGGCTACTTTCTCTCGCTGTCTTCCGGGGTGATTTGCTTCATTAACGCTAAAAACGGAGAAATGGAAGACCTTTTGTTTGCCGGTGAGGAAGACGAGTTCAAGCAAGCGGCATACAACCCGTTTTTAGATGAGTTTTCCATTTATTACGCCGACGGCACCCTGTCCACCTATGATTTTGGAACAAGATCGCCGACATCCAGCATCCGGAGCGAGCTGCGTGAAATGGAGTATTCGCCGGACGGGTCGACGCTGCTGGTCTATCTCTATGGAGAGGTCACCTCTTTTTCACTGACGGCAACATTGGAAGGCTGGAAGAGCGGAGAGCTTGTTTTCTCGCTTGACAACATCATGATGACCGAGAGGTTTGATAAAGCCAAGGGCGACCATGCAAATGACCTTATCTATGTGCTGCGCGACAACAAATTAGTGGCTTATCAGACGACATCCGGTATGAACGCGTCGTTCATACAGCCGGCTACGGATGGGAGCGACGGAAGAGACGTTGCGTTTTACTATTGCTTCAGCCCGGACAGCAGCTTGTTTATGGCTGTGTACGGCAAGGCTTTGATCGGTGTTTATGAGACTGAGACCTCAGAGCTGTTGTATACGCTGAGACACGCTGAGATAAGCTATACCAACCTTGAAGGCGGATTTTCGGACGATAACCGCTATTTGTGGATCTCCTCTCTCGACAGCAAACCGGTGGTGTTCGACTTGACGACCTCGCTCGAGACGCCGCCGCCCTGGACGGATTTATCCATAGATTTCAGGGGCCTGGTGTCCCCGGACGGGCGTCGGTATATTTTGAGCCGGGAGAGAGACACAGGGCAGAAGGCATACACCGCCGAGTTTGATCTTGTGAGCGGGGAGGAGCTTCACCGGGTGGATTTCAACATCAGCCGGAGGGGCTGGTACTCGCCCGACGGAATGCAGGTGGTGCTGGGCGACCAAAACCGTTTTTATGTTTTGGACGCAGGGGACTGGAGTATTCAACATCAATTGGTCGGGGCATGGAATGAGTTTTTGAACATGAACTTCCACTGGGTAAATATAAAGAGCATGCGGGCTCTGGAACTGACCGAGTGGAGAAATAAAGACACCGGAGAAGGCAATCGCATCTCGGTGGTCGACCTTGCTGCGGGGGAGCGGCTGTGGGAGCAGAGCCTGAGCGGGATCAAGGTGGTAGACGCGGCGCTGAGTGCCGACGCCGGTCTGGTGGCGGTGCTGCACAGCACGCGCAGAGTGCGGGTGTATGATGTGGATACGGGCGAGCTGCGCTATGACGTGGCGCTGCCCGCTGATGTGAGCGAAATGATTTTCGGTCCGTCGGATCACACCCTTCTGGTGAACCGGGGTGACATCGCGCTTGAACTGTGGGACCTTGAGGAGGAAAAACCCTTCGCCTACTATGACGCCGGGATTTCCATTAGAATCGTCAAGAGGTGCGGGTTTTCCCCCGACGGCAGTCTGTTTGTGCTGAGGGGGCGTTTCGGGGACGAGCTGCAGTTGCGTAGAAACAATGATTTGGAAACCGTCGTATGGCGCATAGAGCAGTGGTTGGACGGACGGCGGCTCAGTGAGCGCGAAAGAAAAGAATACTTTTTGGCGGAGTGAACTGTTATATGCAAAATCAAAAGACCGGAACCGGGCGCTCAAACCCGATTCCGGTCTTTTTTGGTTTATTATTTAATCCTGCTGCCGTGCACCGCGCGAAGATAAGCCGCAAAGCCCGTTTCTGTCAACCGACTGCCACAAAATTGCGCGAATACTTTGCCGCGACGACTATGGCTTCTATCATGCTGACGGCGCTGGCGATGCCCTTTCCGGCAATGTCAAAAGCCGTGCCGTGATCGACGGAAGTCCGCAATATGGGCATCCCTCCGGTGACGGCTATTGTGCGCTCAAAATCGAGCGTCTTTGTGGCGATGTGACCTTGATCGTGGTAGAGGGACAAGACACTGTTGTATCTTCCCTGAAGCGCGAGGTGGAATACGGAGTCGGCGCTGACAGGCCCCTGGACA
>Ga0123353_10009830_pt1 | contig 13254 bp, 5 predicted proteins | sample TergutLab28metaG_3_FD_92763 | JGI IMG/M metagenome (GOLD analysis project Ga0123353, IMG submission 92763) | Labiotermes labralis P3 segment gut microbial communities from Petit-Saut dam, French Guiana - Lab288 P3 | ecosystem: Host-associated > Arthropoda: Insects > Digestive system > Gut ...
GGGGGGGGGGTTACTATACATAAACTGTGTTTTCATTTTCCGTACAAATTTCGTTCTCATTCTAAAATTAATTCAACGAAACATAATCATAAATACACATATATCTTCGCATAAAGTGCCCATTTTCTGATCAGATTTTAATGTAACTTCAATTTTCTTGACTCATTTTCGAAAAATAATTAACCCTTGTCCTGCTAACTTAGAGAATATGGTGAGCTCCTAATAATGCTAGCAAATGGCAGATGGGGTTTAATTCGGCGTTTTGGTTAAATATTAAATTTAATGAAAATCCGTCCAGGGGGAACCGAGTTGTTCAGATGGACAAGCAGACAGACAGACAGACAGACAGACATTACGAAGTTAACATTCGCTTTCCGCAATTTTGCGATCGCGCCTAATAAACACTGGCAGCCGGGAGGCAAGAATAATGGTGCGGCATAAAGAGTGCAGGAACTTGGCTAAGAAAGTAGGATGTTCACATTACAATATACCTACTTATTATGAAGACTGATGAACAAATGACACAAATTATTCCAAGTGGCTAGAAGAACTAATTTTTAATTTGTATGCTATAACTGCCTTCAAGTATGTTTTAGGAAGACTTTTCGTGAACGTTTTAGCCATCTTTACTCCATCACCCCGTTATTTCTATGTTCCAGAAAAAATAAATTTCCTCATATTTATAAATAATTTTAGTAGCAGGAATAAATTTCCTGTCGACTTCAGACTGTACAACGACAATACATTTTTACTATTTTTTTTTTAACGTTGTGCCCTGCATTTTGCTATCTATAAAGTTCATACACCAACAAATGCTCGCTTTATTAAACTTGATAAAGTTCTAAAATTTCCATTGAAAATCATTCGAACTTGCTCCTACATGTTTCGGTCTTTAAGCACGACCATCATTTATTCTAATATAACTAAAGCTAGGCTCTAATGAAGGCTCCCTGATGATGACGGTGCTTAAAGACCGAAACATGTAGGAGCAGCTGGAGAGATTTTTAAAGTAAACTTTAGAACTTTATCAAGTTTAATAAAGATTGCATTTGTTGGTGTATGAACTGTACACATTTTTACTACTTTTAACATCAAAATATTATTTATTATTCGTAATATAAATTTATTAATTTTTATCGCCTTTATGCAGTGTATTTACCCTCTTCTACGTGAAACCAACCACGTTTCTTTGGTAAGTAATGTTGTGGCTGTTCTGTGGTTATTTTGTATGCTACATGTAACTTCCATTCCCACACGAAGGTTTTGTACTTCTACATTAGTACTTTCCGCAGTATGTGCGTAGTGCCCAATATTGCTGTTTTCTTTTATACTACTACTACTACTACTACTACTACTACTACTACTACTACTACTACTATATTACTACCACCACCACTACTATCACCGCTACTGCTACTACTACTACCACCACCAATGCTACTGCTACTACTACTACTACTACTACTACTACTACTGACACTTGTGCTGCTAATTCTGCACGTTAATACGTACCTACTGAATTGAACTGAAATCATTTATAATCGTAAAGATAATCATTACGACCAGAAGTTCAATACATAACTTGTTTGGTATTGGTAATTTCAGTTTAATAAGAGACTATCTAATAATCTTATCGTTTGAGTTCTTGTTACTTTGTTAGTTTAGCCTTTTAGCTATGCAGGATAAAGTAATTGTTGATGTCTAGATGTAACTTCATGTACAGACCTACATCCGTCCATGGCGTCTATCACGTCTGATTATGTTTCCGGTAGAGTTAAATAATTATAAATAATGAGACTCTCTGGGAGAACATTCACAACTACGTACCTATGTATTTATGTATATGTATAAACATATATGTTCTACCCGCTACAAACAATGGTCCGCCAAGACGACTGTTTATACTATCAAACTAACAATTTTCTCCAAACACACTTAACTTGGTCGACAAGACACACGTTTCGGCGTTTCATGCCCTCCAAAGTTGCTACGATGGACATTCATCAATCTTTTGTGCAGAAAAAACAATCACGAAAGCTAAAAACGCAGACCACATACATGAGTTACAGTTTGCAAGTGTGTAGCAGTTCATGTAACGATTCTTTCAACAGCCCAAACTGTATAGCATCGAAACAAAGAATTAGTGAATAATCATTTGGAAAGACAAGAGATAAAATGGCCGTGACCTTGTTTGTAACATTATACTCCTGTTCTTAAGAGGGGACTGAGGAAAACAACAATAAAAAATTTCAGCTGTCAGCCCTTCAAACTGCTGCCTTCCATGCGCAATGCAAGTGCACATACCAGACAACCGCGACATTACGTCGACTGGTAACACAACGGAGGGTGGAAGAAGATGCATTTGCCGAATTCCTGCGAAAACCGCCAAAGACAGGGAAAGAGAATGCAGTGAATGTGTTCAAAACATCAAGGGAAACGCCTCAAATTCACGTTACGCAGTGAAGATATAGAAGAAGGAATTTAAGTGGATTGGAGATTCCAAGCAAATTTATCTCGGGAAATGTTCGAAGTGTAGACTGTAAGTGGGTCAGGTATTAAACTAAGTTCTCGAATTCCACAGGTAATTAGAATCATTCACAAATTCACAGATACTTCACGCAAGTTCTTAAGTCTTCCAAGTCTACAAAAGGCAATAGAATTTCACTGCTGTTTTCAGGAAGAACCCTTAAAAGCACAGTAGTTAAGAGCAACACCTGATATAAAACTAAGATAAGAAATTTTAATCAGAAAGTGCATTTATGCATTCAGGTAAGATTTCAAAATTATAAATGATTATTACATGAACAGTATTAATTACTGCATATTGAAACATAATAAAATATCCATACACAATGTTCGTTATCATTTGACCATGGTAAGTTGATATGATACAATTTTAGGTCAAAATTCATTTTGAGGTCATTGATTGTACGAAATTCATGCCGTCGACCAAACTTTTTTGGAATATGCACGAAAAATACAAATAAACCTGATTGTTACGAATGTATGAGTAGTCCTTGGGCGGTTGACATTGATATATTTTGTTAATTACTTTTCTCAACGAATAAGCATTCTGGTTCTTGTGAATTACAAACTGAATTAGTATTTTAACCCGAATGCCAGGCTTCAGACAGTTCATTCTAATGACAAATGATTGCTTTTTGGAATATATGAACATGCTTTGCAAGGCACGATTTCTCTGTTTAAAGCTTTATTTAGGAATGACAAATTTATCATTTTCTTCCTATTGTTTCAATTACATCCCATATCAAAGCATATTTCAAACAGAAGTTTTAAGTCATTCCAAGATATACATTTATACATCATCCAGCATTCTGCACAAAAATAAATTTAGGGAAATTAAGAAAGTTTATTTCGAAATTCATGAAAGGTGTGCGTAATATTGGGACACAGTGAATACAATTAAATTCACTGAACTGTTACATATTTAGATGCTTTACGTGCAATGAGATTTAATCTAAACCTTCAAATAGTTGCCACTTGCAGACGGACATAAGGAACTTCAAAATTATATTTTAATTTTGTGCACTTTCAACAGAACCCATAACAAATACATATTGATGTAACGGGTGTTACAGCTGAGTGTGTGATAAAAACTAGTATACCATGTGTCTGAAGCAAGAACCTTGAGACCCAACTGGGCACACGGAAGGCAAATCTCTCGTAATTCACTACCAAGCCCAAACTTACACACCAAAAATGTTAACGGAATGGTATTAAGTACTAATGAAGAATAATTTGTTCTAATTTCTTTCAGTTTAAAGTAATGACGTAAGTTAAACGACACTGAAAATTACAATGTTGCAAATAAAAATAATCAAAATACAAAAGTGTGGATGTAAATAAAACCTATTTGATGGGTTTCATTCACCGGATTTTAAATGAGGTACAAGGTGACTCAGGGACCGATTTAAGTTTGGAAGCTGCTGTACTCGGAGATGTGACGCTGTCAACACCACAAACACTGAAATCCTTACAGATGTCGCCGTGAGAACGAAAAACATCACACGGGACAAAATTGTCATATTGTATAAGACAGAATATTGGCCGTGAGTATGGAACCCGAAACCTGAATCTCGCGTTTCATTGCGTAACTAGCGCACGTTCTGACCCTTTACAATTTCTCTTTAGCTTTTTTTCCTCTCTTCAATTTAATGTTCGCACACAACATTTTTTCAGTATTCATCTATATACTCTTTTCGGTGTTTGTACTGCATTTCCTCAAAACGGTGCAATGAGGGCAGTAAGCAAAATATATTTCGGCTCAGCAAAGTTCATACCATGAAGGTTCCACTTCATTGCAGGGTGAGGAATGGTTGGTGGAGAAGAGGGGTTAAATTTCGGCCCCATCCTCACGGTAGAATTTTTTTATGGTAACACACAACAGCGATAAGGTGGATTCTATAAACTTGAATGTAATGCTCCACCAGTTTTTATCCGAAGCAATTCCCAGAGCTCCAAGCCAAATCCTTTCGATAATACGTAAACGGATATAATATACTATCTTCATAGTGTCGAGTTTTGTTCCTTAAAGTTCCCATAAAGATATTTCCTAAGCTTAGTGAATAGTAAGAATGGTACCGCTGCTTCTTCCACGGTGGTAAGGCGGAAAGGTCGTGAACGTGACCACTAACCTCCGCCTAGTTCCAAGGTTAAGAGTGTATACAGACAATGTGTCTGTCAGAATGGCGTGAATTTCCTTCGGCGCCTTGCCTTGCAGAAAAAAAAACTTGATGACAGCTAGCGTCTCGATGTTGTTGAAACGGCGCGCGTCCCTGACATGCTTCCGAGCTTGCTTCCTTCCTGGTCGGGCTAAGGACTTATCAGCATCCCGGTATTGGCATTCTACCATAAGCCATCATATCGTGCATGGGGACTTTAACTTTACTTTTAAGAAACAGTAAGGCTCATGTATTCGCAAAGTTCCGGGATTGGACACTGTTCTCCGTCCATATACACCAGTCTACATTAAAGAGTCTACATCTATAAGATTCATTGCAATATTAAAATCCCGCATACAGCCACAAACATTTCCAGAACTGTCTCTTCTCTGAAGTCTAATGACTTAAATATTACAAGAAATGTGCAATTTTAGAAGCAAGAAGTTCAAGTAAGTGTGGCAGAAAATTTCATCTTCGAAAACACCCTTCAAAATTCAGTTAAGTTTGGTAACAGCAGTTATGAAGGAAAGATAGAAGGAAGGGTAGAAGGGATAGTAAGACAAGGAAGAGGACGTAAGTAACTACTGGATGGCTTTAAGGAAAGAGAAGAAACAGGAAATTTAAAGAGAAACACTAGACAGCAGTGTGGAGGACTCGATTAGGAAGAGGTTACGGACCTGTCGTGAAGCAGAATGCAGAGTGAATGAAATGAAATGAATGAATACTCGTAGTTACCACTAACAGTACCTCAGTGGGTTCATTTCAACTCACCCTGATTTATATAAAACTCGAATAAAAGCTCAACACGTTTCTCAAATACGGTTTATCATGGAATTAACCAGTAGACCTCATACAATTGTATGATATTCACTTTGAATATTTTTCCTTACTTAAATATTTAAGGAGACGATTCCAGTGGCCGCGCGTTCTAAGGACAGGGTCTACGGCCGATCGCTTGCTGGGATTTCTGGTTCTAAACCCGCCGGGGGCATGGATATTTGTCTCCGTGACTGTACAGTGTTGTCAAGTATAGGTCTCTACAACGGGCCGATCACTTATCCGGAGAAGTCATACCAAGTTTGTAGCGTCTAACTGTGTGTGACACAGGAACCTCATACAGGAGGCCTATACCCACTAGGGCTGTCGAGCCATTAAAAAAAATGAAGGAAATGACAGGAAATGTTTGTAAATAAACCAACTTGACGCACAAACTTTTCATGTATGTTTATTTCTATTCTCTCCATGTTTCGGGCAAATATGTGCCCATCATCAATCAATCAAACAATCAATCAATCAATGCGATACCTGCTATGTCACTGTGTGGAAGACCGTCTGGTATTCAGGTATGCATACCAGACGGTCGTCCACACAGAGTGACACACCTGCATACCAGACGATCGTCCACACAGAGTGACATATACCAGGTATCGCAATGACACAGTTAATTCGCCTGATTATGGGCACATAGTTGCCCGAAACATGTAGAGAACAGAAAAAACATGCATGAAAAATTGATGCGTCAAGTTGGTTTATTTACAAAGATTATACTAGGATGCACGGTCAACAAGGCACAAAAAAAGAAGGGAAATGCATTTTTGTGAAGTGTACAATAGTGGGATATATGTAATGCTATGAGCTTCGTTACATTAACATTCGTAACACTGTGCATATCTGCATGAATATAGTAAAGGGGAATAAATTATGCTAAATGGCAGAGGAAGATATCGTATTTTTATATACTTGTTTGCCATTCCCAGAAAAACAGAATATGACTTCAAGGCGTTACGCTTCTCCACAAATCACAGCCCACGCACAACGTGTACATTTAAAGTACATGTCACACATAATTTAATTCGTTTGTGTCAACGTCCATGATTGCAATGGGTACCAGGTCTTTCCTGGAGGTAAAGCGGCCGGGGCGTGGCGTTGATCACCCACACCCATCTAGCCCCAAGGTTAAAGAAAGAGTAGAGCTATACTTCTACTTCCCCTTTGGGTATTCATGACTTGTAGGGTGACCTTTACCTTTACCAACGTCCTTGATTCGTAAGCCGCTCATGCACTGGGTGGAAAGTTAACGCACGTCAGCATCTTGGAAGCCGAGTAAAGGGAATATAGGATCTGTAAATAACATTCCGTGAGAAAAAAGAGATGTGTGATCAGAATAATTTCACGTTTTAATTTTCCTTCATGTACCTTCGACATATTCCTAAGACCCGGACGTAAGTTAGTTTTTTAATCAGGAGAACAAACTTTTGAATTAAATATACTTTATCCACTACGTCTCCTGAATTTTCTACCCCTTACTTGATAGCTTAGCACAGTTTGGAGATGGTGTTCTGGAAGATGAGGCAAATTAATTTACGTCCTCTATTTCCAGGGTAATCGTGACACGAATTATTATGTGCGGACGAGAGCGGAAACACCCAAAATATTTTAAAGCCTGCAAGCAGTCTAACTAATCTTTACATAATTCCATACTGCAAATTAATGCATTAAAATATCATGTTTCACATCCTAGTTAACACCTCAAGCACTTTTGTAGATACACTTGCATTTTTAAATTTGATTTTAACTTGTATCTCAGGAAATTGGAAAGGGTATGTAGTCAAACACAACTATGTCAATTAAAGTGTATTTAATGGCGATACAACTACATGTTTCGGCCTTTACTAGCCATCTTCAGGTTGTATTCAAGAGAACTTAAGGTCCTACTACATACATTGTGCGCGCACGTGGTGCAGAGATCTCTACATAGGGCCCCATTGCGTAATGTAACGGGGATGACACACTTCCTAGATTTTATCTCAGGAGTTTATACGAACACAAGTATCCTGAAATCAAAAAGGCCATTCGGGGGGCAAAATCCACAATATTTCGAGAATAAATGCCGTTTAGGAGCTAATGTAACAAGACAGGTTATGTACGTATAACGCAATATCGAGACGCGTTTGCCTAAAGATTGCTTCCGTGGAAAAGCAGAAAGTGTTACATAATCCAAGTGTGTGCCTATACACTTATGTATCCGGCATGTAAAACGCTTGCACCGTATTCAAGGTCCCATACACTCTAAGTTAAACTGTGCAGTTTAGCTGTGTAAAAAACTGCACGAAAAACTGAATTGAATGTTCTCTGCTACAACACAGGTTTTCCATCAAGTTTGACAGTTTTTTGTTAGTTCTGTTTCCTCCTTTGCATGCGACTATGGTGGATAAAAACAAAAAAGATCCGTACGCCTCAATGAATGCAGTGTTCGCCTCTCTTTTATTCATTTTGGAAGGTTGAGTGCCTTGAGATGATGCCATCGTGGTGTCGGAAAGTAAAGCGAGGAAACTGTGAGATTCCCTGAGTGAATTGCGCAGTTCTCTGTGTGAAAGACGACTAGAAAGGACAGTTCTGAGGCCTGCGCCACTGTCTGTCAAAACTGCGCAGTTTACTTAGTTTTCCGGTCAGGTATGGCGTCACACAGTAAAATCGCTCGGTTTAACTGAGAGTGTATAGCGCCCTTTATATTGTCATCTGTGACTTCATCGGCCCTACCATGTTTTTCCAGAACATCTCATGCACGGTGCGATTTTTGGAAGAAAGCTATTGCACACAAAATGTGTGTTTTTTCTCTACATCTTTTGTCTGAAACATTTTTTTATTCGAAGAAGATCTGGGCGATATATATATATATCTTTATATAAAGTACCCATTATTCTTGTCATATTTAAATAAAATTTGAATTTTCTCGGCAAGTTTTCGAAAAGCACTCAAATATAAAATTTCACGAACATCTGTGTGGTGGGAGCCGAATTGTTCCATGCGGACAGACTGACGGACAGGTAGACAGACATGACAAAGCTAATAATCGTTTTTCGCAAATCTGCGCACGGGCCTAAAAATCGCACATCAATGCAGCCTTTTATGCAGAGAGACAGACAATATATGATGTCATACATTTATTGAAACGGAATGTGTAAAATTTTAACACATTTTTAACAGTGTGTAATGAAGACAGTAGGTACTATCTCGATGGACTATCTGCGAAAAATCAAGGGGTCTATAACAACCATTTATTGCGCACAAAAATCGAGAGGCACCTGACAGGGTAGATGTGTGATCCGGCAAGAGACATGTATTTTGCAAATGAGTTGTTTATGATTTCTATACATGATTAGCACTCGTGTTCTGTGATTGCCAACATAAATTTATTACCGCCACAGTTCTGAACTCACACAGAATATTCTATAGCGTCACCAGTGGTATTTCATTAATGTTAAATTGCAGCACAGTTTAGATCGCAATAGTCCTGCCATCTAAGAGTCACGGGTTTAATCTTCATGTTTACGCCGTGCATCATCAACATATAAACATTTTATTGTCCAACGTATGCACACTTATGTAATTCGTAGATACAATAAAAATTATAAAATATTTAAAATTACTCCAACATGTTTCCGATCACAGAGGATCCGTCATCAGGGAGCCTTGTACAGTACTTGGCTAAAATTACAAAAATGGTTCCATCGTGTCCGTTGACATGGACATGGTCGGCGTTATGGCAGCATATGCTGCCATAACGCCGAAAGAACTTGTTGCCTAGTATAAAGAATAAGAATGAAATTATAACAAACCAAGTTGATCAGTGCGAACTAGTTCAAGTCCTGATTAAAACACTTGAGATATCAACAGCTAGGTGCTCTTAGATATTCAGGTTATAAAACGTAAAAATGTAGTGTTGTCCCTGTCCACGCCATGATAGCATACAGAGGGAGTGGATGTACATCTCCGCCCTTTCTTAACGACGGCATTACTTGGAAGTTCGTGATCAGTCTCGCATAAAAATGTCTTTACAAAAACACTTTACGCCCTAGAAAGAGCCGCTGGCACCCACTGAATAAGAGTTTGGCTTGGCCCTAAAGCCGTACGCTTCAGAGAAGAGATAAATCTCTTGCCCCTGTCGGGATTCGAACCCCGGATGTTGCAACCAGTAGCCTATTAATTGTACTCACTACGAATTTGTGAAAATTCTTTAAGCTGCTTCAAATTTGAGTTTAATTTCAAAATTTTGTGAAAACGGTGAAGAACTTTTGAGTCCCCTTAAAGCTGGAAGTTTCCTTATGAGTTGGTTCTGTACTGTCGGGGTTTGGTGGATTGCTAGGAAGCTTGTCAGTCAGTCAGTTAGTTACACAGTTATTCAGTCACTTAATGATCTTGTTCATTATTGAGTGAAGGCTCGCCATGCACTTAGATATTTAGCTACTTGACAACGCAGTACGTGATACCTGTCGGCTCCTCAAACCTTTAGCTCAAGGTACAGTCGGCTACATCTGCGATGAACAAAATTACACAGCAGATTATTTCCTAATATTTCTGTCTTACCCTGCAAGTATCCAACAAAAAGTGCTCCATTCCCCTCCTTTACCACACGCACTGCGGGCCAACTGAAAGTCGCAGTAATAACGTTGTCAGTATCACGTCACCCTTATAAGCAGCCAGTCAGGGAATCACTGTCTATGCTTGCAAACGAGTGTCGCAATGCGTCATCACAGCATTAATTTGTATTTAATAACACATTGGTGATGTGCAATTTAGAGTACTACGCCTGCTGTATAGATAGCTGACTAGTAGCCTGTTCACCATCACTTCGCGGGCCATTCATACAAATAGCTCTTAAACACCTCATGAATAAAGAAGCTTTGCCCATTTCGAGGATGGTAATTGGGAGATTGTTATGAGCCAGGATGACCACGTTCACTTCACAGTTCCGTAAATTTAGTGGCTAATAGATATTTATTTTAAAATATCACGTAGAGGTTTTCAATACAGACTTGCGAGATCGAGAAGGTGTAGAGGAAAACGATAAAGGAGGAAGCTGAAATAGTGGAAAAGCCGGACAGAGGTTAAGGAAATAGCTGGAAACAGTGTCCGCTGACATTGCTTCATGGAGGTCGTGTGCACTAAAGATGAGAAACATGAAATTTGACTGACAGATATAAAATTTGTCATTACGATTCCCATCATGAGCTGGGATAGCGCAGGCGGTACAGCCAGTTACTGCAAGCTGGACGGTACGGGTATCGCATCCCTGTGGTGGCGAGATTTTCCGCACCTGTTCAGACCAGTCCTGGGATCCACCCAACCTCCAACACAGCTGGTACTGGGTCACTGTCGTGAGTAAAGTAGCCGAGGCGAATATTTTGAAGCACCATTTACAATTGCAGATTCAGCATAAGGATCAACATTCTTTGTAGCAAGAGGATTCCACGGACTGCATGTAATTACTGGAACAACATTCATGACTACATGCCTTCTACGACACACAACACTACACTTCTCATCAAATCATCACTTAGGATTTGAAGCAGCAGCTTGATACTGACACTTCGTAGACAGAGTTTGACTATTCTTATACATCTCAATCTACTGATGACGAAGATAAAATAATATTTATCTAATACGACAAAGACTCACTAGCGCAGAGGTTAAAAAAAAGTAGAGTCACACCTCTGCTCCCCCTCCGTGCCTTCATGGCACCGTGAACTGTACCGTTACGAATATATTTAAAATATATGTCGATTTAATTTGCTGTGGCATTCATCTCAAATCGAGCTTGGCCGCGTCGTTCGACGTTTCTAGATCACATATAATTACTGGACTCACACACCTGGCAGATTCCTGTGAAGTGGTTATCAGCTCGTCGCAAAGACCGCTACCTACACAACAAAAAACAAACACAGGCAACGAACATTCATGTCCCCAGCGGGAACCGAAGCCGCGATCCGAGCAATCAAGCGGTTTCAGACCTACGTATAAAACCGCTCGGCGACTGGGATATGCTATGTATCAAAATCAGTTCAATTTTCAAATTTATAGCTACTTCAAGTTAATTCCCATTATCCACAAGGGAACAAGCTTTGTTCTTCCAGTAGGTGGGTTTCTTAATATCACTGCCACAATGTTCTGTTTTTGTCTTTTCATTTCTCCCCTCGCCCCGCCCTTGGCTGAGTCGCAAACCCTCAAAACATTGCTGTACAGACTGACAATTATCACAGACATTAAAAGCGATGCACTGTAACGCACAAACCCAGAGGTCGCAAAGCCCAAATGCGTGGTCTCATTGCATATACGGCACATTGATTGCCAAACGAGACGCATCGGAATGCCGAGTCACATGTTTGGAGCTGGAAGGTGGAGGCTAACACATTATTGAGATCGGAAGCTTTGACGTTATTTGCATCGAACTTTAAAGCCGCGATTATCAGATACCACTCTGTTATTATAATTATCGATTTGGGAAATAATAATAGGTGTATCAAATAACAATAATAATAACAATAATAATAACAGATAAATATCCTCCTTTGCTTGGTATTACCTACCAGTTAACCCGTGCGTTATGACGGTTGTAAATCCTTCCCCTTCAGACACACACACACACACACATATATATATATATATTACCTGATTAAGCCTTCTACATTTAAACTTTTACAAACATCTACCTGGATCTTCAAGCGCACATTCATAAGTACATCTGAACAGTTTCTCATACGTCACCTCCTCATTTACTTTAAATTATTTTTTATTTAAAATTCCCTTCTCCATTGTACTGTCTCTCAGCAGTTCAGCAGTATGTGTTCTGACAGTATTCTCAGCTCAATCGGCCATCTTCCTTTAACTATTTTATTTCTAATCCTCTTAATTCCGATACACCTACTACTAACTACGTTATCCAACTTCTTTTTCTCCTAACATATCTTTCTACATATGATAGTTTATTGTGAGTACAACACATAACCCGATACAACGCTAAGAATTTTTTTTACCATTTTTTGTCTTTCCTCATCGTCACGCCCTTCTCTTATCAGTTTATATCTCTTAAATCACACTCCTTTTGTTCCCACACACAAATGCGTGACCAATTCTACGCAGATTTCTTTCAACCCCTTGGCCCAAAATCTCTCTTTCATATTGCTCTTCTGCCATTCGTAACACGGCTGTAACACGGCCTATCTTCTACTCGCACACACACAATCCGATATCAGAATTCTGCCACCTGTATACTGAGTGATGCTCTAAAGAGTGACTAGCGCCGATAGGTACGTGGTGACCACTCCCTTCGGAAGGTCGCGTGTAGGACTGATTGTGTGAATGTCGCGGTAGATGTCTGAGATTTCTTGTGGTATATGTCTTAGTATCTGCAGGAGAGTGCTGGGGCTATGCAGAAGAGCACCAAAGATGACTACCGGGCTGCTGCACCCACAAATCAAAATTTAAAAAAATACGGATTTTTAGATAGCATCATATCAAATGTTTCGCGTGATTCGCCCTTCAGCAGATCAGCCACTGAAATCGGCTGATGGTTGGTACAGTAGAAGGTTTAAAAATAAGATAAAAACTAAGGATGCCTCTAGATGAAATTAAAAAAGTCAAGAAGTTCATGCACTTTGATTTACAGTAGATGAGTGAGTCGTAGAACATGTAGTTATACTTGTATAAAAACGCAGCTGCGAACAGTGTTATATTAGTTATACTTGACATGATTTCATAACAATTTTAAAATACAGGCATAAATTATACATAA
>Ga0123353_10009831_pt1 | contig 13254 bp, 11 predicted proteins | sample TergutLab28metaG_3_FD_92763 | JGI IMG/M metagenome (GOLD analysis project Ga0123353, IMG submission 92763) | Labiotermes labralis P3 segment gut microbial communities from Petit-Saut dam, French Guiana - Lab288 P3 | ecosystem: Host-associated > Arthropoda: Insects > Digestive system > Gut ...
TAGTGGGTTCGAATCCCTGGAGGGGGTGGGCAGGGTAATAATACTCAAAAACACACAATAACATCGACCGGTACTTCCCTATACATTTGTATCCAAAGAGACTAAAATCTAAAGCCTTGTTCATGGATGTGTCTTGTGCAGCTTTTGAATGCATAGAAGGATTTACGGTAGTCTGTTTTCGGTTTATAACCTGCGCTTCTGGTGAAACAATCGTGAGAACTTACCACAGTTGGCAGAAATGATTTAAACTTTCCACTCCTATGTAACATGTTGCACATATATCAAGAGTACAACACACAAAGTTGTAATTCATTCCCACAGTGTTGTAAGCGAGATGGCCGGTCGGATAACTGGAAACAGGACGATATGTGAAATATGTATTGCATTTTGGTTCGTACCGGTCCATTGAGACTCCTGCTGGAGTTATATCGAAAGTTATTGATTTATTCAGGAACGATTTACAGCACAAAGATGAGTAAACGGCATGAAATACTCGTATAACTTTTAGCAAGGTCTTTGAATTTTATTTTATTCATTTTTCGACATCCATCAAAATTTTGTTTGACAGTCGACATGTGGAATGCGTACATGTGCATGCAACAAAAGAAGGCTTATCAGACTGAATGTTGCTGTCCAGTTGGTAGCGCACCTCTTCTCTACTATTGAGGTCCGTGTTTCATATATCGACCCGGAACTCGTCATCTTTTCTGAGTCTGTCGTTATTTTCCTCATTATCCATGCAAAACCGTTGTTGTGTAGTTGATACACATTAATTTTTTGTTCTTTTCTTTCTTTTCTGTCCAGGATTGTTGTAGGTACTGTATGTCAGTCATAAGCTTAATTTTATCTTGCTTTGTTCTCGCCTTTCTTAACTCATACCATTTGTTTACACTTCCATTTCTTAGTAAGCAGACCAGGCATAGGAGGAATATAATTTCCTTCTATTTCTTTTTGTTTATAAGTGGTCGCGCTAAGTGTTTATCGCGCAAGCAGTATGTGGATTGACGCATGTAACAGTAGCTGCCTTGTGCTTAATTTGCAGTCTGTTGTGTATCTCGAACAGTGACTGAGCAACAGAGAATGAAACTAGACGATCAGTGAGTGTTAACGGTAATGAAGAGCCCCGCTGGCGAGAATTGTCACCAATACAGTTCAGTTGTAACTGCCATTATTCCCTAATTACGCACAATAAAACTCCAGTACATTCTACTTGGGGATTATTAGGAGTGTGTGCGGCCTGCCCAACTCCCCTTCTTAACCTGAGTTCCGAGCTCCGTCCCTCTGGGAACAACATCCAAGATACGTTCCCCACCGGGTCCACGCAGGATGCAACACCGTGGTTGTTTCTCGAAATAGACCACGACTTCATCCCTCTACATCCTCACAATTCAACCTTACATTTGAGATTGTTGTGAGTTACCGAAGGCGTCGATAAATTAGTAAATCAATACCTACTGTTGCAACTGATTGTATAACTATGAAGAATCAACTGGACTGGCTAAGTGAACGTCTGATGTCAAGCTCATGTGAGTATGGCAATGATACTTCGGGTGCGTACCATGAAAGAAGGAAATTTCTTCACTAGCTAGCACTCGATGTCAAATTTGCAACGAAGACCATGTGCCCTAGCGTGTACTTATCGTACTGTTCTGTACCAACCTTTTATTTTTTCCTCAGAATTTACCGCGCCTGGTCTATTGCATATAGATCTGCATCCTAACGTTTTTATGCTAGAGCAGGACGCAGAATTATATGTTATACCATGACAGATCGATCATATGACGAGTTTTTCATGTTTATTTTAATCTGTGATTTTGGCTTAAAACACGCAGGTTTTTTCACAACAGGATGCGCCGCTTTTTACAGTTCTTCGTTGTACTGTTTTTTTTAATAGAACCTCATTATTCGTACTGCCCATAAACTTATTCGAGTCTCCTGCCCAAACATTTTTCTCTGAATGGGTTCGTGGATAATTTTTCAGGGAACTGCTTACCAGAAATATAAGTGAGGGGAGTTTAGCATGGTGGTAATGGTGAACATGGCGAACATCTGCTGGTACATGTAGGTTGTAGCGACAAAATGACAAATTTTGCAAAACCCGCGAAGAGATGTCAATGTCATTCGGAAATATAATGACGAAGTAACAAAAAATGTGCATGGTAGTATAGCTACGTATAAGAGGAATAGCAAATAATGATTTTTCCCCAAAATATCTAAAATTACGCAAACCCTCTTTTCACTAGCGATACTTGGCTCATCGCCAAACTTTCTCCCTCTACCATTATCCACTCTCTCCTTTCACCCCTTCCAGAGAACACCGTAAGGGTATCGTGCACAAATCCTCGCTCATAAAAAGAAATAAGATGATGATTCCGGCGAAAGTTTATAGCTACACACTTCACATTTTTGGACAGTCTTGTAAAAACGGTTATTTGCGTCGTTGACTTTTTTCCTTATTTCGTATAGTTTGATAAGTTGAGTGAATGGCAGTTTCTTAAGGAAAAGGTATAATGCATTTGGTAATGGATACATATGTCTCTTTTACCACCCGTCTTTATGTTATTGATGGAAGAATCTTAACCAGTGGAAAGTAGTGTTTCATGCGTTCGTGCTCCCAGCGGTGTATCCAGGCAGATGGCTCGAAGTTATTCACAATGGACATTTAAGAACTTGAGACCACTGCCAAGGGTTTCAAAGGAATGTCCTAAATATTAGTCAAAATATTCCACCACATGGTACATAATAGTATAGCGCGTATGGGGGAGAGGAGAGGCTTATACAGGGTTTTGGTGGGGAAACCTGAAGGAAAGAGACAACTTGGGAGACCTAGGCGTAGATGGGATAATATTAAGATGGCTCTTCAGGAAGTGGGATGTGGGGGTGTGGACTGGTTCGAGATGGCTCAGGATAGGGACAGGAGGTAGGCACTTGTGAATGCGGCAACGAACCTTCAGGTTCTATAAAATGCAGGGAGCTTCTTGACTAGTCGAAAACCCGTAGCTTCTCAAGAAGGACTCTGCCCCATGGACTAAATAAGCAAGGAAGTTACTTAATGGTAAAGCAACCTCTGTACAGGCCTATTCTGGCACAGAAGATTCCAGGAGGTTAAGGCCTCCAGTGTTCCAGACAATCGGCACATGAAAGTGATAAGGTCAGTTCTACGCACGAACCGCCTTTACCTCCCAGGAAATATTCCTGGTACTCATTGCTGTTGGAGACTGAGTTGACCCCAGGGCCATAGTGCGGCCGGAAGGATTATGTGAATGTAAAATACCAGTGACACCATCGGGAATCAAAGCCGAGACACTCCAGTTTGTGGCGCAGTGCCTCAACCAACTGCGCCTCCGCGTGCTTCCACATGGCATGTAGGTTCCTGTTATGTTTAAAACCTACTTTAATTTCGATTTTACAAACATCTTTGACGTGGGCACTTGTTTGTTTCCCGTACGAGTCAGGTGTCGGAAAACTTAAACAGAAAAGTTTGACAAATTTACAGTCAGGCAAGATGTATGTTAGGTGATAAGTTCTTCCATAAGAGAATGGTGATAATTATGATGATGATAATGATAATACTAATAATAATAATAAATACCACATGTACGTTTATAAGTAATAAAGACATTGCTGGTAGGATTCGATGTATGCCCATATTCACGCATGTCCAACTCGTTACGTTATGCTTTGAAATTAAATTATGTTGTTTACTAATAAATGTATGCTATGTGAATAGGATTTTAACGACAAAATATTTGTGGGATTGAAAGTCCGCAATAGCGAATTAGGCATTATGGTTTATTTACGGAGTTTCGTTATTTTGGTTCTTATTCAGCGACGAATAAGATTGTCCCTGTCCATGGAATGAAGTCATGGGGGACGAGGGATTAGGGGTGCAATTCCACTAATTTTTAACCTGCTGTAGTTGTGATAAGTGGTCTACTTCACCCCCCGGCTGCTTTGTCACTGGGAAAGAACCCCAATACGAACTGACGAGGAGGCTGAGTGAGCCCTTCAGCCGGTCTGGGAGGTTTGGGAGTAGAAAAAATCTCTTTCAATCATCGGGATTGGAGCACCGGGTCGTTCGTCGTGTAGCTTTGCGCTGTACCGACTTAACTGTCCCGATTCCTCTACATCAAAAAATATATCTGTGGAAATTTAAGGTTTTTATTTATTGTAGACCTCAGATAGCACTTTTCGTCGACACATATGTCGACGAAAAGTGCTATCGGTTTGGATACTCAGCATATAGTGACAGACACGGACTGACACGAATTGTGCATTATTCTACCCGACTACACGGCATCACATCCTATAATACTGTATTCTTCATATTCACGGCCTTAAGGATCTCTAATATCACATGTGTTTTATTTGTTCTTTTTATATCACCACTTTCAAAAAAATGCGAGCTAAAGTCGAAGTGCGAAAAACATGAGAAGTTCATTGTAGTACGGAACAGTCTCGTCACGCGCTCCACTGACCCAGAGACCGGCGTTGCCTTTGTAACATACTACGGCCCAGTTGTGACCCTGATCAGATTCCTAAACGCGTGCGTGCTCGCCTAGTTCGGCGACATGGCGATGACACCAACCCTAATGGAATTCAATTTTCAAAGCCATTATTGCGAAGCAGTACGTTGGGAAGCGGGTTTGGGAGGAGAAGCTTATTGAAAGCAAAGTTAGGAGGAGGTGTCACTAGACTAATGCATGAATGCGTGCTAAACTAATGCATGCTGTGTGTTCAAACTTCAAGGTGCGGCCTCATGTCAATTTATTTGACGGAGGGTGAAAAGGTGTACACTGTAGCAGCTGCTGGTATTTTCCGAAGGTTTGATTTTCAGTTTTGCATAGCTAATTGGACTTCATGTTCATCTATCGCAGACAAAATACTATTACTGCAAAGGTAACTGCTGGTACCTCATGGCATAGCTATAAATTTTTCTATTTGTAAATACTCAAATAGAACAACGTCTTAATGAAATTTGCGTATGTAGGAATAAAGAACCAATACTTTTCTGTCAAACACGACTATTTTAAGTGTAGGTAAAACTGCTACATGTTCTGACTTATAGTTAAGCCATCGTTTTTCACTTTCCTTCGGCTCGCTTGTCCTACAGAACTCTGTGCCCAGTAACCAGTCAGCCTCCACACGTTTTTCACAGACAGGCAACAGAACTGTTACACGTGCCTTCACAAAAGACGGCTATTCACAGAAGCTACAACATAAGTCGCGCAGCAAGTCCTAATATTGCGTGTGTGCAGAAGTATCAACCCCACATTCTTCCTGCTTAGCGATGTACGTAGCCTTGGTTCATCTGAGCTGATACGAGCAGTCTCAGAATTCCAGGCACTGGCCGTCTTTGTATCGTGTATAAATTCACGAAATGCCATTACACAATGGTAACGTTGGCGTGGTTTCCTATTCGTTCAGGTAGGATTATTGTGCCAATATTTTTTGGAAGTATAAATTTATACCGTTATATCGCAACTGCTGACGATTTTTGAACACCTGTCCGGTTATGACAGAACATACACCTGGTTGTTCAGCAGGGCAGGACAACTGCTTATGTCACAGACAATTCTCAGCTGTATTTAGCGAATATTTTAGTGTCAGATTTGTTAGCAGGAGATTTAGGCTCTTCGCTCACCAAATCTGATCCCGTGCGCTTTTTTACTCGTCGGACATGTTAAAGGATGAGGTGCATAGAATAATCCTTGCAGTGTGAACGATCTGAGAAAAACAGAATGCAGTGTCGTCCATTTCACCGACAGAACTTCGACATGCAACTAACAGCGTGTTTGTTAGGAATGACACGTGTCTGCGAGTCGAAGGAAACCATTTCCAGTATTTTTTAAAAGTATGTTGTGTAAATACGTAGGATTAACTGCAGTACACTGAGCTAGACCGTTACTGCTCCTTCTTTAGTCATGATGAGTAAAAGGCTGTTATTAACCGCAACATTAATAACATAGACAGTATACATTAACCAACTTTCTAGCCTTCATTAAATTTTGTACTTTTATGGCAGGCGCATTTCGGTCGACTAAGGCACCTTCGCTGTCATCATAACATAGATGTGTTAAAACAATGCGAATCGTAATAGGAAAATATAAAGTAATATAGTATAAATTTATGTAATTTATATTTTAAACAAATAGGGGTAATGAAGTTACTTTTGCGCTTGCCTACCTGGATACGGAATTATTATTATTATTATTATCATTATCATCATCATCATCATCATCATTATCATCCCCATATTTGCTTTAATATCTGTATTGAGTCTGTTTAGATTTTTGAGGGATAGTTGAATTTCTCCTAACGTTATACTCTTCCATATATCTCCTTGTTGGCTTCACTGTTCACTTTCTTGGCTTGACTAAGTTGATGCGTAAGACTGTCATTTGCACTTTTTGTCAAGGTTTAGGTGTTCCTTTGCGATATCTGAGGTTGTGTTTTTATCTTAATCTTGGACTTTTAATTGTTTTAATACCTCAGAGTTTTTGTTTCGCTACGTGCAGACACCAAGTGTTTTGAATTAGTCAAACATGTGAGCAACAAGTTCTTATAACTTTAGAATGGAACTTGAAGTGCAACTACACTCTCATTCTGCCGCGGTCAGAGATGGGGAGAATTATTCTTTTAGCGGAGTGGACTGTTGTAACACTGGGTGTGAAATGCAAAGCTTCTTGTCATATTGAGGTCTGAGTCAAGCAGATAACTAACCCGGTAACATTTGCTGCGAGCTGTCAGCAAGGCAGCATAAAACTAAAGACAAGACTGTAGACTGCACGCAGAAAGGTTCGTTGTCTTGCGTAGGTTGTCTGATAAAGCATACAGGGTTTTATCATAAACGCCAGAAGGGATCGTGTATTAAAAATACATTTGTTCTGACATAAGAATTAAGGCTTCTAATGTATTTTAAAATATTATATACATTTATTATCAGACAAAACATAAAATGTGTGATTTTTTCTGTGAAATCTTTTGTTTGTGCACTTTTTGTGTTACCGAATGATTTCAGCGAATATGGTGTTTACGATCGAATCACTTCGAACGTAGAAGCTTAATGTAAATTGATATGACATACAAAATTCAATGTACTCTGATGATATTTCGTTCTAAAATAAGTTCGTACGCGGTATGTATGTGAACCACCCGTATGAAAGAACAGATACAATCATATCTTCTCATTTAGCTAGGGGAGTGCGTGGAAAAATGTTTCACGTAGAGGTTCGAGCCACTTGTAAAATGTATGCTTTATGTTGAACACGTATCGCATGCAGTACGTTTGACTGTTTAAATAAATTTAAAAGAAAAAAATATGATAGCTCTGCTTTTAATGAAGTCCGCTGTAGTAAAAATATATTTGCCTACAAAGAGGCACATGATTAGTAAACTTATGCCCAGTCACCAATACGCCTACCAGAAATCAAGAATTATTTGTGCTGTCGTCAAATATGCCTCTCTCTATAAGTAAAAAGTAAAGTGCCCCGTTGTGCTGTACGGGCACTGACGCTCTGTACAGGCCGTACGGCCCATAGGGGGAGTAGAGGTATAGCTGTACTCTTTCTTGACCACGGCACTAGAAGGGGTTGAGGGGTTAGCGTCACGCCCCCGCCGCTATTTACCCTCGAGAAAGACCCGGTACCCATTGTACAGAAGGCTGGGTGGGCCCCAGGGCCGATCTGGACAGGTGTGGAAAATCTTGCCTGCATCGGGATTCGATCCCCGGACCGTCCAGCCCGTAGCCAGTCGCTGTACCGACAATGCCACCCGGCCCACGCCTCTGTCTGTAAGATGAATATAATATTTTAGGTCGCATAGACGACACATGGACTTTACGAGAATTGAGATGTTATTAATGGCTCACATTGGCCTTTAAAATGTGTTTCGGCTACGGCAGCCTGTCGAAGTGTAAAAAATGACATGTTTTGAAGAAATTTCCTGCATCATTTCTCAAAATCGAAGTGACGGCAACTGTATATCGCAGTATTAATGAAGTGTGGTAAGAAACATTAGAAAGCACATGACTGTCAGCCAAAACAACATTTCAGTAGCAGAAACATCGGTTAGGTCGGGCCAATATGTGACCACTGCTGACAACCGCTGCCACAATTTTGTTTGCACCATCCGGATCAGTCACAGGTCGTGACAGTAGATTTGGTTCGCACCAGTCACAGAAGCGTCGGTAATGTGCACAGCTTTTTCACAATACCATACCCAGAACATACTACAGTGAATAGACAAACATGTTACTTTGAAATTGATGTTAGTATGACCGTGCATCATTGATACAATACTGTAAACAACCAACTAGATGCAACAATGACAATTTATTGATGATTTCAGTCAGCTCAACATGTTTCAGGCGATAATTACCCCCATCCCCAGGAGCACTAGACTGTGTTTACAGCATATGGTACAAAGCACCGACGATGCTGCGGGCCGGCAGCATCGTCGGTGCATTGTACCGGAAGCTGTAAACACAGTCTAGTGATCCTGAGGATGGGCGTAATTATCGCCTGAAACATGTTGAGCTGATTGAAATCATCAATAAATTGTTATTGTTGCATCTGGTTGTTGTTTACATTATGGTATGTTACTTTACCTTTGGTTAGGCACTAATAGCTGTACTATGTACGTAAGTGGGCTGTCAGATCTATAAATTTTTTGTTGTGAAAAGAGATGCTGAATTCGACATTTGTTTCTCTTCTTTGAAGTCTCCGATCTCCCGCGGTTCACTCGGTCTGTTATTCCTACTGGATTTAGTGTTCATGCTGCGTTAGTATGTTTACAGGATTTCCTTTCGTCTGCTGCAAAGTTTCTGACAGCGAAATACAAGGACTAAGAGAAGGTAGACTTATGTTTCTCCGAGACACCTCGAAAAAGTTTTTGGATCCCGTAGTGCTTTACTTAAATTGTTGAGAGCAAACATTTAGGCATGGAACTCTATGCTCTTTTGTTTTTTACGTTGTATCACTAGAGTGCACGACATTTATATAGAACATTTGATTCTGGTAAAAATGTACCATTGAAAATCATACACTTGACGTTTGTATTAGAAGTATGTGCATTATATACGATATACGGTTAATTCAGATGTACAGCTTGTATGTTGGTTATTTTTTTTTGTGTTCGTTTGATGAATATTACGAACAAAATGATTTGGAAATGGCATAGAAATTAAATCATTGTCTGTCCAAACGCAACTAGGTTCTATTTAGTATATGGAACTACATGTTTCGATCTATCTGAGGTTATCCTTAAGGCCATAATTGGTCTTTAAAACATATTGATAGGTAAATGTGCATTTATAACGACATAAAGCTCTAAATTATTAAGATTATTAAAAATTGTTAAGGTCATAAATAGGAACCATATGTGTTGACTGAGATACTACCGTAACTGTTACAAATATTGTTTACATACTTCAGTTAATATTAATAAAATCCAACTAGATGCAACAGTAAGCAGTCTGATATATTTTAATGCAAAATCTCTCATCCTGCTAATTCCCTGCAACGTGGCCACGTTGTAGGGAATTAGCTGTACCGATATTATGACCAGTACCGGAAGCTACGGTTACAGTTTTTAGTATTCCTGATGATGGGTGCGGTGGACACCCGAAACATGTAGAGTGATTGTGCAGTAAAATAAATCAGACTGCATACTGTTGCATCTAGTTGGATTTTTATTAATATTGAATTGTGATGCACGGAACCGCGAGCTTAAAGTACTTATAGTTACTCAGTTGTTCCCCAGCTGTTAAAGCATCATCTCCAGTCCGAGTACCTCGATGTGGATTCATTCCAAATTTAATTACTTTCTTCCACATTTTCTGATCCACGCTCCAGCAGGGAGGTAATGTATAGTGCTTGATGGTGCGTACAAAGCATTGCATTTGTCTGAGATGATGCGTCTGTATGCTGTGTAGGTTGGCCAAAAAGGGCAGCAGTTGAATCTCTGAGAAATTGATTTAATTGCTCTTGTGTATTTGTGAATCTTTATAAATAATTGGCCTGTCGAAATATAGTGCAGCCACTTTTGAGTCTAAATATTTTTAAGGGCGGTGCACGTGCTTGTGTTTATATGAGGTTTACAGTCTTTGACGCAATTACTGTAAGTACCGCGGTTAGCATTAAAAGCTGCATCATTCAAAGTGTTTCCATGCTGCCTGCATTTGGGGACGAGTATTTTCTTTTCACTCCTCGGTGTCGCCTTTCTCGAGGCTAGAATTTCCATATAAATAGAAAATTGTAAATGTGAACCTCGCTCGCCTGCCAAGGTCTTTCAGTAGAAACAGGAAAGTAGGGTGGCGCTCGGACAGAACAATGAACGAAGAAACGATGATTACTGGTACCGTATGACTCAAAAGTTTTTTCCTATCCCATCGATTTGAAGGTAATGGAAGATCAGGACTTCTTACTAAGGAACTACAGGGCGAGAAAATTGCATGTCTATTCGCTTAATGTTGTTAGCGTGGATGAAATGAAGAAGGAAGGAACAGATAACATAAAACGGGACATTGGCACGCATGAAATAGACTATAAATGTCTTCACCTTTTGAAAACTAAAATTAATCTATATTAAAATAAGAATTCAATTGGTATCGCAGAGAGAACGCAATGTGCTTCAATTGCAAAGACCGTTTCTTTCATACCGTATGATGAAATAGTTGCCTTTGTTGCAAGAATTATGTGGAACACACAAGTGCATCGTGTGGACAAAATGCGGTGTTTTGATTTTTAATACTGGCAGTACATGCACCAACTACCAGGCTTTAAAGGTTGAAATATCTTAGTCGGAAAACGTGAAAGAAGTAGAAAAGCTGAGAATTTAGTAGTAATTTATATATTTCCGTCAAAGGCAACAGGTGTACTAAATCTAACACTACATGCTACATGCTTCGCCCGTTCTCGGCCATTTTCGAGGGCGAGCGAAACATGTATCATGTATTTGTTAGAATTAATAAATTGCTTGTTTCTGATGACAGTATATAAATTACTAATAACTTGTCACAGCACAGCGGCTGATTTCCATCAAAACAGCTGAGAAGCCGAGATGAATAATGTCTGTACTTCTCAAGGAGATCTTAAAGGAATGGAGTGTCCAGGTCATTACTTCACCTTTCATAGACATAAATGTGTTTGATGTTTGTGTGACCATGCATCGTTTATGCAATAATATAAACAACCAACTAGATGCAAAAATAATATTTTATTAGTAACTTCAATCCGCTCAGCATGTATGGGGACATAGATTCACCCAAAATCAAAAGCACTAGACTGTGTTTACAGCTTGTTGTATAATACACCGACGATGCTTCCGGCAGCATCGTCGGTGTATTATACCACAAGCTGTAAACACAGTCTAGTGCTTTTGAAGATGGGCGAATCTATCGCCCGAAACATGTTGAGCTGATTGAAGTTACCAATAAACTATCATTGTTGTATCTAGTTGGTTGTTTATATTGCTGGAAATGTGTTTCTCTACATCGTGTTCTGAAATGCCCTCAGTCTGTGTTCTGCTGTTCGAATGAGAGACTAGGTTTTACAGTATAATTCAGTAAACAAAATAATAGTTTTATATTCCAGCATTTTAATTTGTATGAATTTTAATAGTGCAAGTAAAAATAAAAGATTATGAGATGAATGATAATCAACATTACGAGAATTAAATTTACTCATAATAAGCCTGTCAGTGTGATAAGCAACATTATTATGATAGAAGTACAAATTATGTAGCTTATTGTGTAATTTTCTCTAGTCCAGTCGCACTACTTCTGTATTAGGTACAAATATCTTCCACAGTACTTGTTTCTCTAAAACACTAAATGCGTATGATGACAATTTAGGAGCCCACATTTCACACCAACGAAAAGGTCAGTTGAACCCGTTGGTTTTGTCTTGTAAATGAAGTTACTTGAATAATTTGTTGTAGCCAAGGTATGATGTTTAAATCAAGGAATTTCGTACGATTTTATATTTATAGTCTGCTTCGAACACCACCTTCTGTACCTGTATAGAATAAAGTGGGCTATCAAGCCACTTCATCAGCGAGTTGAGTATTATCGTCAGCTGTCCTATCGTAATACAGTGTAGCGATCATTCTCATCGCTGTTTTCTGAACATGAGTCCTGTCTGCACAATTGTCAAACCCACTACAAAAGGACTGGAGACGTACAATGAGGCAAGACTTAAATAGAGAAGATATTTCCGTCAAGACGTATGAAATAAATAAAAGAAAGAGGAAATTCATTGTCTTAAGAATAATGAAATGGAAGAAAGAAGTATGAGGTTACGGAATTTACTTGTACTCACATTTTGAAGTAAGCGTGATACCTGTAGTAAATTAAAATAATAATTTGCAACATATTGGAATAAATCAAACTTGTGAATATTTCTCCAATAATTACAGTTTCTTTTAAATTTGTGTGCTGCCTGCTATGACACACAAAAATTCTTCGAGCTCGAAGATTTTTGTACATTTCTGTTCTTTATGCCGGTAACTGATTTTTGTTGCACATTAAATTTCGTTCAGGCCATTTTACAAGCTTCTAGCTAAGGGAATATATGGGACAGTTGGCTAATGGTTGTGCACGAATGAGGTCAAGTGAGGTTTTCTGTCCTTTTCAGCCTATTCCTTTAAAGTGGCACAATACACATCATCAACTCCCGAATACATATAATGGTGCTTCATCACAGGTGGTGGACTGTTGCATGTTGCTGAACCATTTACTGTACTGAAGTTTTGTATACACCTTAAATTATGACGACAGTAACATTTTCTCAGAATAACGATCATATTTTGCATTTAAATCCGAATTGTTACTACTGTTTTAGAAATCCGTGAAGTAGAGAAGAAAAAATATTGCAACTCCCAGATTTGCGCCGGGTATGCAATGCAGTCACCACCTTCGGACAACGAACTAACAGCATTGTCGAAAGTCGATACAGTAAATTTTTTAAATTTTTGATGAGGCACCACCCATACCTTTGAAAATTCATATACGTGCTCAAGTGTAAACAAATATTAAGAAGGAAATTTTTGCCAAATTTGAAGAGGCCAGTTATTAATCAAAACCGCCTTTAGTAAAGGCATATGACTCATTGTTTTTAAAGTTATATATATATATATATATATATATATATATGTGTGTGTGTGTGTGTGTGTGTGTGTATACGTATATACATACATACATACATTCATTCATTCATACATGCATACATACATACGTACGTACATACATACATA
>Ga0123353_10009833_pt1 | contig 13253 bp, 9 predicted proteins | sample TergutLab28metaG_3_FD_92763 | JGI IMG/M metagenome (GOLD analysis project Ga0123353, IMG submission 92763) | Labiotermes labralis P3 segment gut microbial communities from Petit-Saut dam, French Guiana - Lab288 P3 | ecosystem: Host-associated > Arthropoda: Insects > Digestive system > Gut ...
TTCCGTTGGGGAGGTTTGATTTGGCCGCCCTCCCCCCCCCCCCCCCCCCCGGTCTGTTGCACTGTTCGGAAGGGCAAGCCCGTGGCGGTGAAGACGTGCATCGAGGATGCGTCGGTTTACAATTGCAAATATTCAGTTGGCAGCTAGCAGATGGTTTTGTTTGAGGTCTGTGAAAGGAGAGAATCAAAACGTAGGGGAAGGAAGAACCGCAAAATAAGAACAGAAGACGCGCCGTGCTTTAAAAAGTGGCGATAACGCGTACTGCATATGGCCGGCAGTACTCGGCGACCCGATATTGCGCTTGCAGAATGCATTAACTTGCAGCCTTCTTTCGGTTCTATGAATAAAAGCATTTACACTGAGGAGGCAGGTGCAGTGGTAACACTTTTGAAGGCAAGTACCGGGCTCGAATTCCGACACTATTTCCGCCTGTCGTGACCGACGATTTACTCGTGAACTCTTTCTGGTTTGGGTCTTGAGTGCCATTTCACATTACGTAGGCCAGTGTTTCTCAACCTTTGTGAGACCGCGGCCCGGTAAATTCTTTTTTCAGAAGACGAGGGCCCGGTCGCAACAAATTTACTCGTCAATACCTTTCCAATTTGATTAAGTTCACACATTTAACTAACATAAATACTAATAATTAAGTATGGCATAATCATGAAGAGTATTAGTACACTTATGTATACGGTGTGGCAAGTTGACAAATATAAAGTTACATTTAAATTAGTTATCAATCACTGGACTAATGAAATCTTGTAGCATATTGTAGTTTTCTCAGGCCAACATCTGGGTGTGAGCTTTTCGACACATTCACGAATATTATTCTCCTCAGAATATTTCCACTAAAAAATATTTATTCATGAAAAATTCTTAGAAAAATAAAATGACAAATTCCAGGAGAATCTCGCGGCCCGGTATAATTGATGCCAGGGCCGGGTACCGGGAAGCGGCCCGGCGGTTGAGAAACACTGACGTAGGCCTTCGCTGACGTCTAATTATAAATGTAGTTAATTAACTGATCGGTCGAGGTGCGATCCTGTTCACAGACGTTATCTGATTGCCGTAACATGACATACAGGTTTTAGATACAGTCCTTGAGCTGCCCGCCCCAGGATTATTGGACCCAGGAAAACAGAACAAATGTTAGACTGAAGTCATTCCCTCTGTTATCAGTACGTTAATGACTCTTGTTTTTTTGGTAGCTTGTTCACTAGGCTAGCAAGGTTCAATTCCCGATATGGTTAGGCGGTTTTCTCTCCACCAACACCTCAAGGTCAACTCGGGGGTCCACACAACCTCATGTTCAGTTGGCACCGAGGGCCCGTTTCCCGGTACTAAGCGGCCAGAACGTGAAGCTGACAGTTCACTTAAGTCCAGTTCCGATATTCAGAATACGCGGAGTCCTACTACCAGTACCACTTTCAGTCTTCGCGACATGGTACTGTATTAAGCAGAAGGGACAATCTCGGTCGTTTCGTGTTTATAATTCTTCTTTACAAACGTAGTCGCCAACTGTTTTTGCAGGTTTTTAGCGACATTGTAAGGGGCTGGAACTAGTGATATAGCCTGGCGTCGAAGGTAGGCGAAAATGAAGCTGCATCGCTGGCGGAAATGTTTTGTGTTTCACGAAAAGTATGACGTATGCGGGTTACGCACAGCTGTTATTTTGTAGGGTGTTACATTGCATATAGTAGCCGGCATTTGTTGTTCATTTTAAAGCGACTGGTGTGTGTTTGTGTGTGTGCATTCAGTTGTCAGTAGTTAGGGATCCACATGTCTCGTCTCAAGACTCAGCCACCCGGAATCAACATTCCTAGCTTGGGATTTAAAATGTCATATTTGTATTTCTCGTCTTGATAATATATATAAAAGGTAAAGTGATCCCGTTACAGGCCTGGTGTGGCCCAGAGGGTGGGTACAGGTATAACTCTACTCTTTCATGACCGCGGCACTAGAAGGGGGTGAGTGGCCAGCAGCACGCCCCGGCCGCAATTTACCGCCAGGAAAGACCCGGTACCCATTGTACAGGAGGCTGGGTGGGCTCCAGGGCCGGTCTGGATGGGCGGAAAATCTCGTCCCCGTCAGGATTCGATCCCGGACCGTCCAGCCCTTAGTCAGTCGCTATACCGACTGAGCTACCCGGCCCTCTGATTATTTATTTATATATATGAAACTCTAATAATGAGTTACATGTTTCATACTTTTTAAGAATGTGAGCACAGGTGTACCACAAATCAAAGCAGATATCACTATTAGACACTCGTAGGCTCAAGGATGTTCGTCCACAAATAGTCGCAGGGGGAACTGTGTATTGTTACGTATGTCTCGTGTCACCAGACTGCAGGAAATATTTATAATACGTACGCACAACGCTAACACGCAGATGCTTCGAAAGTCGGACGCCGTTACACAATATGCGCCAACGGCAGTGATAAGGAGGAAGTTGAAGAGCAAATTAAATTCCTGAAAAGTCATTCACCTAGAATCGTTTGCGTATATGTGCCTTAGCAACTGTGATGCTTGAAAAATACTAGATTGTAATTTTATTGTGCCACGTTTTAGATTCTCACAGCCGCGACTGTGAACATTCCGGAATGTAATGTAATGTAATGTAATGCCCTGTAGTCCGGCAGTTAGTCCGAACGATCAGCCGCTTGGATGCTGTGATCTTTTATAACTTGCTTGCTGTTTCGCCTGTGTGTGAGATTGGTTCCTTACCCCAACGGCGGACGTCAGTTGAGGATTGAGACCTTTGTCCTTGTGGGAAGTTGCGCGTCATGGGTTGGTAGTTTCGTGGTTGTTTGGTACCAAGTACCAACCAGCGCCCCGCGACATCCCAGGAGAGTTCAGACCTGAGCTACACCGCAGAGGAAGACTGAAATTTCTTTTCGACTGAGGACGTTTGAGAACAGAGTGAGCAGAATATTAGTACCTGAGAAGGAACTGATAGAAGCTTCGTAAGTACATTCGGATTGGCCGCATATGAAGCATGCATGGGAGATAGACGGTCTTGTCGGATTTTAATGAAACTTGAATTCTCTCGACAAATTTTCGAAAATACACGTATCAAATTTTTAATGAAAATCCGTCCAGTGAGAGTCGAGTTGTCCCATGCGGACGGACGGTTGGATAGACACCAAGCTAATAGTCGCTTTCAGCAATTTTGCATACGCGCCCAAAAATGTACTGTGTTGGAGCGTGGACTGGATTCCTCAAGAACTGTTTAGGGTTGAGATGTAAAATAGACGACCGCTACACCTCGTTAAAGCTGTGGGGGGGAGGGGGGGGGGCTCGCCAAGCTACGTGACCATTAGCTTCTCTGTGACTGTTATGGTGAAGTTATAATGGTTCATTGCACGTTTAACAGGCCTAATGATAAGACAATGTAATTGATTGGTAAGTCCTACTAAAGTTGTAATTGATTGGTAAGTCCTACTAAAGTTGCCCGCTTGAAAGACATGTAATTGATCGGTAAGTCCTACTAAAGTTGTAATTGATTGGTAAGTCCTACCAAAGTTGCCCGGTTGAAAGACATATAATTGATTGGTAAGTCCTACTAAAGTTGTAATTGATTGGTAAGTCCTACTAAAGTTGCCCGCTTGAAAGACATGTAATTGATTGGTAAGTCCTAAAGTTGTAATTGATTGGTAAGTCCTACCAAAGTTGCCCGCTTGAGTGTACACCGGATAAAGTAACAACGCCACGTCCTGCTTGATATATATATGTTTCAAATACACGCGTTGTGCTTGTTAATTCGGCCGGTGACAAAGATGCCAGTAAAGATTTGTTACACAAATCTGAACGATGACATTCAAAAGCTGCGTTTTCGTCCGTCCTTTTCGAATCTCTACACCTAACAGTCCGGCTTGAGATGCTGTCCTTTGTAGGTAGACTCAGTTGAAATGTGATGGCACACGGTGACGCAAGGGAGGGGAATTGAGGGGAAACTGGCGAATGAAGTGGGTAGCCAGTACCCTTGACACTACCTCGGAACATGGTGTATCCAGCATTATTACCGCTGATGCGCACACCTCTGCTGTCAGCAGTCGACTGAACGGACGCCCCCCGTCGATTTAAATGGACTCGTCCGTTTCGCCGAAAGACGAAATCTGGTTTCTGCGCGTGTGCCATCACGTTTCAACTGGCCTCTGGCCTCTACTATAGCTGGCTGCGAAATCCGCTGCAAACTGCGGAACAAGAGAAAGGCTAATAGTGTATCACTGCAAGAGACAGACGGACAGACAGAATACCCATTCGTTAAGATTACGGTCTTCTGGGATGTTACGCCGTTTAGGTGCCAAGTTCTAAACTACACGGCGTGAAACCGAAAGACCTAATACTGAAACGCCGTAAGACTATAAATCTCTTACAGATTTGTTTTACATATCGTTAGTTGTTTTGGCACTTCTCGGCGTTTTACTTGGCGCAAGATCTCAGGTTATTGTAAACCTGGACGGTAATGCGATTTTGCAGGTGTTTCAAGATACATACGTACGTTGCATGATTAAAGCAGTGGGAATTATCTGTAAAGAGAATAGTTATAAATCCTAGACAATTAGAGAACCATACAAATTCTAACCTAGAATGAGTTTTGTTCAAAACTGTAATTGTTTCTTGAAAGTGATAAATATGTCTTTTGTCTGCAGGGAAAGAAATACTTTAGGGAGGCGATTACCCAAACTGTGCGCCGCGGGATATTTCAGAATATTGTGTTTTTCTTTCAATTTATTTGTATTATTATTTCAAATGGCTACTAAGTTCTTACGACAAATGGTTATTAAGTTGTTTGGACCTAACTACTTAATAAACGGAGAAGTGTTAGGTATTTCTTTTGGCCTCGGGGGCTCACAAAAAAAATGGAGACACTAAGGGCAGGGCGCCGTGAACCGCTGCTGTAGGGTGTTTGGAACCTAAATGTCGCCGTATATGTGTGGTAACAGTTTTCGTATCACCCGATATAAGTCATTCTCAGGTGATTCATACGCATTTCACAAATTACAAGCTGGATCTCGTCGTCGTCATAATCATCATCGTCGAGATCATACATGTAGGTTACACCAGTAACAATTAGTATCAACAGTAACGCCCGTAGAACTTCGGCTTTGGTTAAAAATACGCGCATTGCATTTCGAAAAGAGATCTAAATGTTTATACCTTCTTAATATTCTAAGCGTCATGAGTCATAGACGGCAGATCATATACTATGTATTCGTGTTCACAGTTTTAATTACCGTTTCCTCTTTATGGGCCATAATACTGTCGCGATTTCCCCCCCCCCCTGCAGTTTTTGTCACCCTCTCTAGCGGACTATCTCTTGACCAGGTTTGGGTTTCTATCATTAATCGTGAGTATAAATCAGCTTCCGTTTCCAGACCTGCAGGCGTCATGCATCGTCTGCTGACATGGAATGATAATGACGAACGGCGTAAAGACGTCAGCATTTGGAAGCAGGTAGTTGCCGTTTTCAAGGCATTGTTTTGGAATTTGCAGGCGGTAACTGGTGCAACTTTCGAAAGGGGCACCCAGCTGCATGTGGACATTGTGTTTAGCAACAAACAGCCTCAGATGTTCAATAAATTCCTCCACTTCTATGGAACCCAAAAGTTCAGTACCGTTTTCACAACAATCTACCAAGTCCGACGCCGTGTGTGACGTTTCATAACGTGATATTAAGTTTTAGGACAAGGGGTTTTGCGACCCCAGCGCGATCTCCCCCCCCCTCCCCCAATCTGTTACGGACTCTCGACGTCGGCTTAGTTTCCCAGATCTGGCGCTGCAAAAGACACTGCGCAAACGAAAGTCTAGTTAGCTGGGCTGCACGAACTATTTCAGCTTGTTAAGAAAATTGTTGAAAAGTGTTCTTACCCTGCGTTGCCTTTAGGACGAGAGACAGATATAACATTTGCAACATTCAGTACGCTGTTCGCCAGGAAACACCTAATTCATACGACTGAGCTACGTTAATTCATCTCTTTTAAATTTAATTGCGCGCGGAATAGTTACAACAAACACTTCGCGCGGGAAGTGAAAAATGCGGACTGTATTTATAATCCGTCGCGAGCCGTTTGCATTCGCATCATCTAGGCGGCATTCGGAATCCCAACTCGGCGACAAGAATCTGTCGGAGGAGATTTGTATATCCCTACACATAAGTTTGTACAAAGTAGGTTAATTATGGGAAATTAAACTTAAAAACATGTTTAACATGTATGTTTGTGTCTGCAGGTGATGTTACATTTATTTACTATACAAAACACGCGTATATGAAGAAATACGGAATGTGTGGAAGGCTAAAATGAGAAGTAGTGAAAGTGACATTGCTTAAAATGAGGCACCGTGACCAAAAGCGAAGATGCAGACCTAGATCTAGGCTGTAGGGTGTGAGCGTACGCACGCGCGCGCGCGGGTATGTATGTATGTACGTACGTATGTATGTATGTATACACAGGCGCGTGCAGGAGGAATTGAACATACATTCATACAAGGAGAGAGTAGATTATTGCAGTGAAAAAAAAAAAGTTAATCCACTTAAAGAGGACAGACAGTTACAGGCCCCAACACTCTTGTCTCTTACGTCAGCCGGAAGCGGTGTAGAACATGTCTGTAGTACACGAACAAGCCGAGTCTAAGCCGTGGGTAGTATTGAAAGATGCCGTTTCGAAGTGTCGAGCTTCTGATCTGTGGCATACGATGGGTAGATGAGCGTGGATGCTGAGCACGTCACTTAACAAAGGGAGTCAACGTGGCCTATTTTAAGGCATCCCGTCATTTTCGTGTCAGGCTTATATTTATCGTGGAATTTTCAATCTGCAGTCGGTTGGAGACCTTTTTAGGCGCATCCGAAAAATTGTGAAAAGCGACTGTTAGCTTCGTCATGTCCGCACGGAACAACTCGGCTGCCACTGGATGAATTTTCATGAAATTTAATATTTGACGATATTTCGAAAATCTGTCGAGAATGTGCAAGGTTTATTAAAATCTGACAATAACGGGCACTTTACATGAAGACATATCTTCATTTATATCTTGCTGATTTTCTTAGAATGAGGAATTTTTCAGATAAAATTTAAAAAACAAAAATATTTTGTATTCAGTAATTTTTTTTCCGAAAATTGGCAAAATACGGCACGGGCAGGCCAGAGATGACACAACTATATATGTCTAATTAGATGTTTATATTCTTAGATTAAAAAACTGCATGTTTCGGCCGATAGTGGTCATCATCAGGTTTTTTTTCATTCGAATCAATTAAGTTATTCTATACACAATTGGCGCGACGGAGTTTTGATGAGGAGATCTCAACATCAAAACCATTGTTGGGAGCATAGTATCTCTATATTGGGTGTGTGGGTGAACCACGTAATAATACTTAAAAGTATAACACGTTGTTATCAGAAACAAAGTCATGAGGGGTCCCGTCCTGGGGAAGCCGGTTGTATCTTCGTAGGGGTCTGGCTTAATTACATGTCGCGTCATTCTCTTTTGGGTCGTTTCTGTGGATCTAAGAATATAACATCTAATTAGCATTTTTTATTTATATTACAAATCACAATCTACTAATTTAAATAGAGCAGTTAGTAAGGTTGAGGTAAGAAAAGGTCGTAAGGCAGGCACCATCCATCGGTGGTTCCCTGGAGTAGTGTTATTGAGCTGTCTTCCGGCCATAATCGTTTGAGTCGTCTGTCGACCGAGGGGTTGAAGAGAGCTCTGATCAATTGATTACTGTGCTCAGTGCTGCGATTTTTGTATTTGTTGGCGTTGATTCGAACCACTTCCGTTACTTAACGGGATGTCGAAGTCACTGTACAAGGTTTGGTTGGAGACGTACCAGGGGGCAAAGCTGATCATTCTGAGCATTTTTGACTGGAATGTTTGGAGGATCTTGGTGTTGGATGGCTTGCTGCATCCCCATAGCTCTGTCCCGTATAATTAGATATATATAGTTGTGTTTTTGACCACATACCCACTTATTAGTTTATATACACACACAACGGGGATGGCACACTTCATAGTCAGAGATGACAATATAGTACGGAGCATGCACTTCGCACGCTGGACAACTCGGGCAAAAAACACATACCCAGTGTAATTAATACCTATTGCTTTTCCATGGCAACAGTGGACTCGAAACCGCCTCAATGTCCATTGCCTGTCGTGTCCATATACCCTACCCACGAGTGATAACTCTGCATGGTGTCTGTCACCTACTGCTGGCCACGCTGCTGCTGTTGTCTACATGAAACAATGGCTGTCACTGATTACCCCCCTTCTGTCAGCAGCCCGCATGAATCCGTGTGATGGATGATAATTGCACCCTTAGCTGGCATATCGCGAGTCGTTAAAACGCTTTATAATCTATCTTGACAGTAAAATACAGTCGACTCATTTGTCATTATTTGCTTACGTGCAAGACAGCTGAAATATCCTAATCGCCACATCGTAAAATTTTACCGGGAAAGGTATGTTTGATAGTGTCTGTATCCTGTCCTACCTAGCCTGCTATCCTATATTATTATTATTATTGATGTTGAGCCGGGATAGTTCGGTTAGTGAACTCACAGGCAGCGGGATACAGCAGAAATATTTATCTCTGCTGTTACGCCTTTTCCGTCGGCGTAAAATCGGCGAGAACGTAAAGCTGAGCTTCGAGTTTATGTTTTCTGTACGCCTTTATGGTGTGGAATTAGGTATAGGGGCGACTTTGGGACCGTACTTACTTACTTACTTACTCACTGCATGGTGCGGAGTCCTTCTTGAGAAGCGAACTGGTTTGCAGCTAGTCAAGAAATTCCCCGCATTTCACGGAACCCGAAAGTTCATTACCGCACTCACCAGAGTCCGCCACCTGTCTCTATCCTGGGCCAGCCCAATCCAGTCCATATACCCACATCCCACCTCCTGGAGATCCATCCTAATATTATCCACCCATCTACGCCTAGGCCTAGCCAGTGGTCTCCTTCCCTCCGGTTTCCCCAGCAAGACCTCATACACCCCCCTCTCCTCACCCATACGCGCCACATGCCCAGCCCATGGGGTCTACTCCCAAATTTACCAAAATTACTCGACGGGGGAAGAGTTGTTGATTATATATTGTACCGGTATTAGAGCTGATGAGTGGCAGAGATATTAAACCGCATACAGGCGTAAGTGCCCTGTCGATCGTCCTGGGAATTTGTTGATACTCTGAAAACGAATTTTAAGGTACTTGTAAATGGTGTTTAAAAATTTAGTTTTTCTCTCACAGAGAACACACACTCTGCATTGTAAAGACGCGGCGTTGAATGTTGTGTGCGGAAATAATCAGCCTGTATTCTGGGAAACATACGTAGCCTTTTTACAATTGCAAAGCTGCTCACTGTTAAATCTGATGATACATACAGTACAGTAGCCACTGGTTTTCAAAGGACAGCGGCCTTAACATGACAAGTTAACTAATTCATGTCATGTACCAATTTTCTGTACGACGAACCATTTCTTACCATCCTACAATATCGAGTTGTGATTCATGCAAGACAGGAGCTGCACCGCGGTGATATCCCAAAATCATGGTAGACTGCCCCTAAAAACAGACCTCGTGGAGAAGAGTCATACATAGAAAGTCTATAGACAGATGGGTACAAGTTTTGCGTCTGTAATGGAACCCTAGGCCTGATCGGTCCAGACCATATCCTGCCTCTTTTAGATCCATTTTAATTCTATATTACTCTCTAGGTGCATTTTCATTTTATCCTCCCGTATATGCCTATGCTTATGTCTTTAAGGTGTTCTCTGAACTTGGTTTTTTGACCACGTTTGTGTAATTTAAGTTGTATCCGACCGTCACATTAATTACAACAATGTGTTAATCTCCCATCACAGCAACTTGGGCGTGTGTGCAGATTTAATAATGTACTCCTTGTATTTTACGGCATTTTGATTTCCGTAATCAGCTCCAAATTGTCATATACTTCCAAGTACGTGTATGTATATGCGGCAGTTAACATTCATTGTATATAAGTATATGCTTCCATTTCTCAGTATCGTAACGATACATGTTATGGCAATGTAATGCTCGAACTGTAGAAACAGTTGTTTGTTACGTCCGACTCTAGAGCTGTTGCTAGGATACGGTACAAAAACATGCCTACTTGCAGCACTGATTTACATCTCAGCACAAGGACTGATAGACGAAGAACAACGAATGTTGTTAATGTATCGTTCATAATTCTTGTTTTGTAGCAGGCCAGTCGGATGTCGACTATATAATTTTACAGTACTTCTGTAATTATAAGACCGTCCTTGTCTATATAATTTATCTATTTCTCTTTGCAGCACCGGTCGGAGTTCGTCTGCTGGCGATAACGAGAAGGGAACGGCCGCAGGGCCCAGCTCTGCCATGGATTCCAGCTCAGAGTCTGTGGACGGCGACCAGAAACCCCCTGCGGGACTAGATCATCCGACCACGCAGGCCATGCTTGCCCAGGTATGCAGTAACGAGCAAATACGACAGTATTTGTCTGAAATTGAATTTGGATTAAAAATCAAACTCTCTGTAACCTAAACTTTACCGTATCCCGCGAATATGAAGTGAAAACCAATGCGAACTTCCTGTAACGAACGTATAGGAACAATCTAAATTTAACAGAGAATACTGTCATCAGCTGTAAAGGAACCTGCCGGCGGTGTATGGGAGCAAATTTGGACGGAAACGCTTCTTATTGCAACTATGTAGGAAATTTATCTCCGTAATTAACCAACTTGATGCACAAAATTTTTGTTTTACAATAAGTTTATTTCATGCCTCTACATGTTTCGAGCACATGTGCTTATAATCAGGAGGTCAAAATTGCATTACACAGCCTCTGGTATCATCACACCTATAGGTGTGATGATACCAGAGGCTGTGTAATGCAATTTTGATCTCCTGATGATGAGCACGTGTGTTCGAAACATGTAGAGGTATGAAATAAACTTACTGTAAAACAAAAATGTTGTGCATCAAGTTGGTTAATAACCGAGATAAATATACTGAGATGCACGGTCAGCAAAACGTCAAAAAAATATGTAGGAAATGTCTGCAGGACGTGACACGTCCGGTGCGTCCTCTCTCTTAAGGCCCCTGTTGTATCATTCGTGAATGCTTTCAGTGCAGTCTGAAGGTAGTCACTACTTACTCTCGTTTTTCGCGAGGGATGTGTTTTGACTGTTTCGCCGGTCTCTTCGGCGCAGCTGTATTTCTTGTACTGACATTTTACACCCCTCGTAAAGTGCGAGCTGTCGTATTCCTTGTGTGCTTGTCCTGTTTCCTGTACCTGCCTGGCAAAAGGGCGAAATGTTTCGGAGAGTCACTTGTTTCTTTGGCTTCAGTTTGTAACTGCCAAAGAACAGTCTGCCGCCAGGCGAAATGTTTCGGAGAGTCACTTGTTTCTTTGGCTTCAGTTTGTAACTGCCAAAGAACAGTCTGCCGCCACTACAAATTTCAGTGACATAAATGTAGTTTATATTTGTCTGGTTACCCGAGAGCATGAACGGATTTCCAGAGGGTTGTTTATTCGTGAATAAGTTTGCCCCATTGCTTTAATATCAGAGAAACTGCGAGATGTGCGGATCTCACGGCTTTCGTGATTAAAATCTAGAATTTCTGTTGCATTACACACTGTATTGGTATATAGTTACCGTAGTTTCAGAGGAGCTTGCTGCCTCCATCTTCAGGGTCCGATGTCCACGAATGGAGTCTTTCCGGCAACAGAAATTGTTTAGTTTCGCGTGAGAGACGATGATGATGAGTGGTGAATCGGAGGGGATACAAAAGGAGACTGCGGTTGTGTATCCTGAAGTATTAAAACAGACTCTACCTAGCCTCGTGTTCCAGAGACGACAGTAAAAGTAAAGTACACCTTGTAACCTGCCATGAGGTCACACGCTGAGAATAGAAGTACATCACTACCTTCCATTTAACCTCGACAGTAGATGCGGGGAGGTCGTTAACACCACACCCCGGTCGCTTTACCCCCGGGAATGACCCGATACCCACTGTAAAAAACAGTACCAAAATAGAAACCACCTCTTGTGTAATCCTGTCCAGTCGGTGTTTAATGCAGTTAAACAGTGAAAGTTAAGCTGTCCCTGTGCGCACTTTGTAGACTTAAGAGGGAATGGAGGCACTTATTCTTAACCTCGTCACTAGGGGGGGTGGGGGGTGAGCGGTCAGCCTCACATCCAGGTCACTTCAGCCCTGGGGAACAGTCCAAGGGTAGCCTTTGAATAGGAGGCTGAGTGCGCACCAGAGCCGGTCTGGAGGCCTTGGAGAACAGGAAGTTCTCCTGCACTTGGTGGGAGTCTAACCAAAATTCTACAGTCAATTCCTCATGCAATAAATTAGCCAGTATTAATGTTAGGCGTTATACCCCAAATATGACCCTATGTTATGCCATTGTACTTTCATGTATCGGCTCAGACTGAAACTTTACCGTATGCGGGGGGCAGTTGGAGGACTGAAATCGGAAACTCGAATCCCGTGTCAGGCATGCACCTTTCCTGCTTTTTTATCCTGTGTGTATCGATCTCGATAGATCTGTCTACGACCCAGCGAATGGAGTCCTGAGGGCTTCAGCGCTTTATGGTTACCGTGTCTGAGACCAGAGAGTAAATCCCACGAAGACTGAAGAAGAAATAATTCGATATTCTGTTGCGAAAAGTAGCATCTGCCCACTCCCCTTCGTATTAATCAGAAATCGCAGCTGACTTCGAAGCGTTACAGTACGTTTGAGGGTGGCGTATCGTTTCGTGTTTGGGTAGGACATGCGTCCTGGGAGTTCGTACGTCACAAGCACGGATACAGCATTAGGTGTAGCAGACACTACCTTTGTTTCGTCGCCGGTATACATGTCTATCATCCTTCTGCACTCTGCGTCACAAGAACGCGGATCACTTCCTGTGATCGCTCTTACTTATTTATTTATTTCTGTTCCGGCAATGCGGTCTGTAAAGTGCTCACATTTTTTTGGATCGATTCGTATCGGAACAAAATCGAATGACTCAGGCGTTAATTTATAAAAGTACAAGCACAGTTATTCGGGAAGCAACTACATACCGTATAAGACTGAATATACGGCGAGTAAACCGCACAGAACGGATCTCCAGGAGGCGGGATGTGGGTATATGGACTGGATTGGGCTGGCCCAGGATAGGGACAGGTGGCGGACGCTTGTGAGTGCGGTAATGAACCTTCGGGTTCCGTGAAATGCGGGGAATTTCTTGACTAGCTGCAA
>Ga0123353_10009834_pt1 | contig 13252 bp, 14 predicted proteins | sample TergutLab28metaG_3_FD_92763 | JGI IMG/M metagenome (GOLD analysis project Ga0123353, IMG submission 92763) | Labiotermes labralis P3 segment gut microbial communities from Petit-Saut dam, French Guiana - Lab288 P3 | ecosystem: Host-associated > Arthropoda: Insects > Digestive system > Gut ...
CAGTTTGGTATCAACTGTAGTTAATTTCACACAATACTCCATTGCATGTTACACAGCACATAATGACATGCAACAATGCCAAATATGAATACAGCTCACACGGTGTTTCCTTTGGAGAAGATAGGGGGCAGAGTTGGATGTCAGCACTAGTGCACATCATGCTTCCACCAGTAATTCATGACCTCCAGCAAAATGCATCCAAAGGATGACTTTTGCATGTTGGAAAGGTTCTTCATTTGCTCTGTCCCAGCCCTATTGTATAGAACACAAACCCCATATGGACTTTCCTGGTATTGAAAGCTAGGCATCCAAAGTAATGAGTTAAGATATTTCACCTTTTTCACTTATAAGTATAAAAATAAGTTATTATTTTCCAATTAGGCATTCATTCTTTCATTCATTCTGTTTTTCTTATGACAGGTCCGTAACCTCCTCCAAAGAAAGTTCTCCACAGAGTGCAATCTAGTTCTTCCTCTTTCAGTTTACAGTATCCACTCTTTTCCTGAAGGTCATCCAGTAATTAGGCATACAAAACATAAATATAATTTGTAATAAATTTAAATAAAGACAAAGAAATAGGAACATATAATAGGTACCCGAAAAAATATATGAAATAAAAATCAACTTAATTTCAAATTATGTACAAAATAGACTCAGAAATATCCAGGATATTTGTTACCTGACAGTTTTGGAGGATTAATTCAGAAAACAAGTAAAATTTTCATATGTCTGCTGTAGTTTCCATTCCAGTATATTTGCAAGTGAAGCTGCCATGTTGTGTTCAAATGCTCTTGAGTGAATAGAACTTGATGTGTCAAAAATGTTATGATATACTGGCTTGCTGAAGTATCAGTGCAAGTATGCTGATTATGATCTGCAGTTGGTGTACACTGCACATATTGTAAAAAACATACATGAGCATGGACCTATTAATAACAAGATGCCCCTACTCAGACAAGTACACAAAGACCCTTCTCTGCAATCCTTTGAACAGTTTTACTTCCAGTTATATTCATGTAATAGTAAACTTGTCCCAGAACAATATGCGGGAAAGCACAACCCACTGTACCAACTTATATACGATCTTCAATTTTGTCATGCTGGCACATGATCTTCTTGCAAGTGTAATGTGCCTGAACCTTCCAAAGCCTATTACTGTGCTAACTTTCGTTAATTACGTTGGCTGCTTCCAAGGTACTGGTATGTACTGTATTGGTTATTGCAACCATCATTTTACATTTCAGTTTTATGTATACTTTGTACATTCATATATTTTAAATATTTGCTTATGTTTATATTTCAATTATTTTACTGTTTTTTAACATTAATTTCCTGTATAATAATATCCCAGCCATTCTGCAAAGGAATGTCTATGTTCTAACTATTCTACTCTTTGACACGTTTACAAAAGTGGATAATTTGTTTTTATGTGGTATTGTTTTGGTTTGATTCCCTGATGATTGCCCGTTGTGGATTGAGACATGTAGGAGTGCTCAATATGATATTATAATATAAATATCTAAGGAATGATTTTGTGCACTTTGTTGATTTAGTGTCATTAGTGGTTTATTGATATTGCATGGAATGAACAGTATAAAGTGTAGGAACAGTTTGTGAGTAAATTTATTTTTTATGTACTGTTTGATAGTCTGTTTCTGTGGCTGAGTTACTGTTGTGCGTGTATTTTGTTAATTGCACTATGTTACAGTTGTCCAAAGCCAGTGTGTTAAATTTTGTATTAGGTGGTAATATTAGGCAAAGTAAACATGAGACATGAAATTGAATCTGTGGGGAGGATTCTCTTAGTTGCTGTTAAATTGTTTAAGTTATGTGATTGTGATTTTTTAACATTTAATATTTTGTAATTATTTATTTTATGTGATACAATACTTTAATCCAATACCATGAAGATTGGAAGGACATGGGCTTTATTCTTTGGCTCAGAATAGGAATCAGTGGTTAGCTGTTGTGAATATTGTAAGAGGCCTTCAGGTTTCATAAAATATGGTGCATTTAATAAGCAGCTGAGCAGCTCCTAGCTTCTCAAGAAGGGCTGTACTCCTGGATTTTTTTGAGGGTAGTGACGCCTGTGTCCCTGGGATAAAGCAACCAGGGTTTGGAGCTGACCACTCACTACCATCTAGTGTGAGTGTTAAGAATGCATGAGCTGGGCTTGCACTTCCCTATAAGTAGGAATGGGAGGAACTCGTGTTTAGAAACAGTAATTTATATGCACTGTACAGCAAGGGTTCACAAATCCCAGCTATCTGGTCACCAAGGTAATGAATTTTATTCCACAGTACCTAATATTTTCAGTATAATTATTGCATTCCTCCACCTCTGTGACATGCAAAATGTGTATCAGTTCACATGCAGCAGGCAGAAAGTGCCACATAACATGAGAATAACAGGTCAATCCAGAATTGTGGATCCTCAGTATGTAATTTGTTTCATGTCACCCATCTGGAACCTTGAATTTGGAGGTGGTTCCTAGATGTTTGGAAAATTTGCAGACGCTTGCTGTACAGCTAATATTATGTCACTGGGTAACCTGAATAGGTGGTGCTAGAAGTTGACAGAAGTTTTTTTTTTAGCATGCATGAGTACATAATATGTTATATTGTGTTCCAGGGGCACTACGGTTGTCCAAATAAATCTAATATCTATCATGAATGCACCACATTCTGTGAAGAAAGGTGGGGGCAAGGTATCATTGATCCTGATCCAAGCTACATGCGCAAGAAACAGAGAATGTTGCTGAAGTATCCATTGCCTGAAAACTGGGTTGAAATTTATGATCCTGGCACGTAAGTTGCATATCAAATTGCATTATCATGTAGCTTTTGCTTGATTTGAAGAATGTTCCATGTTGGCTTATGTAATTTGGACTTTTTCTTATTTTTTATAACTTTGTGTGTGTGTGGGGGGGGGCATGCCCTTTTATGTCAGTGTCTGTGTTTAAAGATGTGCATGCACATGTCTATACATGTATGTAAGTCAGATCATGTTTTAAATTTATAGACTAAGTGTAACACGGGTTATGGACCTGTCATTGATGGTGATAATTTTTTTGTGAATCTAATCCTTATGCGCCACAGGAAATGACAAGAAAAAGGTGCCTTTTGTTTAGTCATGACTTCTGGTCCTTGTGTTTTACATGCTTTTACACACTTTCCATAGTATCCTGGGCAAGGGCCCATAAGAACATTGTTAAAATGAAATACATTTTGTATTTCTTCAGATGTACATTTTCCCATACTTTGAAACATAATTTTTATAGTCCTGGCTGCAAACATGTATATGATTTTATGTTTCATGATTTTATTCTCTGTATTTTTGTGCTAGTCAGGTAATGCTGCTAAATAAAATCAGACTGATGTAACAGTAGGGTACATGCAGTTCTTCCAGTGTCAATCAAAAATGGGATCCAGCAAACTGTGATAGTATTAACATAAAAAAAATGAGCATGTCACAATGGTCCTGCCAAAACTAAATGTTGACATAATTAAAACATCTTCTGTATATGTAACAGTAGATTTGATGGGATGGATGTCTGATTTGAATTCGTTGACCATAATCAATTGTGATTACATAATCTCTTACTTTGAGCTAGTGTCATGATTTGCACTTTGTGTTGTTCGTCATAAGCAGGGAATATATGCCATTATTTTTAGACCAGATTGTGGACCAAGGTTAATTTCATAGCAAAGGGTGAAATATGGATTAAGAGAAGTGGAAGTTATTTACAGTGTCCATGTTAAACACAGGTGTGAAGAACCGTGAAAGAATTGAAAGAAGTCACATCCATTGTGGGTCTTTCTCTACATGGTGGAAATCAATGAAATACTCACAGACTAATGAAACTGAATCTGCTCTTGTTTCATGGTTCAAGCAAGCACATGCAAGTAGTGATCTTGTAGATGGTAATATCGTCCAGGAGGTTTTGCATATTACTGCCCATTTAGTAGTAGAAGAGTAGTTCCATTGGTTCAATCTGCAGCTTTAGCAGGAGGCATACCATTGTTCACATAACTCAGCAGTGGAAGGCATAAGTGTTGATTCAGAAACAGTAGGTGACTTTTATTGGCTGACCATTGAAATAAATTAAACAGTATGATGCCTGTGACATATATGATGCTGATGAACAAATATAAAACTACACTTGGCTTTGAGAATGCTCCCAAACTGTCCACAGAGTATTGTGCTGATAAAAATTCCTGGATGACCACCCTGTTCTTGAATATTACCATACACAACTAGACAGGAAAGTTTGCTAAAAATTCATAATTCCTACATTTTATTGATCAGTATGTTCTGCACTTCAAGATCTCATTTCTGATGAACATTAAAGTTGTTGTCAGCTGACTGTACCGGCCAGCCATAGCCTTTAGATTTGGATGTCAAACATGCATTCAGTTGCCAGTGTGAAAAACATTTTGTTGGAAAAATTGTCACCTTGATAGATGGTGGACTGCTCCATGATGCTGGCTGTATGAAGTGGATGTACTGTCTGCTGTGCACTTCACATCAGTAGCTTGGAGATTTATAACTCCAGCTACTAATAGGAGCTGTTGTGTAAATTGTGGTGTTCCAGTTGATGTCAGTAGTAATGATGACAGTGCACTAAAGAAAATGACTGTCATAGTTGGCAGCCGCTTGGATTGCATTTGGAGGACAACATGACATGTCACAGTGTTCTAGAGATTTGTAGAGTCCACACTGTTGACCAGGTATTGGACCAACAGTTGACCATGCCAGACAAAGAACCAGAAGAGGAATAAGAGGAGATTGCAGAAGATAAGTCCACATTTTTGGACACACTGAAAGGCCTAGAAGCAGTGAGAAAATAGATGTGCCATTTTAAACAAAGGACAGTATTATTGTAATTTGTATTAAAGTTGAAAATTAATTGTACAGACTGAGATTTTAAGAAAATAAACCATCAGCACTTGTTGACTGGTTAAATAATTAAATAAATAAATGCTGTAGATCATATAACTTCTCATGTTATTATCACAGTATGTCACTAGGTTAGAATTAAAACCTACTGGAGTATTAACAAGGTACATGTATGGTACCACTTCATTTAGATCCTGAAAGTAGATTTGTCGCAAATTAACCACACTAAAACAAAATCAAAATGGCTCATCAAAATGTTAACTGGATTTGTCCCTAGTGTGCACCAGGGGTGTACACATTCCAGGTGCCAGGTCAGTGTGGCACCTGTGTTTCATATGGTGGTGCCCAATATTAATGGATCCTTGGTATGGAAGTTGCTTTTTGTCACCCGTCTGCTGCCTAGAATTTTTAGGGGGCTGCTACAGTTTTATAAATTTTTGTGTACCCCTGGTGTGGACATAGTTGGACAGATGAGTTGACGTACATGGTGAAACTAATAGGAGCTTCTTTGTAGTTTGCTTTAACATATGTGAAAGATGGATTTATAAATAGTTGTAGCTTCTTTCTTGTGATTTTAACTTCCAGAGGTCGCTATTATTATTGGCATACTGAGAGTGATGCTGTATCATGGCTGTCTCCTCGACATCCTCGTGCAGTCATCTCTGATTCAGCTGCACATATTCGTGAGGAAATGCAGATGGCTGAAGTTGATGACGAGGAGGAAGATGAAGATGAAGAGGATGAAAAAGAGAGTGATATGGATGATGATGGAGAGGTTTGTTCTTTATAAAGTAATCAGGCTTTATTTCAGAAAAGCAGAAATTTTAATGAGTACTGTCTGCATGTGAGCCAGGATAATGTAGTTGGTACAGTGGACTGGATGGCAATGGAAGTTAAGCATGATTCCCAGCAGGGGCGGGAGGTTAGCTCTTCTTCATAGTGTTCAGACCAACTCTGGGGCCACTCAGGCCCATATTCAGTGGGTACCTGGTGCTCTTTCCAAGGCATAAATTGGCCATGGCATGTCACTGACCACTTACCTCAGTCTAGTGCTGAGATTAAGAATGAATAGAGACGTACGTTCACTCCTGTATATGCCCTCGTGGTGTGCACAAAGGCACCTTTACCTTTACCTTACTTCTCTGTTGGACAAAATGAAGTTTGGACCCACTACCATTTGCAGTAATATATGAGTCATGACTTCTTAGTTTATTAAAGCAAAAATGCATCTCAATTAAATTGAAAATATTCCAAGAATTTTATGATTAAAGCATCTATAAATTAACTCAAATAAAGCAGATGTAAAGCTTATGTTCTTGCCACAGAGAAACAAGTACAAAAAACATAGTTTGTAGAAAAAATTGGGTGTTGCACCTCACTTGTGAATGTGTGGTAAAAGGAATTGATAGCAGTGAAATCAGTTCCCTTCTTATATTTATTCCCATAATGAATGAAATTTTTTTGTCATGTATCTGGTTGTTTCATTCAGGTGCTGTTGTTTTGAGATAGAGAATATGGAGCTTTGAAAAGCTAAGGAGAAGAAGAACTCCCTCCATATACAGAAAAAAGAGTTTTTGTAGTATACATTCCTCCCTTAAGAGAGTAAGTGGAGGCTAATGAGCTTACCATGCTGCCTGCCTCTCTGCCTAAGTTTCGGCTTTGGAACCAGTTGATCAGTGTCCACAAAACTTAGTTTCAGCATGGTTCCATCTGGAGACTACCCCAAAGCTGTACCTTCCAATACAGTGCAATTATTAGTAACCATTCCTGCAAGACATGTAAAATAGACGTAATAATAGTGCCACTTACTGTTGGGTCCTGAAATAATGTATGATCTTGGGTGAACATGGAACTTCTGTGTGTACTCTTTTCGTATTATGTGAAGTAACGACATGAATTTGTGAAACTTTTCTTTGCCTTTAAATTATGTGGTGATAACTAATGAACTACTAGAGCTACACATTAGCATTTAGTAGGGAGATAGAAGGTGCACATACCTACATGTTGTGTATGAAATATTGCTTTAAGTCAATGACTAGAAACATGGCAATCATGCAGAACTTTGAGGTTATATCCTACAGATCTACTGTGTACAGAATATGTACTTCCACAGTAAAATCTTCACATATATAAAATAAAACAACAGTAGTAGTACTAACAGATGTGTAGGACCAGAAAAGTATGCACTAATAAAGTAGGCTTAATATACTGTGCACCATGCATTTCCACATTATGAAAAAGAACAGAAGAGACCCATCTGGATGATAGTTATTAGCTTATAGTACTCCAGAAAACTGTTAATGTCCTGAGGTGGAAGGGGCAAAAGTAGAAAACTCTGTAGTGTTGAGTTTTTCTTGCAAGTTTTGTAGTTGCTGACATGGTCAAGAAATCCCTTGCCTTGCAAGGAATGTGAAGTTTATTTTACCATATGCACTACAGTCTGATATTTGAGTGTATGTAGAGCTAGTTGACTATTACAGAACCTAGACCTTACATGAATATTTCATGAGTATGGATTATGAAGTTGCTTGTTACATAATTTTCACCCATTTACTGTCTCTCAGTTCCAAGAATTCTTAACAGCACTTTGTTCTCTTAATCATGTTCTTCCATAGGAGTGAGAGACCAAGTAGGGAAAAACAGTATTAACATTAGCATTCAGCTTTTAAATTCATTAAGTTGACATTCTTTCAAATTAGAAGTTACAAGCATTGCTGTAGTATTTCTGCATTTGATATGCATGACACAGATACTGATACTTGCCATAGGTTTGAACCCTGAACTTTTCCATACAAAGTTTTAATACTTTTTAATGCTCATGAATTTGTTCTGTGCTGTAGGGAAGTGATGAAGATGCAAGAGAGGAAAAACGAAGGGAGGAGCAAGAGAGAAGACGGGAAGCACGGGAGCGACTTAGAGCAAAAGGACGTACAAAAGTTAGAGACAATGACATAGACCCAATGGATCCAGCTGCCTATTCTGACACACCTAGGTAAATATATGTATTGTAATTAATTAGAATTCTCTAGTGGAAAGGACAGTAGTTCTTTATATTTACTGGTGTTATATTGAAATATTCTGATTCTTGGTTCAGGAAAATGTATCTGTTCTTAGATACTATTTTAGAAGGTGGAAGGTTTTCACAGCAGCTGTTGATGTAGCCACTGACTTCTCAAATTTTGAAGATGTGTGTACAAACAAATAAGAGAAATTGGAACCATAACTCAGAAGATGCATTTCTCCATGGTTAATAGAGTAATAATGTGTAGGTTGTTTTTATAGTTCATGTATCAATGTATTGTGAACTCTCAGTTATCGTAATTTGTATGGATAACAGAGCTCCATTCTACATTGCTTTGCTTGGTGTTCTAATTGTAGGAACATAACCCTACATTAAATAGGGACTTTTGTAGTGTTGTGTTGACAGTTTTGTGTGCTTATTTGATCTCAAGCATGGATTTAACTTTTCCATTTGACCATAAATATTGTACTGTTGAAGAACAGTTTCATTTTAGATGGTGTGACAGATGTCCACCTACCTTGCAGCTAATTGGGTTGTGTATGACTGTTACCATCTTCTTCTTCTGTTAAAGATGACTACGGCTAAAATTTATGGAGTATATGCATACAAGAAATTTGCATTTGCTGGAGTACAGTTATGAAAAAAGACACGGAGCACACAGGTCATACATTGACAGTGATAATTTTGTCGGGTGCATACTCAAGCACCCCTTTCTGTGCTAACCATTACTGTCTGGGAATAGACAGGGATTTTAAATCTCCCATTATAATAGGGTTGGCAGCCAAATTTTGATTCAGGGATAGCAGTTTTATCAACCAGGAATATGAAATTTTATAGAATCTGATTTTGTAGGGCTAGTTGTTTTATTTTACTTAGGATTTAGGGGATTCATGTTGAACAAATGCAAACCCTGGCCCACTGGAACTTGCACATTTATATGCTCACGCACCAACCGAATAATGTGATGTGTGGCTGGTAAATAGTGAAGTACTTCAGATGTTCTTGCCCATTTGCACATTCTAGGGATAATACCTTTGTCACCACTCACCATCTTAGTAAGCACTGTAATATGAAACGTTATCCATTTTATGGCAGGAGCTCTCAAATTCAAAAACATATGTGGCATGCTTCCCACTCCACACTAAATTTTCTGGTAAGTTCTGCAGAAAAGTATCAAAGGTCAACACATTTTTAAGTTTGTAACCACTAGACTGCTGAATTCCCTGGTTTCTGCATCCTTTGCTTGTTTATGAATACCTGATAAAGTGTTTTGCATGTTTTGCGGTTAATAGATGAGTGTGACTTATGTCTGCAGGGGGACTTGGTCTACTGGACTGGGGAAAAAGAATGAAGCAAAAACTGGTGCTGACACGACAGCAGCAGGGCCTCTCTACCAGATGCGACCATATCCAAGTCCTGGAGCTGTACTTCGATCCAATGCCAAGAGCAGACCACGGTCAGAAAAGCCAAAGGTCATGCGTCCAGAATTGCCACCAAAATAGACCAAAAGTGTGCAAAATCTATGTTTTATCCCATAGTGACAATCACAGGACACAGAAGAGACTATTAGGCCTGCTGGTTATCAAATTTGAATTTGGAGTCTACACAGTGTGTTTCGTATCACCATCGCAAGTGGCCATTGCATCGCCAGTCATCCTATGATGAGTGCTCCTTCCACAATCCCACATATTATTTACTTGGACTCTGTGGCTTATACACTGAGGGGGAGTTAAGGCCATTAAATAACAAACACAGGCAAAGCTAAGCTTATTGTTATACATGGCATGAAGACATGGCGAAGGTGTGGCGTTCTTACTCCACTCATTCTTAAAACTTGATGCTAGATGGTGGTAGATGGTGAGACACATTCGTGGCCACATTACCTCTGGGGGAAGAGCCCATCCTACCCAGAACTAGCCCATGCTTCTTAGAAATGAGGGCAGTCTTTGCCCCTTCAAGGAATTGAACTCTGGTATGTCCAGTCCATAGCATAGTCACTGTACTGCTTATGTCATCCTGGCTTCACAGCATACACTGCTTCAGTAGTTAAGACTAGATGTTCACAATAATTGAAATAGATATGGTATATCCAAATCAATACATATTGCAGCTTTGTCAGTAATGAAGAAAGTAGGAATGTGTGTGTGATTTATCTGCTTATTTTAAGTTATAAGGTGTCTCCCAGTGTGTGTACAGTGAAACCTTTGTGCATTGTTTCTGAATGGACCATGGAGAGGAAACACTGATTGCGGAAAAGCATTAAATTTGTCAGAAACTTGAGAAAATAAGCAATAAAAATTTTACATTTTGCACATAGGCTCATAAAAATGATAAACAAAGTAAAAGCTATGTCATACCAGTGTGCAAACTACTACTTCCAAAGAAGCCTGTAATCAATAACTGCTTCCTTTGGAACCTTATGTTTCAGAAAAATCAGCTGGGTGCATAAAAGAATGATTTAACGGTTTTGAAAGCAGCATGGTGTTTGGCAAAATTCATTACTTGTTCAAGACCATAATAGCCTCCCTCTTCTTCCTGACCACTGTTGCTGCCACCTACATGATCATCACGTAGCTCATCTATGCTGGAAACACCATGTGCAAGTCCATGGTCTACAGATGCAAAAGAACTGAAGTTGACATCCTTTTTGGCATCTAGCCATATCCAGTCCTTGTTGAAGGCATCGCAAGTGTAAATCTTTTTATCAGCACTACATAAAAATTCTTTGACAGTCCATGGTTTGTAGTACACCAGTTTTCATTCAAAATATTTTGAGAGTATGGTATTCTACAAAGCACAGGTGTACATACAGGGACTTACCACACCCGTCATAGAGCTATAACAGGTCCTCGGTTTAACATCCTTTTGTGCGTGTGTGTGTGCGCGCATGCACATGCATGTGTGCATGTGAATGCATTGCAGAGAAAGTGCACATGCACAGGCTCACCAACCGTCTGTGCTGCGGCATCTGTTTTGAAAGTGTTGGAAGTATAGGTTTAGGAGAGTGACATCCAGATCCCTGATGAGGAAGGCCAGTCATTTTGGTCAGCTTTTCTTTTACCGCTTTAGTTTCGATGACAGAAGGATAGGAACTCTTCATTTATGAGGGCACCATATTCATCAGATTTTCATCCTCAATCTCTAAAGGAATGGAAAGTTTAGGTCTAACATTACCATCATCACCATTCAAATTAGGTGATGTAAAAGTGTTCCTAATGCCAGAATTAGTGGAATCAAGTTTAGGCGAAAGTGTAGACAGGAATGTTTTTTGGAGGGGGCATAGTGGAGGTTCAACTGGTATGTTTTAATCATTTGTTTCTCATGTTTCTGGTTCTTCAAAGCTGTAAAAACATACAATAATAAAATCTTCTTCCAAATGAAATTAATCTTATTCTTCAAGATGTTACAAATGTCTGGTGGTGCAAGGTTTTGACCATGTACATATACTATAGAAAATAGAAGTAAAAAGTGTAGGAGACAAGAATACCACAGAATCCTTTACATGATGGAAGTACTTCCACTACCTCACAAAAGATGCTACAACATAATGGAATAAAACTAAGAATAACTCTATTTCAAAGAGTCGCAGATATGAGGACATAGTTTGTACAAGTAGCTGTTGGGTGGAAGACTATTTTGGTCTGCTCAGTGACTGGATATTATGTGACAGAATTGCTGCTTGAAAATAAACATCCATATGTAACTATTTCGCAGTACTCCTGCTCGCCAGGCAGCTGCTATTATAGATGTATGTCATTATCATTCAAAGGGCTCGGTATCTCCTTTGGTTCTGAAATAGAGACTTCACAAGTGAAGATTTCCCTACAAACAAGGTTACATTACCCTCACAACATGCTTGTGTGAGAGGAACAGTTACAGCACAACAATGTAAACTTTGTGTTTTAAATTGACAGCCTTCATCATTAAACATAAGCCTTTAGGACTAAAATCAAATTGTAAAGTGGGTTCTAAAATGAGATGGAGATATTTCCATCCCCCTCTTCACAGTACATGTGTTTAGGATTAGTTATCATGCTGAAGTGATTCCAGCTCCAGGATGGCACCAATCTCCTTCTTGTGTGCACCTGGACAAGAATCTTACATAATTTTCTCTTTTGTGAGGTCTTCATGAAGCCTTCTCTTGCTGAGGTTACTATATGGTTGGTGATGATTAGCAGTTGTTGCCCCATTCAGCTAAATTTCCCCCAGACCTCAGTACTTGTTCAACCCCAGGCTACCAGTCATGCTGTATCCCTAGTATCTCACTTTTCTTACCTTTCTGTGTGTGGTTCCTGTTCCACAGCTGGGATACAACTCTCTCCACTCAGCTATAAACTTTCCTTTTCATGGATGAGGGGAATGTAACCCTCTGCCACATATACACTGTATCACATATCTTTCAGTGACATAATTATGTAATATCACATTCTTTGGTGTTAGCCGTATGGAAAATATGAGAAGGTTTATTTTAACTGCAACATTAATTTTCCTGTATTGTGGTTATACATATGCGGGTTGCAGATACTTAATAGTAATGTAATAATAAACTGGAAATTACTGTTACTTCATAATTGCTCTGCCACTGTTTTAACCTTTAAACAACTGGGTTGGTATTTAAATTTTAGCATATGATTGATGAAAAATATGTGCATGATTTTAACAGAAAAAAGCTAAAATTGTGACTTAATGTCATTTTGTGGGGGGAAAAACAGAGATTATGCAGCATGTCTTAAAAAATGCAGACAGTTTCCATATTGTATAATATATACAGTTAATTTCCAGGTTCTTATTTACGTGCATTTGCATATGCGAATGTAGATTATTTAGAGGTTAAATTTTGACTAGCCATGGATCAAGTGAGGTGCTGGGCAAGTGACACTAAAAATGAAGGCACACAACATAATAAAAAAAAATAGTGTTAACAAATACAGTACAATCAGTAATGGTGACACAAACACAGATGGTACAAAATAATTAAATGAATGTGGAATATACAATACACTGAAAGGAACAAGAAATACATGCTGTGCCAGAAATATATAATAAAGAAATGTATCCTTTATGACCGACCGCCTCTGTGGTCTAGTGGTCGGAGTTTCTGGCTACAGGTACAGAGGTCCCGGGTTCGATCCCCGGCGCTACCAGAGTTTCTAAGTAGTAGTGGGTCTGGAACGGGGTCCACTCAGCCTCGTGAGGTCAATTGAGGAGCTACTTGAATGAAATAAGTAGCGGCTCCAGGTCTAGAAAACAGAGATTAACGGCTGTGGGGACCCGTTGCGCTGACCACGTGACACCCCTCTATCCGCAAAAGTTGGCACTAACTTCGCCGAC
>Ga0123353_10009835_pt1 | contig 13252 bp, 13 predicted proteins | sample TergutLab28metaG_3_FD_92763 | JGI IMG/M metagenome (GOLD analysis project Ga0123353, IMG submission 92763) | Labiotermes labralis P3 segment gut microbial communities from Petit-Saut dam, French Guiana - Lab288 P3 | ecosystem: Host-associated > Arthropoda: Insects > Digestive system > Gut ...
AAATCTGAAAAATCTTTCATAAGAAGGATGCTCACAGTGATAGTTGTTTTCATAGTGGTTGTGGGGGCAAGTTTCGGCATTAACCCTGAAAGAGCTGAAGTAAATTTAGGAAAAACTCTTGATATGATACAAAACCCTGAAACGATAGGCGGACGGAGCGGCATATGGGCAACATCCAGAGCAATGTTCTCAATGTATCCAAACGGGGTGGGGTTAGGTCAGTATAAATGGCATTACCTTGAAGCACAACGCAAAATGTTCGATAAATATCCAGCCGCGACATGGCAATACACTCATTGGGCTCACAATGAATTTTTGCAGTGGTTCTGCGAGGCCGGGATAGCAGGCGGGATCATAATGGTCCTAATGTTGGCGTGGTGGTTCATTTCTTTCATGGCGGCCTTGATTAAGAAAAAAGAAACCTCTTCTGAAGCGATTTGGTCTAACGCGCTGATAGTGCTGCTTTTGTTCAATGCTATCTGGACACGCCCATTCCATAGGATAGAAAACATTCTTTGGCTGTCTTTCGCGTTCGCTATCGCTAACAGAGAGATGTTTATACAAATCCCAAAATTACACTTCTCCAAAGGAAAGAATTACCTGTTAAAATTAATTGGAGCGTTATTTATATTAATATCGATTGCGGGAATATATTTTCTTGCAGATGGCATGTATGGAGACAGGCAGCTGAGGAATGCCTTATCCACTAAGGACGCGATGGAGCAGAGAGCGTTCCTTGAACAAGCTCAAAAACACATGATGGTGAAGCTTGAAGCTGAAAAACAACTTGCATACCACTACATATCCTATGCGGAGTCGATAAGAAGTGAAAGCGATATTATTGCGGGGCTTGAACTTCTGCTTCAATACTTCAAAAAAGAGCCGCACTCTCAAGAATTGAACGTCTTGTTTGATTGGGCGCGAAAATTCCAAAATGTGAGAGTTTTAAGGTATCTTGTTGAATTCTTAAAACCGGGAACTTTTGAATTCATCGAAGCGCCTGCAAATGTTCCTGGTATGAACCAGATAACTCCCGCTGAAACCAAAAGGGCGTCATCTGAAATGGAAGGTTTTTAAGAGTACATAATTAATGAAATTGAAAAGAATAAACGCAGGTTTTACATTAATTGAAATTTTATTGGTAGTAGCTATAATGGGAGTTATAGCATCCGCTGCCATGGCTCCGCTTGTTTATACCATAATCCGTGTAGTGGAAGCGGAGGAGCAGTATAATGATGAAGAGGCTTTGCAACGCGCGCTTACTCTTATAGTTAAAGACATCTCCGAAGCCATGAGAACCGCAAGTGATCCTCTGATGCGTACCTTCAAAAAAGAGATGTTAGGAATGGATGATGATTACTCTATTATTGTAACAAGTATAGCTCCTGCACGCCAAAATTTACCGGCAGGCTGTGTGGTATACCACATAATAAGAAGCACAATGTTTACAAAACTGCCTCAAGGATTGTACAGATGGGTGGTGCCTTTAAAATCACCGGCTGAAATTGATCCTGAAAAAATGGAAGAAGATGAAGCTAAGTTAGTTCTTCCAGGCGTAACCGGTATGAAAGTGGAGATACTAATTCCTCCCGATTGGTCGGAGGAGGCATATAGCGGGAAATTGCCCGTCGGATTAAAAGTATCGCTCGCAAGAGGAGAAAAGAAGGTGGAACGAGTTGAGTGGCTGCCCAGATAGGAGGCGCCACCTGAAAAATGGAAGTTGCGCGCTGCGTCCTGTTAGCTATACAACCGCCGTTCACGCGGCCCTTGTAAGAGTAAGGGTGCAAGCGCAAATTAGCCATGAGCGCGGAGGCTTCATTCTGGTATCGGTGCTATTGCTGTGCGTTATGCTTGTCGCTTGCGCTACAGGCTATGCATGGTTTGCAAGGTTGCAGATTAAGACGATTGTACAGGATCGATTAACATTACAAGCGCGAAGCGTTGCGTTATTATTAACGCGGGAGTCTATGAGGGGGCTGAAGCTTGATAATAATAAATATGATTCGCCTCTTGAAGAATGGTTTCAGCCAATGTTTATTCCGCTTAATAATTATGGTTTTGCGAATGTCGTTTTAAGACCGCTTGATAATAAGATTCCTTTGCAGCACCTTTTTTTACCTGACGGAAACACTCTTCGCAACGAATTGAAAGATGTATGGGAAAGAATGTGGACAGAACTTGAAGAGAGATCTACTCTTCCGGCAAAAGTGCTTGACTATCTTGATAAGAATACGACCCCAAGGCTTGGGGGAAGAGACGGGCCGGACAACTTAAATCGTAATCCGTTCGATATTTCAGAACTGCTTGGAATGGAGGAAATTACTCCGGAGATCCTTTACGGAGATGGAACCAGGCTTGGACTTGCTGATTATTGTACTATGTGGTCTGACGCCAAAATAAACATCAATACTGCCGAACCTCATACGCTTGCTATTTTGAATAGCCTGAATAAAAATTTAGCGGATGAAATCGTTAAGTTTAGAGAAGAAAAAGCAATATCTTCGCTTAATGAATTAAGAGGTATTCCCTCTTTTCCGCCGAGAGCAATACCGACTTTGATGAATTTAATAGGCTTCACAAGTTCATATTATAGCTTAAAAATAGAACTTATTAACGAAGAATTAAGTTCCACAAGGTATTTTGATATTGTTCTGCACAAACCTACTAGTAGTATATTAAGATGGGAGGAAATGTGAAATGCCTAATTATGAAAGTTCGTATCTCTTACGAATTCTCGAAAGAGAAGCAAAACCGATAGATATCCAAAGCAAACGCAACTCAAAATCTCAGCAGAATGCGTACTTAGTTCCATTTCGGATGCTTTCCGTTTCCGGATTTAAATTCCCTTTTTCAAACCCTGTAAGAATAAGGGAAGCAATAAAGCTTCAAACAGTATCGTATTCCGGGGGGAACTTAATTCAGATATTTCCAATTTCCGTAAGCAAAAGCTCAAAGGAAACATCGGGGTTTTCGTTTTTTCTCCCTGATAATGAACTTATTGAGTTTGAAGAGATCACGGGACATACATCTTCTCCTGTATTTCCCGCGCCATTATCTCTGGCTTCTTCTGTCAACGGAAACGGAATAACTGTCTGGACGGATGAAAAGAATATATGCTCGGTAATATGGCATTCAGGTATCCCTGAGCTATATCGCTGGCGCATAAAGAAAGATGATGCTCTCGACGCTGAAATTAACTGGCTGAAAAAATACAGCGATAATAAAGAAACAGAGGAAAAAAAAGATATTTTCGTATTCGATGCGGAAAATGATGCGGAAGAACTCCCTTCAATAATCAGACAAAGCTTTATTTCATTCCCATGGCTGAGAGAAATTAATCTGTCACGGAGCGCTATGAACAGCGTGATGATCCTGGAAAGAATAGTGCGCTTCTCATCCAGGGCGGCAATATGGCTGACTGTTTTCGGGACAATATTTGCGGCTGGAGTCTGGATTAATCATTTTATGATTTCCAATGCGTTAGCAGAAACAATAAGCAGTTCAGAGAGATTATACAGGGAAGTTTTCGATAAAGAAGGGAGAATAATAGATCCTGTTAGCCAGGCAAGAGGGAGGATAAACGCGCTTAAAGGTTCGGGAACGATGGGAAAAACTTTAAACGATGCTTTGTCAGACCTTGGGATTCCATGGCTAAACAAGTCAATGGATATTACGATCGATACTATGAGTTATAGTTCTGAGGGAACCGCTGACCTTGTCGGAGCAGCGACGGATATGGCAACGATACAAAGCTTTAGGACCTCCCTCACTGAAGTAGGAGGAATTGTTCAGTTGGGGGATGTTTCACAAATTCCTGGAGGGGGATTTAGGTTCAATCTTAAAATCAGATGGGAATAAAATATAATGAACAAAATTGATATACGTATGTTTCGCTCATTCATTAACGGAGAAATACCAGGCGCCAGGAAAACGATGTTTTTTATACTTTCCGCAATGTTATTATGGGCGGTGGGGATGTATTTCTCTTCAAATGCAGCGCGCATAGAACAGTCCTACAAATTTCAACAGGGGCGTCTTGTTTCATTGAACGAGCTTGCTGTACAATATAGGCAGCTTGTAGGAGAACGCGGCTCTAATATAAAGACTGCTGCAGAGGATTTGATTCCTGTTTTCTCTCAGATAGTGGAAGAAGCGGGAATGCGGGATCGTCTTTTACAAATTTCACCGATGTCGCGCGGAGTTTCAGTGCAGATGGACAGATTATACGCTGAGGACCTCGTTTCGTTACTGAATGAGCTTACTAAGTACGGAATACGAGTACTGTCGTCTGAGCTCCGAGCCATGCCGTTTCAGAGCAGGCGCCTTTTTTTACTTCAGGCTGTCTTGGGGGTGGAGGATTGAAATTTTTCAAAGCACTATTAAAAACGTTCATATTTATCATTGGAGCATTGATTGCCATATGGCTGCTCATGCCGTGGGGCAAAATAGGTGAATATGCGGTATTATCAGCGGAGAAAATAGCGACCTCCAAAGGATTTAATACTCAACACTCGTCTGTAAGCGGATCATGGAAAGGTCCAAATATAAAAGTGAATGATTTTACCTCAAAAATGATATTTGGAGGAGGAGAATTTAAAACTTTAGATTTTTCTCCGTCTTTGATAAAGTCAATTATACAATTTTCTCCGGTTATATCAGTTTCCTTTACTGGGGGGAAACTATCTTTTCCCGGCGGGAATGATGCGGATATAGGTTCAGGAAATGTAGAAGTATCGTTAAAGAATGGTATACTCTTATTAAGGAATATAAAAAATACGGGAGAACTCTTATTGGATGGCAATATTGCAATAGACATTAACGGCGCAAGAATAGACAATGCCGACTTATTGATAAAATCTCCGGAAAAAATAGAGCAATCCTTAAATTCTATGAAAACAATGCTCCCACTGACACAAGAATCAAAAGGGCAATGGCGGCTTAGGAGGGATAAATAATGGGCAAAAAAAGTTTTTTAAACTATAAATCTTTTGGAAGCGGCATCTCAAAGGCTTCATTTTTTTCAAAAATTTTTGCGGCGGTCGAATTTATTATGCCATTATTATTGGGCATATCTGTCGGTTGGCTCGGCGCTATTTTTATTGAATACTCTCTTTCTACTAAAAGCGCTGCATTGCAATTAAATATGGCGGCAAATATAGCTAACGCCCAAAGTAAAATTGAGCCGAAAAATGGATTGGATGATTTTTTGAGTGCCAACCCATTTTCGATCAGCCCGCTTCCGGTTGCAGCCAATAATGTTGTGGTGCAGAGAGAAGAATACGTTGAAGTAAAAAATTCTTTTGCGACGTCGACTTTAATAGGAACGTTCCCGAAAGCTGGAGTATGGTTGCAAGATAATACGAATGATAAACTAATTTATATCTCAATTGGAGATAACTTCGATGTGTATAAACTGACTGAGGTGCTATACGACAGGGCAATATTTCAAGACGAAGAGGAAAATAATGTGACAAAATTTCTTTATCTTGCCATCGACGCAAATGTAACGACAGCTAACGTCGCGCCTCCTCCCAGAGCTTCAGCTCCTCAGCCTTCGTCAAGTATTATAATTCCCGCTGAAGTAAACGGCAGAGGAGAAGGGATAATTGATAGGGAAACGGTAAATGAGCTGTTGATGAATCCTTTCGATGAGATGAAAAAATTCAGGATCCGCCCTAAATTTAACGGAAGCGAATCTATAGGAATTGAAGTTCAATGGCTTCAGAATGACAGCATACTGGGAAAACTTGGAGTTGCGAGAAATGACGTTATACAATCAATAAACGGAATACCTATGAAGAATATGGGAGATATAGCAAATGCTATAAATTCTTTGATGAACGGATCTCGTTTTGATGTGGAGGTGTTGAGGGGAAGTAATAAGGAAATGCTTACGTATGAAGTCAGATAAACGAATGCCGGGTGCGTATATTGCTCAATAAGAATAAAGGTTTTACGCTTTTGGAGGTGTTAGTTGCGGTCGCAATTTTGGGACTTGTTGCAGCAGGTTCGTTGCGGTTAATGATTATTTCATCAAAAAGCCTCATAGAAGTTGACGAAACGAAGGAATTATTGAACGAAGCCCGAAAAATTCAATTGGATTTTATGACGAATGAAACAAAATCGGTGAGCGGATCAGAAGGCAATTACAAATGGGATGTGAGGGAAGGCACATGGACTGTGATGGATGGCCAGTGGGAACTAAAATACAAAGAACTGACAGTGGAAACTGGAAATAAAGAAATAGTTCTTTATATGCCAACTTATTGAGGTGAGTTTATGAGAATTTTAAAATATATAGTTTTTTGCTTAATAATTTTTTGCATGATAGGCATCCCTTGTATAGGTTTAGCGGCTGAACCGGACGACCCTTCCCAGGAAGAACCGGCTTTGGTGCTTGCCGCTCAAAGAATGCGCAATGCAGGAGTCGTACAATTTAATTTTTCCAACATAGAAATAGCTAAATTCATAAGGTTTATGTCGGAGCTGCTTGAAGAAAACATCATCGTGCCTCCCGGCTTGAATGCAAGGATTTCTTTTGTGTCGCCAAAGCCGATACCGTTATCGGAAGCACGGCAGATAATGCTGTCAATACTTTCCATGAACAATCTTACGCTTCAGGAAATGGGCAGTTACACCAGACTGACGACCGTTCCCGGTCCGGTCCTTGTTGAAAGCGACACTCGTGTCGGACGAACCGGGCCCGGGGCAGGAGAACAAAATGTCAATCAGATTGTTCCTTTGAATTACGTAACTGCGGATTACGTAATTTCAGCAGTTCAGCAAGTTTTAGCACAAAATATTACCGTTATGCCTATTGGGGCAGGGCGAGATTTACTGCTTGGAGGAAGAGCTTCCGATGTAAACAGAGCGTTAAACCTGATAAAAAGGCTTGATGTTCCATCGAGTATAAAATTCACAAAAGCTTTCCCCGTGACATACGCAGATCCCAATACTGTATCAGCTCAAATGAACGAATTGGCAAGAAACGGTTATCTTGTTGGGCTCATAGCAATGGCGGACGTGCCAAGCCGAAAAGTCATAGTAGTAGCTGAAAAGGACATCTTGGAACGTGCGGAAAGGTTCATAAAAGAACTTGATGTTGACACGAGGGATGTGGACTTTCACATCTATAAATTAAAGAACATAAACGCAAAAACCGCCGCGGAGCAAATGGGAAACATTTTGGCAGCAGCGGGACGAATGCAGCCGGGAGCTGATGCGTCTGGTTCCGTACCTCCTACCGTAGTGCCTGACCTGACAACGAACAGCCTCATATTCTCGGCGAGCAGAGCCCAATATGCATCTTTGTCCAATATACTTGACCAAATAGATGTGCAGCCCAAGCAGGTTCTCCTCCGCGGGCTCATTGCGGAAGTGAACTTATCCAACCTTGACAGGGCAGGGGTAGACTGGTCGACATTCGGGGGAAATATATTCGGCGACGCGGTATTAGGATCACAGATTAACCTTGGAGGCGGCGGAGTCCCCGGGACTTTCCTTGATTGGTTCAACAGACTCATGACCGAAGAAGAGGACGTATATGATGATCAGGGAAGATTTATCCGAACAAGGACAACCACTCAAGCTGCTGCGTTGATGTATGCATATGTGGAAATGCTTAAGCAGTTTGACGCGATAAATGTGCTTTCGATGCCGCGTATAATGTGCTTGGATAATCAGGAAAGCTCTTTCCAAATAGGAGATGTAATACCGGTGCTTAAAGGAACCGCTTCGGATTTAACCAACCCTAACGCTATACAAACTAATTATGATTATAAACCTACAGGTATAACGCTCACGGTTACACCGCAAATAAGAAGCGGGAATCTTGTAGCATTGGATATAGTTCAAACTACTGAGGACGTAAAAAGCTCCGGTTCCACGCCCACAACGCTAAAAAGGGAGATAAAGACCTCAGTTTTAGTCGCGAACGGAGACACTGTTATTTTAGGAGGACTGGTGCGGGAAGCGGAAACCACATTGAAACAAAGAGTGCCCGGATTTTCGTACATCCCTCTTATTGGCGGACTTTTTTCAAGGACATCAAAACAGCGCCAGAAAATTGATTTTATGATGTTCCTGACGCCTTATATAGTGGAGTCGCCTGAACAAATACAGCCAATAACGAAAGGCATCGTGCTATCCGGGGATATGGGATTATCCGAAGCTGAGCGCGCGGTACAAAAACGGCTTGAAGAACTCTTCCGGAAATCACAGCAAAAATAGTTCTATCCCACTCGACACGGATGCAGGAGGATTTTTGTGGCAAAAGTTGAACTTAACAGTATAGTGAAAAATATTGCCGGTATGTTGCCTGAAACGATGAGCCTTGATGCTCTTAGGAGCTCAAAAATAATGCCTGTTAGTATGGAAAATGATGTGCTCACTGTAGCGGCGGTATCATTTGACGCATACTCAAAAGCTCAGTTACTTGGCGCGGCAATGGGTTTATCCGTAGAGATGGAAATATATCCTGAGAAGGAAATATTGGACGCGCTTCACGCCCTTTACGACATGCGCAGCGGCGTAGCTGACAAGGCCGCTAAAGACATGGAAGGAATAGATGATATAGATGATCTGTCGCGTGAAGATGTCTTAAGCGACTCCATCGACGTTCCGGTCATAAAGTTGGTGAACGGCCTTTTCGTTGACGCGCTAAAGCAAAGGGCAACGGATATTCATGTGGAGCCATATGAAAATGAAGTCCTAATACGTTTCAGGATCGACGGGGTTTTACAGGACAGGATGCAGTTGCCGAGGACACATCAGGCTCCATTGACAAGCCGCATAAAAGTTATGGCAAAGATGGACATAGCGGAGCATTTTACCCCACAGGACGGGCGCATCGGTATAACCATAGGAGGAAGGTCAGTAGATATACGGGTGGGGCTCGTCCCTACCCAACATGGGGAACGAATAGCAATGCGTATGTTGGACAAAGGACATGGGCTTTTAACGCTTGCGGATTTAGGAATGGAAGAACAGGAACGCAACGTCATGGAATCGCTCATATTAAACCCGCATGGAATGATACTTTTTACGGGCCCAACCGGTTCAGGAAAGACAACCAGCCTTTACGCCATATTACAAGCCCTTGCAAAGCCAACTATAAACGTAATCACTGTAGAGGACCCTATAGAGTATGACCTTCCCGGCGTTGCTCAGATACAAGTAAATGAAAAAGCGGGCGTTACTTTTGCAGGGGCGCTTCGTTCCATTCTGCGCCAGGACCCGGATATAATAATGATAGGAGAAATGCGGGACTACGACACCGCACACATTGGAGTTCAATCTTCCCTCACCGGACATCTTGTGCTTTCAACCCTTCATACCAATGACTCGATAAGCGCCGTAATGAGGCTCGTGGACATGGGAATAGAATCATACCTTGCCGCCAGTTGCATAATAGGAACTATAGCGCAGCGTCTCGCAAGACGGCTTTGCCCTCATTGCAGCCAGGAGTATGACGCTCCGCAGATTATGGCAAAACAGGGGCTGGATAAAGTATACAGAGCTGTCGGCTGCCATAAGTGCAACGAAACCGGGTATCGCGGAAGAATGGGCCTTTACGAACAGTTCGTGATAACGGAAGAAATACGCGAAGCAATAGCAGCCGGAGAATCGGTTTCCAAACTGAGGGAAATCGCTCGAAAAAGTGGGTTCAAGACGCTGTGGGAGATAGGGCTTCAAGCTGTATCCGCCGGAAAGACTTCCCCGGAAGAATTGATGAGGGTAACGGGAGAGGATTAATACAGTACTAACGCCACGCAGTAAGGACCTAGATGAAAAACACAAAAAGACCGTAGGGGACGCACACTGGGCGTCCCGTTTGGTCTCCAGGTTCATAATTGTAGCCATGCGCTGCGCGCTTCACGCAGAATGAAGGGCGAGGCTCACGACAGAACGCAGTGGTCGGCGGGCTTTTTTCTCCAGAGCAGGCGGAATCCGTCCATAAAGTGTTCTAATAGCCCTTTTTCGGAAAGCCAAGTCAAATGAGAGGCAACTGAAGATTGGTTAAGTAAAAAATGAGACGCGTCCATTTCGATTCCATGTGCAGCCGCCAATTCCGCCAGGATTTCCTCCCTTGAACGCGGGACAGCGCAAGCGGCCAGGACCTCTTCCGATAAATTACGAACAGCGTTTCGGTTTGCCTCGACAAGGGGCTTAACGTCCTTTACCGGCTCAGAGTGGCACGGAACAAACCACTGCGCATCGCTTTTTTCAAGCAAATCGAAAGTGTTGTACGCAGATGCTATATCAATCATGACGATGAAAAAATATTTATTTATTATCACCGGGTCGAATAACGAATCGGCTATGAAAAACACGTTATCGGGAGTCAAAACGCCTATCATATCGAGGAAGTGCCCCGGCAGCGGGACAGCGGTCAATTTCGTATCCATTATAGCCCCTTCATTTGGAATGACGTCAGCTATTGAAGGTTTCGCTTCCATAAATTTATTCCTTATTTCAGAAAACGGAAAAGCTCCCCACAGGAACATCGGCTCAATTTTAGGCGACAGGGTGATCAAAGCCTCAAATCTTGTAGTCCAAATCTTGCATCCGGTACGTTTTTGAATAAACGAATTTCCGCCTATATGGTCTGCGTTTGAATGAGTATTTATTATTGCGGCAAGAGGGGTTTTTCTGCGCTCTATCGTATTAAGCAGTTTTCTTCCATATTCATCATCCAGCCCGGTATCTATGAGATAGCCTTTTCCAGCTTCCTCATAGTACCCCACATTCACTCTGCCGGGAATATACCAGCTATTCTCTCCAATTTGAATTAATTCCATAATTTCTCCCCCAGATAATAAAGAGTATGTCGATGCGTTTTCTTATTCCAATTCTAAACCAAAATGAAGACGAGGCGGCTTTTAAACAACCTCGCGCGCTAAAAAACCTCGGCGTCCCGTTTTGGTTACATGTTCACAATAGCCAATCAAGCGCATTTATCTGTTTGATGCCGTTATGTGACGTAAACGGAGTGTGATCCATAGTCAGGAGATATTTCGGATTGTGGTCGCTTATTGCCTCTAAAGGGGCAAGTTCCCGCTTTAGTGCCTTCCCATCGGAGTCAACTACCGAATAGGATACCTGATAGTATTCCTCGCCTTCCTCGCCAATAGCAATAAAGTCAACTTCGGCGTTTCCGACTTTTCCGATATGTACTTCATAGCCGCGGCGCATTAGTTCAAGGTAAATAATGTTCTCAAGCACCCGTCCTTCGTCCGCTTTTTTTGTTCCGAGCAGCGCATACCGCAAACCGATGTCGGCGGCATAGTATTTATCGCCTGTTTTCAGGTGCTGTTTCCCTTTTATATCGTAACGGCCTATTCTATAAAAGACGAAGCTGTCGGTCAGCGCAGAAATGTAGCTTTCAACAGTGTGGACGGAGATCTTTCTACCCGCGGACGTCATTGTGTCCGCAATCCTCTTTGTGGAGCAAGTATTTCCTATATTGTCGAACATAAAGCGCACCACGCTTTGGAGCATGGCAATATCGGGGTACCTTCGCCGGGCAACGATGTCTTTCAAAACGATCGTGTCAAATATGCCATGCAAATACTGCCGCCTGTCTTTTGGCTTTGAAAGCGAAATGGCGTATGGGAATGAGCTGTTTTGCGCGTAATTTGCGTATAAGCGGTCGATGTTTTCGTCGTTCGGAAAAGCTGTTACGTATTCTTTGAATGAAAGCGGGAGCATCTTTATTTCTACATACCGACCGGAAAGCAGCGTCGCGAGTTCTCCGCTCAATAAGTGAGCATTAGAACCGGTTATGTAAACATCGCAGTTTACTTTCACATACAGTGCATCGACCGCCTTTTGAAAATCTTCCACCCGCTGTACCTCATCAAGAAAGATATACATCTTCTTATCCGGCAGCAGCCTGTCTTTCACATAGCCGTACAACTGTTTGCCCGTTTCGATTTCGATATAATCGCCATCTTCAAGGTTAATGCTCAGTATTTGCCCGTCAGAAACACCGCAAGAGCGCAGATAATCCTGAAACAGCTCAAACAGCGTAGACTTTCCGCACCGACGAATACCTGTCACAACTTTTATAAGCTGCTTATCCCGAAATCGCGCCAAAGTGTCGAGATATTCCTGCCTTGGTATCATATGGCACCTCCAATTTGCAGATAGTATACAATAAGCTGTGTGTTTCTGCAAGTTATTGCATAATATCTGCAAAAATATTACATATGCCTTCCCAGCCGCAACGCTCGTTTCATAATTTCTATTTTAGGTTTTGCGGTATAGCGATTATCACCTTAACGTACTGATATTTCCGTTTCGCGGGCTGATCCTTATTACTGCTCTTCAAGCGGATACAGCTTCACCCTTAGCTTGGCAAAGTGTTTTTTGTTGAACGTGCTCACGTTATCGGCCTTGACATTACTTGCCGATATTGCAATATAGCTATCAGCGAAGACGCTTCCCGTCTCCCTGGCCAGGGATATTGCCGCTATAACGAGCTCTTTATCCAGCACCCGCAGATTAGGATAAGACAAGATAGCTTCTAAAACGTCTAAAACCTTGTCATTATGAACTTTATAGCGCTGCCCCAGAACCCATGCCACTTCAAATAACACCGGGGGCCCAGTCACAAGGTCAATTTCTCCTGCTTGTGCTTTTACCAATAACTTTTCCACTTGTCCTGCTTGACTTTCATTGTCAAGCTCTGCAAATAATCTTAAAAAAACATTGGCGTCAACGAAAGTTAACATTCGTCCTCTCCCATCACATGAACAGAGGCGGCTTCTACCGCTAAAGCTAAATCTTTCTTTGGATCGTAAGAGTCTTTAATAAATCCCTTGTAATCCAATAAACCTTTTTTGGGCCTCTTAATGACGTAACCAATATCCGTCATTTCGCCGAAAATCTTGTCTCCGGCTTCAATCCCATATTCAGTTCTTAAGCCTATCGGCAAAGTAATTTGCCCTTTTGTTGAAACTGTAAGCATATCCGGCATTATATTTGCCTCCTTTTTTAAAAGCACAATATCAAAATACCTACTTATCATAAAGTAAAACATTTTTAACAGTATGTCAACAATTATTTTCTTATTATTTTCGGTTGCGAATCCAATGCTTTTTTTAACCTCCATGCCTTTTGGAGCATGACGTTTTACAAAAGCCTGCTGTTCGACTTATTACATTCGTCGTTCGCCGCCCTGGGTGCTTTTACCTGGGTGCTTTTACTTTTGCAATTGACAAATGCAAAACTATGTAATTCCAATGCAAAA
>Ga0123353_10009836_pt1 | contig 13252 bp, 13 predicted proteins | sample TergutLab28metaG_3_FD_92763 | JGI IMG/M metagenome (GOLD analysis project Ga0123353, IMG submission 92763) | Labiotermes labralis P3 segment gut microbial communities from Petit-Saut dam, French Guiana - Lab288 P3 | ecosystem: Host-associated > Arthropoda: Insects > Digestive system > Gut ...
AATAAAAAAGATATGAAAAAACAGAACAAGAATGAAAAAACAGAACAAGAATGAAAAAACAGAACAAGAATGAAAAAACAGAACAAGAATGAAAAAACAAGAGTCAGAACTCTTGTTTAAACATTAAAGGCGGATGTATTCGCCGGCGTCGCCCAATTCTTCTTCTATTCGGAGGAGCTGGTTGTATTTTGCCGTGCGTTCGCCGCGGGCCGGCGCGCCCGTCTTGATCATGTCGGCGCCGAGCGCGACAGCTAAATCGGCAATGGTTGTATCTTCCGTTTCGGCAGATCTGTGACTGACGAAGAGGGTGAAACCGTTTCTTGTCGCGAGCGTTGCCGCGTCAATGGCTTCGGACAACGTTCCGATTTGATTGACTTTCAGAAGAAGGCCATTGGCCGCATTTCCGGCAATGCCTTTGGCAATGCGCTCGGGATTTGTAACAAACAAATCATCACCGACGATGATCGTTTCCCAAAGCTCGCCGGTCAGGTTTTCAAAGTCCTCAAAAGAATCCTCATAGAACGGGTCTTCAATAGATAAAATCGGATAACTGTTGACTAAATCAACATAAAAAGCGGTCAGTTCTTCGGGAGACATGACTTCGCCGTCGACCTTGTAGCTGTCACCGTCAAAAAATTCAGAAGCCGCGGCATCCAAACCGATTTTAATTTCTTCATCGGTATAGCCGGCTCGTTCGATCGCGATCATTAAAGCATCCAAGGCTTCCGTTGTTTTTTCCATTTTCGGCGCAAATCCGCCTTCATAGCCGACATTTGTGGAAGCGGCGCCGTAAGATTCCTGCAGATACTTACCGAGCGCGTGATAGGTTTCAGACCCCATTTGAATGGCTTCGGCAAATGTTTCGGCGCCGACCGGCTGGATCATAAATTCCTGAATGGCCAAATCATTTCCGGCGTGTTTGCCGCCATTGAGAACATTCATCGTCGGAACCGGAAGTGTAAAAGAATTAGCGCCGCCCAAGTATCTGTAAAGCGGAAGTTTGGATTCCGCCGCCGCCGCTTTCGCCGCCGCCATGGAAATGCCCAATACGGCATTGGCGCCTAAAACGGCTTTGTTATCCGTGCCGTCCATTTCAAGCATCATCATATCAATTTCACGCTGCATACGCGAATCATAACCGATCAAAGATTGCGAAATGCGGGAAACATTGTCGACCGCTTTCAGAACACCTTTGCCGTTGTAGCGGTCGGCGTCACCGTCACGGAGTTCCAGCGCTTCATGGGTGCCCGTGGAGGCGCCGGACGGAACGCTGGCGCGGCCAAAGCCGTTCGCTGTAATCACATCAACTTCAACCGTCGGGTTGCCGCGGGAATCTAAAATCTCACGCGCTTTGATACTTCGAATCACAAAGCGGTCTGCGTCATTATAGCCTAAAATTTTCATAACATCACACAATACATTTAATCGTAAAATTGGAAAGGGATATAATCATAAGAGTTCCAGTATTAAACAATTTTCGGGGCTTTTTTGAAGCGGAAAAAAACCTCACAAAACCGAAAGATTTCACAAAATTAAAAACCGCTGTCAAGCGGATAAAAGACCGGTATTTTTTCACCGCAGCCGGAACAAACGAATTCGTGGCCGTTTCGCTCCAATCCGGCATTTTCTCCGAAGTAAAAGCGGCGGCTGATCAAAAGGCGGCCGCAGTTCGGACACCATGTATTTTGAAAATCCGACTCGACATTGCCTAAATAAACATACTTCAGTCCGGCGGCTGTGAAGAGGCGGCGCCTCTGTTCCAGCATCTCGGCCGTTGCCGGCGGCAAATGATCCATTTTAAAATGCGGGCGAAAAGCCGTTAAGTGGACAGGCGTTTCGTTTCCCAAATTTTGAAAAATCCAAGACGCCAATGCTTCGGATTCGGCGGGACTGTCATTCTCGCCCGGAATGAAAAGAGTAACGGTTTCAACGAAAAGGCCGGCATTTTTGGCTTTTGCGGCGGACGCTAAAACCGGTTCCAAACGGGCCGAAGCGACCTTTTCATAGAAATCGTTGGAAAAACTCTTTAAATCCACCCGGTAAACATCGATATAAGGCGCCAAAAAGTCAAACGCCTCCGGCGTCATATAACCGTTTGTCACGACGATGACATATATACCGCATTTTTTTGCCAAGACGGCGGTGTCGTAAACAAATTCATACCAAACGGTCGGCTCGTTGTATGTAAAAGAAATGCTTTTAGAATCCAACAGCCGGGCGCGCCGTACAACTTCTTCGGGTGTCACGATTTCACCGAAACGGGTTGGACCGCCCCCTTTGCCCATTGCGGAATAAATGCTGTCCGCGGGTTGGGAAATGCGGTGATTTTGGCAGTTTAAACATTTGAAATTACATCCGAACGTGCCAAGCGAATAAGTCGTCGTTCCCGGTAAAAAATGATTCAGCGGTTTCTTTTCGACTGGATCAATCGCTTCGGAAGAGACAAAACCGTAATTGAGCGAATAAAGAATGCCGCCGATGTTTTTCCGGACGCGGCAAAAACCGGTCTTTTCGGGAGCGATGCGGCAGCGGTGCGCGCACAGGCCGCAGCGAACATCGCCGGACGGAAGAGATTCAAAAAACATTGCTTCTTTGAGCGAAGAAACCATAGATATGCCTCAATTGTTTTATTCTTTTGTGACCAGCCGCGATTCCAAAATATCATAAAAACCCCGGTTTCCGAAATACCGGATAGCCGTTTTGACGGGAACGATTTTTTGTTTAAAGAGAGGCGCGTCCAAAACCGCCGTTTCAAACTCACCGCCTTCTCCCGCAATGTGTATGTATTTTGTTTCATGAAGCCGGATCAAATCGTTCAAAGCATTGCGGTCCAGAACTCTTCCGAGCCAGCTCTCATCCAACCCGTCGGCCGCAACCGCAGCAAAACGGATTTCCATGCCTGACTCAATCATTTCGGAAAGAAGTGAAACCGGATCCGCTTTCCAAAGCGGCGAAAAAGACTGCAGCCCGAGCGATAAACAAATTTTATCAACGCGGCTTTTCTGATACGCGGATTCAATCGCGCCGGAACAGACGCCTTCAATGCCGTATTCGAAAATCGCATCGGACAATGCCGTTTCCATTTCATTGAGTTCCTCTTCTTTAACGCCGGATGTCTGCCGGTAATACAAAGGAAGGGCGCAAGCTTCGGAAATCAGCGGAACCAAACCCGTGTTGACGGAATGGAACATATAAGATTCTTTATTGTCGGGCACAAAGCAAATCAGACAGACAACTTCATTGCCGGCTTCAATCATCTTTTGAACGGCAAATACGGAATCTTTGCCGCCCGACACCAATGCCGCAATTTTCACTTCAACCGCCCGATCCGTAAATATGAAAAGAGAAAAGTAATAAAATGAATTGTGATAAAATGAATTGTGATAAAATGAATTAAAAACGCTCCAAATCCGATGCCGGGAAATACTGTACATATCGTTCTTTCATTCGTTTCCAGTCCGGCAGGTTTGTTTGACAGCCGATTTTTTCAACAACGAAAGATGCGGTCACGCTGCCGACACGGCAGCAGATTTCGGGCGGGCAGCCTTTGATGAGCGAGACCAAAAAGCCGGCTTTATACGCGTCCCCCGCGCCGGTCGGGTCTGCCGACTCTGCCCAAACCGCCGGAATTTTCGTCTCTTTCTTTTCCCCGCCATTGTTTTCATAAAGGACGCTGCCTTCTTTATCACAGGTGACAATGATTAAGCCGATGGAATTTCGGAGTTCTTCAAACGTTTTTCCGGAAATTTCCGTCACTTTTTGAATTTCGTGACGGTTCGAAAATAAAATATTCGTATTCTCAAGAATCGTATTCAGAGGCTCTCTTTGATAGGTGACCAAATCCTGTCCCGGATCAAAAGAAACAAAATCGGCGATATGAGACATTTTTTCATTGAAACGGCAGTCTGCCGTCACCATATGAACAAACTCCGCCTTCGGAGGCGCCAATTCCGCCAACTTGGCGGCAGCGCCCCAGTAAAAGTAAGTGGTTTGACTGGAGAGGGAATCGGTAATGACAAAAGCTTTGGAAAGCGTTTCACCTTCCAAGTGGTATAACTTTGACAGGTCAATACCAAAACTTTCCAGCCAGAAACGATAGCCGCTGGATTCAAAATCACGGCCGACCGGGGAGATCAGTTCCACATCGCCGCCGAGACGGGCAATGGCTACCGCCACATTTGCCGCGCCGCCGCCGTACTGTGTTTCACAGACAAAAACCGGCGCCGATTGATCCGGGCCGGCCATTGATTCGACCGTCAGCAAATAGTCAATCGATGTATGTCCCGTTACGGAAATTTTTCGACTCATAGAAAAACCTGTTCAAAATAAAAATCTGTTCAAAATGAGATTCAGCCGGCGCAGATCAATCGTACTCGTAATTCTTCTTTCCGGCGACGTCCCCGCGCTTTTCGCGGTGTTCGCCGTTTTCGGAAGGCTCGCCGCGGTCAAAGCTTTCACTTTTCTCGGAACGGTTGCCGCTTCCAAAACTTCCGCTTCCGCCGGAGCGCCCGCCGCGGCCATAGCTTTCACTTCCGCCGGAACGACTGCCGCGGCCATAGCTTTCACTTCCGCCGGAGCGTCCGCCGCGGCCATGACTTTCACTTCCGCCGGAGCGTCCGCCGCGGCCATAGCTTTCACTTCCGCCGGAGCGTCCGCCGCGGCCATAGCTTTCACTTCCGCCGGAGCGTCCGCCGCGGCTATAGCTTTCACTTCCGCCGGAGCGTCCGCCGCGGCTATAGCTTTCACTTCCTTCGGAACGATTGCCGCGGCCGGCGCGCTCGCCTCTCTCGGGGCGCTCTTCCTTATCCGTATGCTCTTTACCGCGTATTTCGCCGCTTTGTTTTAAACGCGGCGGGCGGTTGTCGGAAATAAATTCTTCAACGGCCGAGACTTTTAAAGGAACATCCCGAAGAGCTTTGCCGATGACGGATGTTGCAATACGGGCGGCGTGTTCTTCGGATTCCGCCTCATAGACTTTCATTTGGAACAAGAGACCGACCAAAGCGGTATCGGCAACCACGTAAACGCTCATGAATTTTTCTTCGCAATGAGCGCAGGTCATGGTTCCGACATCCACGCCGACATATTCCAATTTCGGATTCAGCCGTTTCCCCGATTCTGAAATAGCAATTCCGATCGCATCTTCTCCTGTGGCAACATCTTTAACAAACCAGGCTCCCTCTAAAAAAACATTATAATTCGACATTCTGTATCCCTTTATTTTTTATTTCTTCATTATTTCAACATTTCAAACGGAAAAGCTTCACGGCTCTTAAAATTTTCTTTGTAATGCTAACAATCATTAAGTATTTCAATTCATTTCATCGTTGTTTAAAAACGAATCGGTCGGATTCCCATACACGGCAGTTTTACGGTTAATATCAGTTATCAGATTGTATCAGATAGATTGCATCAGATAGATTGTATCAGATAGATTGTATCAGATAGATTGTGTATCAGATTGTAAAAAGAAGGTCGTCATCCACATCAAAAACGCCCAGTTTGGCGCCCGCGTCCAGCCAAGCGTGGCCGTAACTGAAAGACGCCAAAGCGTTGACATAATCTTTCTGCTCTAAAAAGAATAAACCGTCTTTGTGATAAGAATCCGCCATTGTTTTAAAATCATTTGAAACCGCTCTCATGTGGGAGCCTTCAATGGAAGACGGAACAGCTTTTTCAAGCGCGGCGGCTAAAAGTCTTTCATAACGCATCGTTTTCTCATAAAGATCGGCAGACATTTCTTTTCCTCACGGCAATTCAGATTTTTTTTCGGCATTCCCCAACAAAACGGCAGGCGCGCCCGCCAATTTCACCAATGCTTCCGCTTCAATAAAATGAAGCTCCCCCGGAACAACTAAAATATGAAGCGGGCCTCCGAGATCAAACCGGTCGGCATTCTCCGCAAAATCCGCTTTAACGCAAGAATCGGGGGATCCGGCGCGCGCAATTCCGACCACAATCCGGTTTTTCATAACGCCTTCATTTTTTTTGTTTTCAACTTCCAAAAGCAGCCGAAGCGCTTCCGTCACGGTCATGAAGCCGTGGTCTTTGTGAATATCCAAAAAAACGAGAGTATGCAATCCGTTCTGCTGATTGAATTTGATTGTATTGTAAGGCGTCTCCGTTACAACACGGTTCCCGCGGCTGCTGACATAAGGAAAGGGGATGCTGACGGATTTCCCGAAACGGTAATTTTGAAGACCGGAAAGACCGAAAACGGCGGAAGTAATGGAAGAGCCGTGTATTAAACGCGTCTCAATGCCCATATCCGCCGCGCGGATCCGGAGATCGACATGGGTTGTCGAAGCCATCGTATCGCCGCCGGTCAAAAATACAACATTTTGGCGGACGGCATTTTCAAGCCAAAAAGGATTCTGTTCAACATCTTCGCGGTTTAAAAGTGTCACAGGTTTTCCATAAAAAGCTTCCAATTTTTCAAGGCCGGCGCCCATCAAACAAGAAGTATAAAATTCCAAATAAACAATATCGGCAGCTCGAACGGTTTCCAGTCCTTTGAGAGAAATATCTTTCTCATCATGCAATCCCAATCCGATGAAAGTCAACATAAAGAACCCATTGGAGCAATGATATTTAACGGTTTTTAATCCAAACTGGCGGGACGGGAAAGGAAATTTGAAATAAAAGAAAGGAATTATTAAAAATTATTATTAATTGAATGAGGTTACTTAGAAAATCGGGAATATCTTGAATTCTAAATAAAAATAGTTTTGAAAAAGCTTTTATACCAGATAATATAAACTATATTTGTTTTTTAATTAGAATTTATTTTCATCTGACGACAAGGAACAATCAGTATTAAGAGGCGTCAGAGTTGAAAAAACGTGCATGAAAATAATTATTAAACAATTGTGAATTGAATGATTCATAGATGAGTGGGTTAAAATTATTCAGATTCATATTCATAAATAATGCGAAAACGTTTGGCTGACATTTATTTTATTGTACGAAAATTAATAAATTGAAAATAAATTAAAAATAAATTAAAAAATCAAAAGGCAAAATAATGATTAAAAGAAATACTGTTCAAAAAATGAAGATTATGGAATATTTGATGAGCACAAAATCACACCCGACTGCCGAAGCTGTTTATGCCGAGGTGTCCAAAGATATCCCGACAATCAGTCTTTCAACCGTTTACCGCAATTTGAACACAATGGCGGAAGACGGTGAAATTTTGAAATTTGAAGTCGGCAACGAAGCGCACTTTGACGCGGATATCAGCTTCCACCACCACGTTTACTGCAAGGTCTGCAAAGCCGTTTACGACCTGCATGACACCGAAATTGCAAATTATATTTCAGAAAATGCAAAGATCCCGAACTTCAAAGTGGAAAGCACCAACCTCATTTTCCTCGGCAGATGCTGTGACTGTGTTTCCCACGTTGGCGCAGAAATGGAAATGACCTGATTCACTTCTCTTTGAGCTGAATCCATTTCTTTTTTTGCTTTTTCACTTTTCTTTTTGCTTTTTCACTTTTCTTTTTACTTTTTCACTTTTCTTTTTTTTTACTTTTTTTGTTCAACCGGTTAATTCTGATTATATTTTAACTTATTAGGAATAATTACTGTTAAATATGTTTAAAGATTATAGCGATAAGTTGTATTCTCGAAATATCACGGAATCAACAAGAGGTGAATTTATTTGACAAAAACAGAAGACAATTTAAAAGCGGCCTTTAGCGGCGAAAGCCAGGCCAGAAACAAATATGATTATTTTGCAAAAGTGGCGCGTGAGGAAGGCCACCCCTTTATCGCCAAAGTCTTTGAGGAAACCGCTCTCAATGAGATGCAGCACGCTAAAGACGAGTTTAAAAAATTGAACGGCATCGGTACCACCGCGGCCAATTTAAGAGCCGCTATCGGCGGCGAGGATTACGAAACAAAAGTTATGTATCCCGAATTTGCCGATGTTGCCGACCAAGAGGGTTTTCCGGAAATCGCCAAAATGTTCCGTCAAATTGCAAAAGTCGAAGAACATCACAGAACAAGATACGAAGCGCTTTTGGAAAGACTTGAAAAAGGCACTCTCTACAAAAGAGACGAGCCCATTCACTGGAAATGCATGAAATGCGGATACATCCACTACGGAAAAGAACCGCCGGAGATGTGCCCGTCCTGCCAACACCCGAAAGAATACTACGAGCCGGAAGACATCTTTTAATCTCACAGTCAACGGCTGAAAAAAGCTGAAAAATCCGAAAAACGAAACCGGAATGAATCCGGTTTACCTTCTTTATTTTTTTGAGTTTAAGCGGATTAAAATCATCAGTGATAAGCATTGACAATATCACTGATGATGACACGCAAAATGAATAAATCCCTCTTCCGAAGAGGGATTTTTAAATTTAAATTACTTCTCTGTTATCAATTATTCTTTTGGCTTTACCGCCCGTTCTTTCAATACTGCCGAACTCCAGCAGATCGACATTGGTGCGGATGCTCAGAACAGTCATCAATTCATCGACAACGCGCTTCTGAATTTCTTCAATCTTCAGGATATCATCGGTGAAAGCGTCTTTTGCAAGCTCCACCTGAACGGTCATTTCATCCAAATTTTTCGAGTTACGCGTCAGCACAATACAAAACTGGTTTGTGACTTCCGGAATCTTAGAAATGACATCCTGAATCTGCGTCGGGAAAACATTGACGCCGCGAACGATAATCATATCATCGACGCGTCCCATCATGCGTGAAACGCGGGTCGAACAGCGGCCGCATTCGCATTCCGGTTCAAGCAAACGCGTAATGTCGCCGGTCCGGTAACGGACATTGATTAATCCCTCTTTGGTGAGCGATGTCAGAACCAACTCTCCTTTTTCGCCTTCGGAGACCTGATCGCCGTTTTCATCCAGCACCTCCGCCAAGAAGTGGTCATCCCAAATATGCATGCCGTCCTGACAGGAGCATTCAAAGGCAATGCCCGGCCCGATCATTTCGGAAAGGCCGTAGCAGTCGTAAGCTTTGATTTCAAGCATCTCTTCAATTGTCTTTCTCATATTTTCCGACCACGGCTCCGCGCCCAAGCATCCGGTTTTCAGCTTCAATTGACCGACAAGATTGTGATCAACGGCGGTTTCCGCCAAATAGAGCGCATAGGAAGGCGTGCAATGGAAAGCGGTCACGCCGAAGTCAACCATCATTTCCAGCTGGCGCAGCGTGCTGCCGGTGCCGGCGGGAATGGCCGTGGCGCCAAGCGTTTCAATGCCGGTGTGAATGCCGAGGCCGCCGGTAAAAAGACCGTAATTGACGGAGTTTTGGAAAATATCTTTGCGGGACAGGCCGACCATTGTGAAATTACGCGCCAGAAGGTTGCCCCACGTTTCAATATCGCCTTGTGTGTAACCGACGACTTTGGGTTTTCCGGTTGTTCCCGAAGACGAGTGAATACGGACAATATCCTCCATCGGCACCGCAAAAAGACCGAACGGGTAAGTGTCCGCAAAATCCGTCCTTGTGGTTTGGGGCAGTTTTGAGATGTCCGAAAGTGACCGGACGTCATCCGGCTTAATACCCATTTCATCGAATTTACGCTTATAAAACGGAACATTCCGGTAAGCCGTTTTGACGGATTTTTTGAGGCGTTTGAATTGGAGTTTTCCAAGCTCTTTCCGCTGCATAGTTTCAATTTTCGGGTCCCAATACTTCATAATGACACTTACTCTTATTTTCGTTCAAATATTTTTCAGGTTGAAGGTTTTGATATTCAAGTAAACCGTGATAAAGTTTATCATGGTATATAAAATGGGGTTCAGGCAGAAGAGGTCCGAATAAGGATAAATCATTGCGGACTGAAAACGAAAAAAGTGAAAATGAGAATATGAAAAAAGTGAAAAGTAAGAAGACGAAAAAGTGAGAGGTAAGAAGAGGAAAAAGTGAAAAGTAAGAAGAGGAAAAAGTGAAAAGTAAGAAGAGGAAAAAGTGAAAAGTAAGAAGATGGAAGACGATTACCCCTTTGTAATGATATCGTAATCAACGTTCGCTTTAACCAAACGGGGCACTTTTCCGGCAAATCCGATATCGTTGCCTTGAATCAAAACGGCCCCGTCAATTCCGTCAACATCTGAAACAACCAAAAGCGCTTTTTCAATATTTTCGGCGCCCTCCTCTTTCAAAGCATTGCCGAGAGCCGTTGCCGCCGCGTCTCCCAAAGAAACATTTTCGGAAAAAATAATGGCCGCATCCGCAATGCCGAAACTGACGGAAGGTCCGACCGTACCCGAAGAGGTGCAGATGCCCAAGATGCCGTCCGCGGGTTCAATGAGAAAGCCGGTGTTTTGAACGCTACTGCTTCCCGCATAGATTCCGACAACGGCCGGTTCGCTGCCCGCGTTATAAATCGCTATGTCGCCGCCGTTATCTACGAGTGCGAAGACGGCGCCCGCTTCCTTCATTTTTATTACTGCCGCTTCGGCAATCGTGCCCGCGACCGCACTCATGGGACCGATGTCAAAAGTGTTGCCGGCCCAAATCATTCTTTGAATGAGGGGAGGCGCGTTTTCATCGGCATCGTAAGCTTCCATCGTCACTTTGAAAAAAGGATGAGCGGAGATATAATTTTCAATAATGAGACGGGAGGCGAAAATCTCCGCCTTGGCGACGTCGATCCATTCGGCGCGGTCCGCCAAAATCGTGACAATGGTTTCCTTCAGTTGGAAATGTTCTCTTTGATACATGATCTTTGGTATGTCTTTGGTATGTCTTTGGTATGTCTTTGATATGTCTTTGATATGATAAAAAACGAAATGAAGCGATAAAATATCACAAATGTCACAGATCGAATAAAAATAATGGAGAAAACGGAAATCCGGTTTCATGGATTTAAAAATTAAATTTTGGAGCGGATTTTGTCGATTCTGGCAACGGCTTCGTTGATGCGGTCAACCTCTTTGGTCAGCGCGAAGCGGACATAGCCTTCGCCGGCGCTGCCGAAACCGACGCCGGGCGTTACGACAATTCCGGTCTCTTCCAACAGAAGTTTGGCAAAAGCCATCGATGTTGTTCCTTCCGGAACGGGGCACCAAAGATAGAAAGTGGCTTTTTGGGGCTTGACTTCCAAACCGACGGATGCCAGACCTTTGACAAGAACGTCGCGTCTTTCCTGATAGACTTTATTCATATCGGCAACGCACGCCTGAGAAGAGGTCAGCGCGGTGATACCGGCGCGCTGAACGGCATCAAAGACACCGGAATCGATGTTGGCCTTCACCTTTCCAAAACCCGCAATCATTTCTTTGTTGCCGGCGGCAAAGGCAAGACGCCAGCCGGTCATGTTGTATGTTTTGGACATGGAATAAAGCTCAATGCCGATGTCTATGGCGCCGTCGGCTTCGAAGAAACTCGGCGCCTTGTAATCATCGTAAACCATTTCGGAATAAGCGTTGTCGTGAACAACTAAGATATCATTTTCTTTGGCGAATTCAACGGTTTCTTCAAAGAATTTTTGATCGGCGACGGCGCCGGTCGGGTTGTTCGGATAGTTGATAAACATCATTTTCGCTTTCCGGCAAACGTCTTTGGGAATGGCGTCATAGTCCGGCAGGAAATTGTTTTCGCTCAGAAGCGGCATATCATAGGGAATACCGCCGGCAAACTTGGTACCGATCGCATAGACCGGATAACCCGGATTCGGACAAAGGACAATGTCTCCCGGATCAACGAATGCGAGCGGAACATGCGCGACGCCTTCTTTGGAACCGATTAAAGACAGAATCTGTGTTTTCGGGTCAAAGTCCAATCCGCGCGTGTCTTTGCACCACTTGGCGGCAGCTTCGCGAAAGGCCATCAAACCCGTGTAGGACGGATACCTGTGGTTGACCGGGTCGGCGGCCGCCTGAATCATGGAATCGACAATGTGTTTCGGGGTCGGCCTGTCGGGGTCGCCGACGCCTAAATCGATTACGTCGACGCCTTTGTTAATGAGGGCTTGTTTGGACTCGTCAATCGAAGCAAAAAGGTAAGGCGGAAGCGTTTCAATTCGTTCTGCGTATTTCATGAAAATCACTCTTCGGAGACTGAATGGTTTGAATTCGATATTATTAATGAGATTTCCGTTTTCGTCTTTTTTGAGAGGATGATTCAATATTTAATATTTTGCACCTGTCCTGTTTAAACATATACATGATCCGATTCAAAACAATTATAATAAGTCAGGGGATATTGTCACTGTGAAAAAGGATGAAATAAAAAAACGAAAAAATAAAGAATGGATGAATTGTTATGCGTCATGTCATGGAAATGGTGGGCAATGCCCGCGTTGTGATTGAGAACGGTCAGGTTGTCGAAGTATCCAGCCCGGAAATTTCATGGTGTCCTCTTTTTGAAAAGGCGCGCGGCATGAAAGAGATCACGCCGGAAAAAATTAAAGAAAATATGGAATTTCGTATGAAGACATTCGGATTATTCACGCCCGACCGCCTTTTAGATGATTTTGAAGATTTCGTCGGTTTCGGGGCGTCAGAAACGATGATGTCGGGGCTGCAGCACGGCGTTATTGACGCGTCCGTCAGCGTTTGCGACGGCGCGGGAACCGTCATTACAGATAACCCGTCGCTCGTACAGGGAATGGGCGCCCGTATGTCAGGCCTTGTCGAAACCTCTCCGATTCCCGAAACCATTCAAAAAATAAAAGACCGAAACGGCATTGTTTTGGATGAAAAAACCGCCGTCATCGATTCGCTCGCAGGCGCAAAAAAAGCGGCGGAACTCGGATTCAAGCGAATCGCAGTCACGACCGTGGATGCCGAGATCGCCGCCGATATCCGAAAAATCGAAAAAGAGACGGAGGCGCGCTTCATTATTATCGCCGTTCACACAACGGGACTGAATCGGACAAAATCGAAACTGATGGCCGAAAACGCGGATATTATCACGCTATGCGCTTCGCGCGCTTTAAGAGAAATCAAACCGCTGCTTCAGGTCGGCACGTCCGTTCCTTTGGTTGCGCTGACGCAGGCCGGCCGGGAATTGCTGCTCGAGCGGGCAAAATACGTCAACAGTTCTCTTTTGGTTAATACAATGCCGCTTCCGTATCTGCCGGAACAAAAACAGCCGAAATAAACAGAAACAAGCTGAAATGAGCTGAAGTAAGCCGAAATGAAAAAGAACAAAAGCGGCAAAACAAAAAACGGGTGAAAAGACGTGGATTTAAGCGGAATTTATGATGTCATCGTTGTCGGCGGCGGCCCCGCCGGATCGACGGCGGCCCGATACGCCAAGTTGAACGGCCTTTCCC